>SESH01005599.1_pt1 | contig 100487 bp, 88 predicted proteins | sample 3171561 | NCBI WGS metagenome assembly SESH01 (sample SAMN10866947, study PRJNA518727) | freshwater metagenome | biome: subpolar coniferous forest; feature: holomictic lake; material: water; isolation source: holomictic Lake 442 2011 16.5 m and 2014 13 m | place: Canada: near Kenora, Ontario
CGGCTGATCTGTGCGTCGTCATTGCTGACGTGCGCGATGAACCAGTCCAGCAGGAACGTTTCGACGCGATCGGTCGCATAAAGGCCGAGCTGCAGTCCCGCCAGGTTGCTGCTCAAGTCATCGGTCAGTCGGTGATGGTGTTCCCTGTGCTCCCCGAGTCCGGGGTAGCCGATGTCCTGCATCAGGTTTTCCTCGCTCTTGAAGTGGAAGCGCGCATAGAGCGCGAGTTCGTCAAGGATGCGGACCAGGCGCTCGGTCGACGCGCCGGCCAGCCGCGCCTTGCTGTAGTGACTGATAAGGTCGAAGAAGATGCGGTGCTCGAAGTCGATCCGCGCGTTGCCTATCAAGAACCGGTCGTGCCACTCGATCATGAGGGCTACTCCTGCGCTGCGCTCCTGTGGAGCTCGTTCTTCCAGCCGCAATGGTCGTGCGCTTCCTGCCACGACGCTCTACATCGATCCTAGCCTTGGCTTCGCGCCCCTCGCGAGGTATTTGACGCAGCCAACCATCGTATTGCAGCGGGCCGTTGCGAGATTCCCGCAGGGGGAGGCTCGGTGGCTGGGCTGCGTTATGGCCTGTGACCGGGCTGTATCCCGTTCGGCGGCCTTGCAGGGCGTGATCGGCGCATTCGCGCTGACTGTGGACGTGTCGGTTCTGTTCCCTGCAGGCCTATGGCCGCCCCATTGGCGTTCGGCTGCAATCGCTGTCGCCTGGGGGCTGCATTTGCCGACGGCTGGCGGCTACGGCGTCGGCGCGCCGAGCAATGCGTCGATGCGGCTTGCAAATACGTTTGCCGGCTGCGCGCCGAGCAGCAAAGTGCCTTCGAGCCGATTGCCCTTGCGGCGTGCAATCACGAAGCCCGGCGTGCCGTCGACGCCGATGCGCTGGGCATCTTCTATGTCGGCCTCGATCGCGCCCAGTACCTGCGGGTTGCGCAGGCACTGCTCGAACGCCGCCAGCGACACGCCGGCTGCGATGGCGGCCTGACGCGGACCTTCCTTGGTCAGCGCGTCCGGCTTGTCGAGCAAAGCGCTGAAGACCGGCCAGAATTTCCCCTGCTGTCCTGCGCAGCGCGCCGCGATCGCCGCCGGCATTGCAGCGTCATGGAACTGCAGCGGCATGTCGCGCACCTCCAGTCGCACTTTGCCGGTGTCGACGTAACGGCGCTTGATCTCCGGCCAGCTGCGCTCATGGAAGCGGCGGCAGAACGGGCACTGGTAGTCGGTGAACTCGACCAGCACGACGGCTGCCGTGCTCGAGCCAATCGAATCGTGCGGTGACGCGTCCAGCGAGACGAGCGGCGTGCTGGGTGCGGCGTGGGCGGCGGGTGTTGGCGGCGTCACGGGCGCCTGCGGAGCCGTCGCCACATGGGCGCCCTGATCGAGCAGTAGCTGGTGGATTTGACGCAGTTCACTGAGGATCTGGTCGCCCTGGGCCGGGTCCAGACCGCTGACGCCGCTCTGCACGCTGCAGGAGGCCAGTGCCATCACGGCCGCGATGGCGAGGAACGTCAGGATCTTCATGGCGCGTGTCCAGGATCGCGGCGCAAGCGGGGCCCGCGTCGCGAGACTAGCACAGGGCCCGTGCAGGACTGCATCATGTACGGCCCTAGGAGGCCCAGATGAAGTACCTGCACACGATGGTTCGCGTCACCGACCTGGACGCGTCGCTTGATTTCTACTGCAACAAGCTCGGGCTCGACGTCGTCGGTCGCAACGACTACGAGTCGGGTCGCTTTACGCTTGTCTACCTCGCCGCTCCGGGTGATCACGCCGCGCAGGTCGAACTGACCTACAACTGGGATCCGGAGCCGTACCCGATGGGTCGTGCGTTCGGCCATATTGCCTACGAGGTCGACGACATCTACGCGATCTGTACGCGGTTGATGGAGAGCGGGGTCGTGATCAACCGGCCGCCGCGCGATGGCCGGATGGCGTTCATCCGCTCCCCGGACAACGTCTCGGTCGAGTTGCTGCAGAAAGGCGGTGCGCAACCGCCGCGTGAGCCGTGGAAGTCGATGGCCAATATCGGGCAGTGGTAGTCGGGCGGCGGGTGCGCAGTAGGCGCACCCGCCGGTTCCAGCCTATGGGGCGGCACGCTCCGGCTGCTTGAGCTCCGCCGGGTTTGATGACAGATATGCGATCAGGTCGGCCCGGTGGGCAGGCGACGGCACCAACAGGCCCATCGCGGCGCCCGGCACGAGGGCGTAGGGGTTCTCGAGGTATTGGTCGAGCAGCGCGGCGTTCCAGACATGACCCGCCTTTTTCATCGCCGGCGTGTAGGCGAAGTGGTCCCACGTTCCGGCCTTGCGACCGACGACGCCCAGCAACTGCGGGCCGATGGGCGGCGACTTGTCGGTTTCCTTGGCGAAGTGGCAGGCGGCGCACTGCGCCTTGAACACGGCAGCGCCGCGGACGGCATCCCCGCTGGGGGGGCCGGCGACGGCGGCGAATGCCCACAGGGTCAGGGCGGTGGTGAGCAGGGCGGTTGTCTTCATGACGTGACTCCTCGGGGCGAGCGCGATGGCGATTCCAATGTCCACCATGGAACGCCTTCGCTACCTTGCAGCACAATCGCGGAAACCGAATCCTTGCCGGCACCTTTGTGCGCAGGCCGTGCACTAGAATCGGCCGTCTGACCTGCCTTCTGGAGCCTCCATGTCGCCCTCCCCAACAGCGGCCGTCGTTGCCTGTTTCGCGTTGTTCGTCGCGGCCGTACTGCTGCCGGTCCCCGCCCGGGCGTGGGGCGCGCAAGGCCACCGGGTCGTCGCCCGCATCGCCGACGAGCTGCTCGATGCGCGGACGCGAGCGGCGCTGCGGCAGATAGCCGGTGACGAGAGCCTCGAGGAGGCCGCGACCTGGCTGGACCGTGAGCGGATGCACCTGCGCTCGACCCTGCGCGGCTCGCCGCGCTGGCACTACGATGACCGGCCGCTGTGCGAGTCTGCGATCGGCCCTGACCGCTACTGTGCCGACGGTCAGTGCGCTTCGCGTGCCTATGCCCGCTATTTGGCTCGACTCGGTGATCATGGCGCGTCGCGTGAGGAGCGCCTGTTCGCGCTGCACGTAGTCGTGCACCTGCTCGGTGACGTACACCAGCCGCTGCATGCGGCTGATCACGATGACCGTGGTGGTAATCAGGTGCCGGTTTTGGTGGGCCGACGTGAACGTCCGACCCCGCTGCACACCGTCTGGGACGTCGACTTCGTCAAACAAGCGATACGCGGCTCGTCGGAGGAGCTGTTCGCGGCGCGACTGGTAGAGACGCACCGCAGTGAACGCGCCGCGCTCGAGCGCGGTGGTGTGGACGCCTGGCTCGGCGAGTCGTACTCGATCGCCCGGGACTATAGCTACGGGCATCTGCCCGGGTTTGCCTGTGGCACGGCGGCGTCAGTCCCGGTACGGATCTCGTCCGAGTACGCAGCCGGTGCCAGGCTTATCGTCGAGGAGCGTTTGGCGCGCGCCGGCATCCGACTTGCCGCAGTACTACGCACGACGCTCTAGCCGCTGCTACCATCGAGGATCGCCGCGTATTGCGCGGCTGCCATGGCAGGGAGTGCCTGATGTCGACAGTGCTTGTCACGGGGGCCGGGCGTGGCCTGGGCCTGGAATTCGTCCGCCAGTACGCTGCCGACGGCTGGACGGTCATCGCCACTGCGCGCGATCCTGCACGCCACGCCGAGCTGCAAGCGCTGGTGGCCGCCGCGGCCGGCCGCATCCGGGTGCATGCGCTTGACGTGGCCGATCATGCCGGCATCGACGCACTCGCCGCGTTGCTTGCCGGCGAGGCCATCGACGTACTGCTCAATAACGCCGGCACCATGGGCGCCGAAGGCTACGCAGGCAGCGGTATGCAGGCGCAGCGCTTCGGCCACTCGAACTACGAGGACTGGCTGCAGACCTTCACGGTCAACGCGCTCGCTCCGATGAAGATGGCCGAGGCCTTCGCCGACCACGTCGCGGCCAGTCAGCAGAAGAAGATCGTCGCCCTGTCTAGCGTGGTGGCATCGATCGGCAGCAACAACCTCGGCGGCCTGTACGCCTACCGCAGCTCGAAAGCTGCCTTGAACGCGATCCTGAAGTCGATGGCGCTCGATCTCATGCGCCGCGGCATCATCGTCACGCCGCTGCACCCGGGCTGGGCGGCTACCGAAATCGGCGGGCCTAACGCCCCGATGCGACCGCAACACAGCGTTGCGGGCCTGCGCCACGTGATCGCGGGACTCACGCGCGAGAAGTCGGGTCGTTTCTGGCAATGGGACGGCAAGGAACTGCCGTGGTGAGCCGCTGCCGGGTGCGCTAGCGCTCAGCGGCGAGCAGCAGTTCCGGGTCCACCCAGGCACGGTTCAGCATCACGCTGAAGTGCAGGTGCGGACCGGTGGCCCGGCCGGTTGCGCCGACGAGGCCGAGGCGTGTTGTGTCGGTGACGATCTGGCCTGGTCGCACGTCGATCCGGCTCAGGTGGCAGTACAGCGTCAGGTAGCCTTCGCCGTGATCGAGGATCACCGTGCGGCCGTTGAAGAAGTAGTCACCGGTGTCGACGACACGGCCTGCCGCTGCGGCCATGACCGGCTCTCCCTCGGCCGCAGCGATGTCCATGCCGGTGTGTGGGTTGCGGTCCTGGCCGTTGAATATGCGCCGTGAGCCGAACGAGCTGGAGCGCCGGCCCGGTGTGGGTGCATGTAGTTCCAGCGAGGCCGGTGCCGCGTCGGTCCAGGTGGCCAGTGCCGCCTCCAGCAGCGGCTTTTCCTTCGCGTAGCGCGCAAGGTCGCGCGGCGCCAGGTCGACGTGCTTCGGCGCGACCTTCAGCGCCTGGGTGGGATATTCCTTTGCATGCAGCTCGTAGCTGACCGTACGTGTGCCGTCGGCGGTGCGGACGCTGACCGACTCGCGGCCGGGATGGGCTGAAAGTGGGATGCCGACAACCGCGATCCAGTGGCCGGCGTCCTCGATGACCAGGACCCGCCGAGTGTCGCGCAGTACGCTCGGTGGCGGCCCGAGGGCGGGGCCGAGGTCGACCAGCGTGATGCCGCCGGGGACGGTTCGCTCGGCCGGCAGGCGGGCCGCGTGCGCGCCTGGCGCGAGGACGAGCAGCCCGAGTGCGGCGAGCGCACCGCATCGCTTGCGGGGTGGCGAGGTGGGCAGGTGGGGCATCCGCTGATCGTATCCCGCGCGCGCCGCCCGTGCAGGGCCCTGTCCAGTGCAGGCGTCGCCGTGCCGCGCCGTGCGTGCCCGGCGCGGCGCGGCATGCTCCAATAGGCGCCTCTGCCAGCGCCCCCTCGGAGCCCTCGGATGACCGACAAGAATGACGCCGACAATCTGGTCGCCGCGCACTGCGTGACGCTGAGCGCCGAGCAGCAGCGGGTGTTGCGCGAGCACGGCACCGAGCCACCGCGCTCAAGCGCATTGGACAAGGAGTACCGCACCGGCCGTTACTACTGCGTTGGCTGCGATACGGCGCTGTTCGAGTCCACCACCAAGTTCAACAGCGGCACCGGCTGGCCGAGTTTCTTCTCGCCGCTGCCCGAGGCGGTCGGTACGACCGTCGACAAGACCCACGGCATGACCCGCACCGAGGTGCACTGTGGTCGCTGCCAGGGGCATCTGGGGCACGTATTTCCGGACGGTCCGGCGCCGAGCGGGTTGCGCTACTGCATCAACGGGGTGGTGCTGCGCTTCGAGCCAGAGACCTGAAGTTGGCAGCGTACGGCGCTTTGGGCGAGGTCTGAGCTCAGCAGTTGGCGATGGGCTCGGGACCGCTTGGCGGTAGCACAAAGCTCGCGCTGGGGCGTCGCTCGGAGGGGCCTTGTGCTCTTTCCGTCGGCGCCCAAAAAAAAGGCCGGCAAAGCCGGCCTAGATCGATACGGCAGTCTCAAGGGGGATAGAGTCTGTCGTGTTTCCGAAAAGAGATTAGAAGCGGTACGCGACGCCGGCGCCGAGCAGCCATGGGTCGACCTTGGCGGTCGAGACCTTCAGGGTGCCTGCCTTCACGTCCGTCTTGAGCTGCACGTACTTGGCATCGATGTTCGCAAACCAATGGTCGGCGAGCTTGATGTCCACGCCCGCCTGAGCGGCGGCACCGATGCTGTGGTTGTCGAGTTGCAGCGGCAGATCGGCTCCGGTCGGGCTCAGCGCCGCAGGCACCGTGATGTCGACGCTCATGATCAACGTCAGGTTGACGCCTACGCCTACATACGGCCGCACAGTGCCGGTGGGATTGAAGTTGTACTTCGCGGTCAGCGTCGGCGGCAGGTGCTTGAACGAGCCAATCGTTGCCTTGCCCACGTTGGGGATGACGACCGCTACGTCATGCTTCTGCGGGATGGTCAGCACGAGTTCCGCCGACCAGTTCGGGGTGAAGAAGTACTCGAGGTCGATGTCCGGGATCCACTTCGAGGAAACCTCGATCGCATCGGCCGGCAGGTTCAATGCCGGCGCCTCGCCTGCAAGCGACGGCACGGCGATAGCATCGGACTTGTTCGCAGGACCAATATGCAGCGCGCGCAGCCGCACGACGAACGGACTTTCGTCGGCTTGGGCGGCAACGCTCAGCAAGGTGGTGGCGGCAATGACGGCAGCGAGGGCAATACGAACGGGTTTGTTCATCGGAAATTCCTTGGGTCTTCATCCTGAGAAGAGACCACGCAAGTGTGAATATTGCGACGCGGCAAGAACATTAGTATTTGAGCCGAAAAGCAGGCATTCCGATGGCGGTATACCGCAGGGACTATTCGTAGTTTCCACCGCCCTACGGGCATCCGATTAAGAATGCGACGGACCTCCCAAGTCGCCAATCCACGACAGTCGTGATGCCGCAGGACGCGGCTGCGGCCGCCTAGAATCCGGACGCTGGCGATGAAGCCGGGATTTCGGAGTGTGCCCTTTGAACAAGACAATGATTGGTGGCGTTCTTATCGGTGTGGCGCTCGCCACCAGTGGCGCGGTGGTTGCGGGCTTTGCCAGCCGTGACAGCCGCTACGCGGAGGTGCTTGACGTGCAGCCGGTGAGTCAGGAGGTTCGTTTGCCGCGTCAGGTGTGCGCCGACGAGAGCATCCAGAAGCAGCGTCCCGTTGAGGATCAGCACCGGCTTGCCGGTACCGCTATCGGGGCCGTGGTCGGCGGTGTGCTCGGCCATCAGATCGGCAATGGCAATGGCCGCTCGCTCGCGACAGTGGCAGGTGCCGCTGCGGGGGGATACGCGGGCAACCGTACGCAGCAGCATCTGCAGGAGCACGACACGGTCGCCACGACCGAGCGACGCTGTCACACCGTGCAGGATGTGCAGCGAGAGGTCGTCGGCTATGACGTCCGCTATCGGCTGGGTGGAAGCGTCGACGTGGTGCGCATGAAACAGCGCCCGGGTGACCGCATTCCGGTGCGCGAGGGTCGCTTGTTGATCGAGCAGGGCGGCGCGGCGTCGCGCTAAAAAAGCGGCGCGCGGTTCGCGCCGCGCGCCCAGCGAGTCAAGGACGACTCAGGTCAGGGAGCTATCAATCACGCATCGCCATGCTTTGCGCGGTCGCGCCCAGCGCGTGCCGCGCCGACAGGCGGCTGCTGTGGATCTGTGCGACGGCCTGGTCCAGCGCGCTCGTCGCGCAGGCGCGCTGAGCGGCGTAGGCGTGCAGGTCACGCAGGTCCGCGCTGCCGCAAACGGAATTGGCGGCCTGCCGCAGCCTTGAATAGAGCCTGTCGATGCCTGCGTCATGCGCAAGGTCGAGGTCCGCGTAGGCGACCCGCATCGAGGAGGTATCGCTTGCGCTGGCCCAGACGCTGCTGGCGCCGAGCGCGCCGGCGAGGCCGGCGACGAGAATTACAAGGGTTTTGGTGGACATGGTGGGCTTCCTGGGGTGTGGGGAGAGTTTTGCTTCCTGCAGTAGTTAAGATGCACCGGGCGGCGCACAGGTTGCGGCGCCTCGTCGCGTCGCTCCGGCGGTTCGCCGCACTCGGTCAGCTTTGCTGCCACTTTCCCGCACACGGCCGAAGCCGTAGGCTTCCCCCCATGAAGAAATCCAGCCTGCATCGTCCGGTCGTTAATCAGCGGCGTGCCTACTTCGAATGCCGCTACGGCCAGCTGCACGTGCGTACCGCCTTCCCTTCGACCGGCGGTTTTGACGAGCTCACCCCGCTGATCTGCCTGCACGAGAGTCCGCGCTCGAGTGCGGCCTTCGGCGAGTTTCTGCCGGCGATGGCGGTGGACCGCTCGGTTTATGCGTGCGATACGCCGGGCTATGGCGAGTCTGACGCGCCGTCAGCGGCGCCGTCTGTGGCGGACTATGCCGCGGCGATCGGTGACTTCCTGGACGGCCTGCGGCTGCGCGAGGCCGACGTGGTCGGCGCGGGAACCGGCGCTGCGATCGCGGTGGAGCTGGCGCTTGCGCGCCCGCAGGGCGTACGCCGACTGGTGCTGGTCGCGCCGCCGACCGGTTTGGGCGGTGCCCGGGTCGCGCCGACACCGCCGCCGTCCGAGGATGGCGCTCACCTCGCCTTTGCCTGGCGGCAGAGCCGCGCCCAACGTGGCGCCGGCGAGCCGCTCGATCATTTCGCGGCCGGCTTCGCCGAGGAGCTCCGGCACGGTTCCCGCGGCATTTGGGGAGCGGCAGCGAGCCTCGCCTGGCCGGCGCAGGAACGACTCGCGCTGGTTCGTCAGCAGGCGCTGGTGCTGCGGACCGCGGGCATGGAAGGAGCGCTGGACGCCTGCGCCTGGCTGCCGCGGGCGGTGCAGGAGGACGTACAGGCCCCGGCGGCCGCGCTTTTTGACCTCTCGGCTGATGTCGTTGCCACCCGGATCAGGGCCTTCCTCGACCGCTGAGGCGCGCGCGTGGGCGATCTGTGATCGTCATAGTTGCGGCGACGCACAATTTGCCCGCAAGATCCTGCCTGTGAAATCCGAATACCTCGAACGCATCCTCAAGGCGCGCGTCTACGACGTCGCGATCGAATCCCCGCTGGAGCCAGCCGCACGGCTGTCGCGTCGGCTCGCCAACCACGTGCTGTTCAAGCGCGAGGATCTGCAGCCGGTGTTCTCGTTCAAGCTGCGCGGCGCCAACAACCGCATCTCGCACCTGACCGAGGCGGAGGCCGCCGCTGGCGTCATCTGCGCCTCGGCCGGCAATCATGCGCAGGGCGTCGCGTTGAGCGCGCGCCGGCGTGGGATTCCGGCGCTGATCGTGATGCCGCTCACTACCCCGCAGATCAAGGTGCAGGCGGTGCTCGACCTGGGGGGCGAGATCGAGCTGGTCGGGGACGATTTCGATGGCGCCTACGAGCACGCGATGAAGCTGGTTCGCGAACGCGGCATGACCTTCATCCACCCGTTCGACGATCCGGAGGTGATCGCAGGCCAAGGCACGATCGCGATGGAGATCCTGCGTCAGCACGATGGCGCGATCGACGCGATTTTCGTGCCGATTGGCGGCGGCGGCCTGATTGCCGGCATCGCCTGCTACGTCAAGGCGCTCTACCCCGCGATCCGCATCGTCGGCGTGGAGCCCGAAGATGCAGCGAGCATGCACGACTCGCTACGTGCCGGGCACCGCGTGACCCTCGATCGGGTCGGCATCTTCGCCGACGGCGTGGCCGTGCGGACCGTTGGCAAGGAGACGTTCCGGCTTGCGCAGAAGTACGTCGACGAGGTGATCCTCGTAACCACCGACGAGACCTGCGCGGCGATTCAGGACATCTTCGAGGACACCCGCTCGATCGTCGAGCCGGCGGGCGCCTTGGCCGTGGCCGGCCTGAAGAAATGGGTTGCGCGCGAGGGCGCCGAGGGCAAGACCTTCGTGACCCTCAACTGTGGCGCGAACATGAATTTCGACCGGCTGCGGCACGTGGCCGAGCGGGCGGACCTCGGCCAGCAGCGCGAAGCGCTGTTTGCGGTCGAGATCCCCGAAAAGCCCGGCAGTTTCCGCAACTTCTGCCAGATGGTCGGAACGCGCAACGTCACCGAGTTCAACTATCGCTACACCGACGCCAGTGCCGCGAAGATCTTCGTGGGCCTCGCCCTGGTGGGCGGCATCGTCGAGAAAAACCGGATCCGTGAGGCCATGTCCACGGCCGGTTTCCCGGTCGTGGACATGAGCGACAACGAGGTTGCCAAGCTGCACGTGCGCTACATGGTCGGCGGCCACGGTCACGGTCTGACGTACGAGCGGCTGTTTCGCTTCGAGTTCCCGGAGCGGCCCGGAGCGTTGTTGCGCTTCCTGACGGCGATCGGCGACCGCTGGAACATCAGTCTGTTCCACTACCGCAACCATGGCTCGGACTACGGCCGCGTGCTGGCCGGCATTCAGGTGCCGCCGGCGACCGAGGCGGATTTCCTCCGCCACGTCGGTGAACTCGGCTTCAACTTCGTCGAGGAGACCGATAATCCGGCCTGTAGGATGTTTCTCGGCGCTTGAGTGGACGATTCCTCGCGCGTACCTCTTGCGCACGATGGCCTATTCGCGAGAAGTTAGCGTTCCCCCGCCGGCGTGGATGCGCCGCGGATTTGTACGATTGGATTCCTTTCATAGGAGCTGCCATGGCGAAGCGGAAGAAGAGCAAGGCGAAGGCGAAGCCGGTCAAGGCCAAGAAGAAAGGCGCGAAGACCGTCGCCCGCAAGGCCGCGAAGCGTCCGGTGAAGAAGGCCGCCAAGAAGGCTGCCAAGAAGAAGGTCGCTAAGAAGTCGGCGAAGGGCAAAGCTGCCCCGAAGAAGAAGGCTGCGGCCAAGAAGTCCGCGCCCGCCCCCAAGGCGGTCCCGAAGAAGAAGAAGGCGAAGGCGCGTAAGCGGGTTGCCGCTCCCGCATCGGTGGAGGCGGCCCCGGCTGCCCCGACCGTTCAGGAGCCCACGGGCGTCTGATCGTTGCGTCGATTGCGCCGGGTCGGTCCACTGCGGACCGGCCCGGCGTACCTGCCCGGCGCCACTGCTGAGGTCCGTTTGCCGATGGTCTATCAGCCGCGCCGCGTGCCCCGTCACGAACGGCTCGCCCTGCGGGGCCTCGATCATCACCTGACCTGCTGGGGCCCGTCTGCCGGCACGCCCTGGGTCATGCTCCATGGCTGGGCCGACACCAGCGACACCTTCCAGTTTGTCGTCGACGCCTTCGGTCGCCAGCGCCGTGTCGTGGCCCCCGACTGGCGCGGCTTCGGCCGCTCCCAGTGGCAGGGGACTCCCTATTGGTTCGCCGACTACGTCGCCGACCTCGATGCTCTGCTGGATCATCTCAGCCCGGCACAGCCCGTATCGCTGGTGGGTCACAGCATGGGCGGCAACGTCGCCTGCCTGTATGCGGGTATCCGACCGGAACGCGTCGTTCGCGTGGTCAATCTCGAAGGTCTGGGGATGCGTCGCACGCGTCCCGACGAGGCCCCAGCGCGCTACCGCCGCTGGCTCGACGAGCTGAAAACGCCGCCCACCTTCGCCCGTTACGAGTCGCTCGAGCGCTTCGCCGCCGTTTTGCGCCGACGTAATCCGCGCCTCACCGAAGATCGCGCGGCGTTCATAGCCGCCAGCTGGTCAAAAGCCCTGCCGGAGGGGGGCTATACCGTCTCGTCCGACCCGGCCCACAAGCTGGTGAACCCCATGCTCTACCGGCGGGATGAGGCCGAGGCCTGCTGGCAGGCAGCGACGGCGCCGCTGCTGCTGGTATTGGGTGCGCTGTCCGATCTTGTCAGCCAGCTCGGCGACGATGCTTCGGAGGCCTACCTGCGCGCGCACTATCCGACGCTGCAGTTCGCCACCGTGCCCGCGGCCGGTCACATGCTGCATCACGAGGAGCCCGAGGCCGTCGCGGCGCTGATCGAGGGCTTTCTCGACGGCCCGGCGCCATGAGTGAGGCCAACCTCCCGCAGCTTCCCGGCACGCTGCGAGAGGTGCTCGCGCAGACCGCGTTCGTGCGCTACCTGCTGGCGCGCTTCGTTACCTCCCTTGCGGTGCAGATCCAGACCGTCGCGGTCGGCCTGCAGGTCTACGAGTTGAGTCACCGGCCGCTGGACCTGGGCCTGATCGGGCTGTCGCAGTTCCTGCCGTTCCTGGTATTCGTGCTGCCTGCGGGCCAGGCGGCGGATCGCTGGAACCGCCGGACGATCCTGCTCGGCTGCTTCGTGCTTGAGCTGCTGTGCGCAGCGGCGCTGGTCGGGTTGACCTGGCGAGGGCTGGTCAGTGCAGTGCCGGTGTTCGCAGTCATGGTGCCGTTCGGGATCGCACGGGCGCTGATGGCGCCGGCAGGCCAGGCGATCCTGCCGAACCTCGTGCCGCGGCGGCTGTTCAGCAATGCGATCGGGATCAATTCCTCGATGTGGCAGCTCAGTGCGATCGTCGGCCCCGCAGTGGGCGGTGTGCTGTATGCCCACTTCGGCCCGGCGATCGTCTACGAGGTGGTGGTTGCCCTGTTTGCGGTCGCGGTGCTTGCAACGCTGACGATGGCGGCCCCGCGACAGGTGCCGGCGGCAGAGCGACCGACCTGGCATGCGGTGGTTGAGGGGCTGCGCTTCGTCTGGCGCCGGCACATCGTGCTGGGTGCGATCTCGCTGGATCTGTTCGCGGTGTTGTTCGGCGGGGCGACAGCCCTGTTGCCGGCATTCGCGACCGACGTGCTCGGGATCGGCCCCACCGGCTACGGCTGGTTGCGCGCGGCGCCGGGCATGGGAGCGGCGCTGATGGGCGCTTGGCTCACCGTCCGGCCGATCAGTCGGCACGTAGGCCGGGCGATGTTCGCCGGCGTGGTCGTGTTCGGTATAGCGACGGTGGTGTTTGCGCTCAGCCGCAGCTATCTGCTGTCGGTGTTCGCGCTGGCGGTGCTGGGTGCCGCCGACATGGTCAGCATGTTCGTGCGCCACATGCTCGTGCAGCTGGAGACGCCCGACGAGATGCGTGGCCGGGTCGGCGCCGTGAACTCCATGTTCATCGGCGCCTCGAACGAGTTAGGCGAGTTCGAGTCCGGTCTGACCGCCGCGTGGTGGGGTCTCGTGCCGGCGGTACTGGTGGGTGGTCTGGCCACACTTGCTGTGGCCTGGGCGTGGCGGCGCTGGTTTCCGGAGCTGGCCCGCGTGGATCGCTTCCACCAGAGTTGAGCGCTTCGCAGTGGACTGCATTTTTGTACAGTTCGCTGCCTTTCCCCACAGGTTGCGGCGGGGTCTCCAGCCCTGCGCCGGGCTACCGCCCACTGCTACGCGCTTCTAGTCGCAGTCGGCGCTCAGGCAACCCTCAGCCTGCAGTCAGGCTCAGGTCGGGTTCTCAAGGCTGAACGAGCCGGTTTCGTCGTCGTAGGCGAAGATCTCGGCGTAGCGCGCCCAGCTGACCAGCGCGCGCAGCGACTGTTCGGCCGCCTCCGGCGACATGTGGTCCTCAAGCTCGTCGAGAAAGCGGCTCTTGGGAGCGGCGTGACTGGTGCGCTCGTCGAGCACCCGGCGGATGTGGGCCGCGAGTGGCACGTACGCCAGCAGGTGCCGGGCGAACAGCCGCTTGCGCTCGTCGACGCTGGAGTCAGCAAAAAATATCGCTTCCGGCGTGAGCCGCAGGTCGCCACCTTCGACATCGGCGAGTCGCAGCATCTGCAGGGTTTCCGCGACGGGGAACAGGTCGTCGATCTCCAGCTGCAGTTCCGAGGCAATCTCCGGCAGGTCGGCCTTGCCGGAGAATGGCGGTGCGGCGATGGTTTCGATCAGGCCCGAGATCAGGTTCGACGACACGCGCGCCAGGATCATGTCGATGCCAGCGCCAGCCGCGCGTTCCACGCGCAGTGCGGCGCCCCGGCCGGGCTTGGCCGTCATCTCCACGTAGATGCTTTCAACCAGCGCTGCGAACGCCGGATCCAGCCGGTTGCGGGGGCGCGGCAGGGCCACCTCAATCGTCGAGACGATGCGGCCGGGGTTGGTCGCAAATACGAGCACGCGGTCGCACATCTGCACCGCCTCCTCGATATTGTGAGTCACGAGGATGACGCCCTTGATAGGCATGCGCCCGTCCGACCACAGGTCAAGGAAGTCGGTGCGCAACGTCTCTGCCGTCAGCACATCCAGCGCCGAGAACGGTTCGTCCATCAGCAGCAGGTTCGGCTGCACCACCAGCGCGCGCGCAAAGCCCACGCGCTGGCGCATGCCGCCAGACAGCTCGCGCGGATAGGCGGACTCGAAGCCGTCCAGGCCGATCAGGTCGATCGCGGCGAGCGAGCGGCGGCGGATCTCATCGCGCGGCACCTTCAGCGCCTCGAGGCCGAGCGCCACGTTCTCGTACACCGTCAGCCACGGGAACAGCGCGAAGCTCTGGAACACCATGGCGATGCCCTCGGCGGGGCCGCGGACCGGCGTGCCGAGGTAGCGCACCTCACCGCCGGCGGGCTTGGACAGGCCGGCGATCAGTCGCAGCAGCGTCGACTTGCCGGAGCCGGAGCGGCCCAGCAGGCCGACGATCTCTCCCGGCTGCACGGTCAGGCTGACATCTTCGAGGACCAGCAGTTCGGCGCCGTCGCCGCGCGGGAATGACTTGCGTGCGTGCACCACGTCCAGCAGCGGCACGCCATCGGCAGAAGGCTTGAGGTTGGCGTTCATGGTGTCACGACATTCGGAACTTGCGTTCCGCGTAGTAGTAGAGCGGCCGCCACAGCAGCCGGTTGATCAGCAGTACGTACAGGCTCATCGTAACCACGCCGAGCACGATGCGGTGGAAGTCCCCGGCAGCTGTTGCGTCGGCGATGTAGCGACCGAGCCCGTGGGCCTTGACCCGCTCCTCGCCCCAGCTGGCGACCTCGGCGACGATGGCGGCGTTCCAGGAGCCGCCCGAGGCCGTCAGTGCGCCGGTGACGTAGAACGGGAACACCGCCGGCAACGCGATCCGCTTCCACCATAGCCAGCCGGTGACGTGAAAGTTGTCGCCGACGTGGCGCATTTCGCTGGGAATTGCGCTCGCTCCTGCAATGACGTTGAACAGGATGTACCACTGCGTGCCGAGGATCATCAGCGGGCTGAGCCAGATGTCGGGGTTCAGCTTCCAGCTGATGATGCCGAACACGGCAACCGGAAACAGCAGGTTCGCCGGGAACGCCGCCATGAACTGTGCGATGGGCTGCACGACGCGAGCCACGTTCGGGCGCAGGCCGACGTAGACACCCACCGGTACCCAGACGGCGCTGGCCAGTGCGATCAGCAGAAACACGCGCACCGCGGTGATCGTGCCCAGGCCAACGGTAGTGCCGATGTCGCTCCAGCCGAGCTCGGGGGCGAGGAACTCGGCCGCTTGCCACAGTGCCAGCAGCAGTACGGTGGCTACCACGCCGGTCGCGATGCGATCCAGCCGGCGTGCGTTCTGCGGGGCCTCCAGCCGTGCCACGACCGGCCCGGTCGTGCGGATCGCGGCACCGATCGCCCGGCCGGCGTGGCGTAGCTGGCGCAGGAAGCGGGCCACCATCCGCGAGCCGGTCAGCGCGTCGAGCACCCATGAGCGCGGCGGCAGGTCGCCCGGGTCCTGCTCGAAGCGGAAGCGATCCGCCCATGCCACCAGCGGCCGGAACAACAGCTGGTCGTACAGCAAGATCACCGCGAGCATCGCGCCGATGGCCCAGCCGACCGCGTGCAGGTCCTTGTGCGCGATCGCAAGCGCGATATACGAGCCGACGCCGGGCAGTGTCACCGTGGTTGAGCCGACGCTGATGGCCTCCGAGGCGACCACGAAGAACCAGCCGCCGGACATCGACATCATCATGTTCCAGATCAGCGCTGGCATGCCGAACGGCACTTCCAGGCGCCAGAAGCGCGCCCAGGCTGACAGCCGGAAGCTGCGCGCCGCTTCGGACAGTTCCGCCGGTACCGTCCGCAGGCTCTGGTAGAAGCTGAAGGCCATGTTCCAGGCCTGGCTCGTGAAGATGGCGAATACGGCAGCGAATTCCGCGCCGAGCACCCGGCCCGGGGCCAGCGACAGGAAGAACACCACCGTTACCGAGATGAAGCCGAGGATGGGCACCGACTGCAGGATGTCCAGCAGCGGCACCAGAATCCGGCCTGCCCGATGGCTTTTGGCGGCCCAGGTGGCGTAGGTGAACGTGAATAGCAGCGACAGGGCCAGCGCTGCGAGCATGCGCAGGGTCGTGCGGGCGACGTACAGAGGCAGGTGGTGCGGGTCGAGCGAGACGGGGCTCGCATCCAGCGTCGTCAGCGGTGCTAAGACTCCGCGGCTGCCCTCGGCGAAGAACGCCAGCAGCCCGACCACCAGCAGCAACGCAATGAGGTCAAAGCGCGACGGCGCGCCGCGGCTCGCTGTGCTCCAAGCGGTGGGTGTGTGCGGCATGATGTGGGACGGTACTAATAAAAGCGGTTCCGGCGCCCATGAAGGCGCGTGGAGTCTGCCACACAAGGGATGTCAGCCGACACCCCGGAAGTCGATGAATTTCCCCCCCTGGCCAGCCTCAGTCGCGGCGCGGTGGCAACGGGATGAACGCGGAGGTTCGGCGCTGATAATCGCGGTATGCCTCGCCCTTTGAGCGCAGCGCCTGCGCCTCGGTCGCGGGGATCCCGGTCACGCGCAACAGGAAGTACAGCATCAGCGCGGGCATCGCGAGCCCGAGCCATCCCCACGGCGGCGAGGCAAGTGCCGCCAGCGCGTAGGCGACCCAAATGAGCCACTCGCAGAAGTAGTTCGGGTGGCGGGAGTAGCGCCACAAGCCGCGCTCGCAGACCGTTCCGTGACCTGCGCCGCTGCGCTTGAACGCCGCCAGTTGGGCGTCGGCGAGGGTCTCACCGCTGAGCGCGAGCGCCCACAGGCCCAGCGCTGCCCATTCCAGTGGTGCGATCGAAGGCGCCGGGTTCTGGGCCACGACGATGAGGGGCAGCGACAGCACGACGTCGAGCGCCGCCTGCACCATGTAGAACCGGTACATGCGCTTGTTCAGGGCCGACTCGCCCGCCACGCCCCATTTGCGCCGCAGTTCTACGTAGCGGCCCTCCTCGGGCTCGCCGGCGATGCGTCGGCCGAGGTGCCAGGCAAGCCGCAGGCCCCACAGCCCGTACATCGAGCCGATCAGCAGGCGCCGACCGGGGTCGCCGTCGCCACAGATGCCGCACAGCAGTGCGATCAGCGCGAAGTTCGCCGACCAGCCGATGTCGACGTAGCTGAAGTTGCGGCGGCGGATACCGAACAGCCACAGCGCCGTCATGCTGGCAATGACGGCGAGGGTTGCGGCGAGAAGCAGGCTGGGTGTGCTCATGGATGCATCCGGGTCGGCCCCTGCAGCAGGGGCGGAATCCGGAGCCTAGCAGCCCGCGAGCGGTTAGCGGGCGGTTGCGAAGGCCCGCACGCGACCGTCGAGATGCGGTTGCAGTGGCTGCGGCGCCAGCGTGAGGTACGCCTCAAGTGCCTCCAGATCCGTCATTAGTGACGTGGCTTCGCGGCCGGCGGCGAATGCGCTGTAGCGGTCGCCACCGCCGACGAGGTAGTCGTTTGCAACTACCGTGTAGCGCCTCGCGGGATCCAGAGGTCGGCCGTCGACGCCGTCGGCCGCAAGCACGCGGTTGCCCGACGGGCGCGTGAGGTCGTAGACATAGCGCAGTCCGGAGACGCGCAGGAACGCCGGCAGCGCCGCCCGCCCGCCTTCGAACTGCTGCTCGAGCACGGCCAGCACCTCGGCGCCGCTCATCGTCATGCGGATGAGGTGGTTGCCAAAAGGCAGCGCGTCATACAGCGCGCCGTGTGTCAGTGCGCCGGCCTCCAGGTCGTTGCGTATGCCGGCGGCGTTGGTGAACCCGATCTCGGCGCCGGCCGCGGCACGCTCGGCATCGGCCACCAAATTGCCGAGCGCCGTCTCCGGGTCGCTGGCTGCCCCGCGTCGAATTGCGCTCGCGGCGCTGCCGAAAGGTTTGTTGCGTACGGAGGCTGTTGCACGGGCGGCCTTGCCGACGACGCGCGCGGCCGCGCGATCGGGGTAGCGGCCCGGCCCTTCGTCGGCCCACGTGGTCATCACACGCGCGGACTTGTCGGTCACCGCGCCGCTGCGCCGGTCGATGTTCAGGTCGATCACGCTGTAGGCGGTCGCGTACGAACGCGCCTGCACCACCAGCGCCGGCGGTCCCTCGCGCAGCGGCACCAGGACGTTGTTGAGCTGGTGCGTGTGGCCGGCCACGACCACGTCGACGCCACCATCGAGTCCGGCGAGCACCTCGGCCAGCCGGCCGCGCGCCTCGCCCGGCGCGAGCGTGGCGGGGATCGGGTTGGTCGGGGCCAGCAGGCCCTCGTGGATCAGCAGCACGATCGCGTGCGCACCCTGCGCGCGCAGTTCCTTGACCGCGGCGTTGATGAGCGGCGCTTCTGCGTCAAAGCGCAGCGCCGCCACCCGATCGTGCGATACCAGTGCGGGCGTCTGTGCGGTGACCGCGCCGATGATGCCGATGCGCGCGCCGTCGACCTCGACGAGGGCGGATGCCGGCAGGAACGGACGCTCGCTATCCCGCCAGTGGACGTTGCTGGCGAGGGTGGGCACGTGGCTGCCTTCCCAGTGGCGCCCGAATCCGCTGCCGTCGGTGTGGACGCCACCGTACAGCTGCCGCTCAAGCTCTGCCGGTCCGTGGTCGAATTCGTGGTTGCCGACGGTCGCGATCGTCCGGCAGCGGGTAAGCATCGGGCCGGACGCCGCTGCTGTCTCACGGCGCAGCGCCGGGCAGTCGCGACCGGCGAGGCCGTTGAGGATCGCCAGCATCGGCTCGTCGTGCAGCAGGCCCGACAGCAGGCTGCTCGCGCCGATCGAATCGCCCGCGATCAGTGTCAGCGTGTGGGCCGGATCCTGGTCGCGTTCGGCCGCGAGGTAGCTCATGAGCACTGCCGCGCCGCCGACGCGGCGGCTGCCATCGGAGCCTGCCACCTTGATGTGAGTCTCGAGTTGGCCGTGCAGGTCGTTGATGCCAAGCAGACGCACGTGCACGGAGTCCGCAGTGGAACTGCCGGCATGCCAGCTGACCTCGGCAGCGCCGAGTCGGCGCTGCAGCAACTCGCCGTCCTCGTAGGCCCGGACGGCGCCGCCTGCCAGCAGGCCGGTAAGCAATATCGCCAGTACGCGCGGCAATCCCCACCGCCTCTGCCAGAGGGTCACGTTATGCTTCGCCGCGTGGCGTGCCGACGGCGGCTGCGAACCGGAAGGCGGGAGGTCTGGCGTGCTGAAGATGTTCATTGACTGGTATCTCGGGGCGCTGGATGCCGGCGGCTACTGGCTCGTCGGTCTGCTGATGGCGGTGGAAAGCTCAATCGTGCCGCTGCCGTCGGAACTGATCGTGCCGCCGGCCGCGCATCTGGCGGTCACTACCGGTCGCATGACTCTGACCGGTATTGTCGTTGCAGGCACGCTCGGCTCCTGGATCGGCGCCAGCGTCATGTACTGGCTAGCTCGCCTGCTGGGCCGGCCGCTCGTGCTCAGGTTCGGACGTTACCTGTTAATGACGCCCGACAAAATAGAAGCTGCGGAGCGCTGGTCGGCGAGCTTTGGCCCGTACGGCGTTTTCGCCGCGCGTCTGCTGCCGGTAATCCGTCACCTGATCGGCCTGCCGGCCGGCGTCGTGCGGATGCACTATGGCTGGTACAGCCTGGTGACCCTGCTTGGAGCCGCAGTCTGGACGGCGGTGCTGTGTGCGGTCGGCGTTGCGGCCGGCCATGACGAGGCGTTGCTCGCCGGGGACATGCATCGCGTCACGCTCTGGCTCGTCGGCGTCCTTGCGGCGCTCGGTGCGCTGTATTGGCTGCTGGTGCACCGCTACATGCGCCGGAACTGATGGGGATCAGCGCCGCGGCCGTGCGCGCGCGGTCGGCTCCGCTTGCGTCGGGTCATCCGGCCAGTAGTGCTTCGGGTAGCGGCCCTTGAGCTCCTTGCGTACCTCGGCATAGCCGCGAGCCCAGAAGCTTTCCAGGTCGCGCGTCACCTGCACCGGTCGGTGCGCTGGCGACAATAACTCGAGCGCGAGCGCTATCCGCCCGCCCGCGACACGCGGGGTAGTGGCCATTCCAAAGACTTCCTGCAGGCGTACCGAGATCCGCGGCGGGTCGGAGTCGTAGTCGATCGGCAGACGCGAGCCGCTGGGCACGGTGAGGTGGCTGGGTGCGAGCCGCTCCAGTGACTGTTGCCGCGCGTAGTCGAGCCGTGCACCGAGGATCGAGGCGAGGTCGAGGCGGGTGAGGTGATCGCGCCGCAGGATGCCGTCGAGGTAGGGCGCCAGCCAAGTTTCCAGCGTTGCCTCCAGTGAGGCATCGCCCAGCGCCGGCCAGGCGGCAGCTTCCGCTGCCGGCAGGACTGCGCGCAGGAACCCGACGCGGGTCTGCAGGGAGCGCGCTGCGCGCGACCATGGCAGTGCGCCGAGTCCAAGCTCGCGCACGCCGGCCAGCATTGCGGTGACCTGTGCGGCCACTGCCGGTTGTGGCAGCGGGCCTTCTTCGACCACCAGTGCGCCGAAGCGGCGCTCGCGGCGTGCGACTACCGCGCCCTCGCGGCGGTCCCATTCGACCCGTTCCTGCGTGGTCACCGCGTCGCCCAGCTGGGCCAGCAGCGGCCCGTGTGCGACCGGCGCTGCCAGGTGGATGCGGGCCTCGCGCTCGCCGGCGTCGAGGTCGGCAATGACCAGCCACTCATGGCGGGTTAGCGCGTCGGGTCCGGGGAACGCCGCGCCGCGACCATTGGCGAGCAGGTAGCGCGGGCTGTCGCCGCGTCGCCGCGCGATTCGATCGGGATAAGCGGCGGCAAGCAGCAGACCGGCATCCGGACTGTGGATATGAGCGCCAGGCGCAGCTGGCATTTCCCGGGTCCACTGACTTGCAAGCCGGCGCACACGCGCCAGCGCGCCGCGGTCTGCGTCGAGGCCGGCGACCTGCCGGCCGTCGAGCAGCTCGAGCCGCTGCTCAAGGCTGGCGTCGCGCTCGCCCGGCCGACTGCGCGCCAGGTCGCGCTCGCTGAGCAGGGCGGCGAGGCGTGCGGCGGTTGCGACCGTCGCGCCGCCGCGTGCGGCCAGCAGCATCCTCGCCAGTCGCGGATGCAGGCCGAGGCCGGCCATGTGCTGGCCTAGCGGCGTAATGCGGCCTGCGCTGTCCAGTGCGCCGAGCATCGTCAGCAGTTCGCGTGCCTGCGCCAGATGCGCCGCTGGCGGCGGATCCAGCCAGGCGAGCGACCCGACGTCGGTACCCCAGGCGGCGAGGTCCAGCGCCAGCGGTGCGAGGTCCGCCTCGAGCACCTCGGCCGCTGTGGCTGGCGGCAGCCGCCGCTCGTCCGCAGCCGTGTAGACGCGATAGCAGACTCCGGGCGCGAGCCGTCCTGCGCGACCGCGGCGTTGTTCAGCGGCGGCGAGCGACACCGGCAGTGTTTCTAGCCGGCTCATGCCGCTGCCCGGGTCGAAGCGGGTGCGGCGCGCCTGGCCGGAGTCGACGACGATGCGGACACCATCGATGGTCAGCGAAGTCTCGGCGATGCTGGTGGCGAGCACGACCTTGCGGCTGCCGCCGGCGGCCGGCAGCAGCGCTGCGTCCTGCACGTCGGGGGGTAACTCACCGTGTAGTGGCAGTACCCGTGTTCCGGCTGGCAGATCGCCTTGGTTGAGAGCGCGCTCGAGTCGCCTGATCTCCGGCGCGCCGGGCAGGAAAACAAGGGCGTCTCCTGGCTCCTCGGCGAGCGCGCGACGAACGGTCGCAGCGACCTCGCGCTCGACGTGGTCAGGCGCGCGTCGTGCGTGACGCACCTCGACCGGGTACATCCGTCCGGCGCTGGTGACGCGCGGCGCATCGCCGAGCAGGCGTGCGACCGCGGCGCCATCGAGAGTCGCGGACATCACCAGCACGCGCAGGTCCGGCCGCAGGTTGCGTTGTACGTCCAGGCACAGCGCCAGTCCAAGGTCTGCCGCGAGGCTGCGCTCGTGGAACTCGTCGAAGATGACCAGCCCCGTGTCTTCCAGAGCCGGATCCGACTCGAGCTTGCGCGTCAGGATACCTTCGGTGATCACCTCGATACGGGTGTCGCGGCTGACTTTGCTATCCAGTCGCATCCGGTAGCCGGCTCGACGGCCGACCGGCTCGCCCAGGGTTGCCGCCAAGCGAGTGGCGACGGCGCGGGCCGCGATGCGACGCGGCTCCAGCATCACGATGCGCCGGCCGGCGAGCCACGCCTCGTCGAGTAGCGCGAGCGGCACCACGGTGCTCTTGCCGGCCCCGGGCGGGGCCTCAAGTACCGCCGCATTGCTGCCGGCAAGCGCTGCGCGCAACGCCGGCAGCGCCGCGAGAATCGGCAGCTCAGGAAGGAGCGGTAGCGCCATCGGCGGTGGTCAGTCGGCGAAGGCGAGTCGGCGGCGAAACTGTCCGCGCAGCAGCCAAAGGCTGGTCAGCGCCTGCAGGATTACCGTGACCACCGACAGGTGCCAGACCTGCTCGATGTGAAAGCCCGGTTGGTGCGACAGCCACAGCGCCGGCACTACGAACGTGATCAGGCGTGTCGCGCTCGACCAGATTGCAGGCCAGGTGTTGCCTAGCGCCTGGAACATGCCCGAGCAAGTGAATACCAGGCCAGAACAGACGAAGTTCCAGGAGATCACGGCAAGAAAACCGGTGCCCACCGCCAGCGCCTCGGGATCGGTCGTGAAGGCACCGACGAGGCGATCGCCGCGCCATTGGCACAGCAGTGTCAGCATCATCATCACCGCACTGCCGAGCAGCGCGGCGGTACGGAAGGTGCTGCGCACGCGCGCGGCGTCCCTGGCGCCGAAGTTCTGGCCGGCCACGGGCGCTATCGCGAAGCCGATCGCCATCGCCGGCAGGAATATGGCCTGCATGACGCGCTGGCCGACGCCGAAGCCGGCCTGCGCGGAGGAGCCGAAACCACGGATGATCAGGTAGATCACCGCCATGTACGCGAACATCAGCAGGAACTCGCCGCCCGCGGGCAGGCCGATGTCGAGGATCTGCTTCCACGTCCGCATGCGCGGCTTCCACTGGTCCGGGTGGAAGCTGACGTATTTTTCCAGTCGCGTGTAGTAATAGCCAAGCAGCAAGGTGCCGAACGCCACGGCGAGGGTGCTCGCCAGTCCCGCGCCCGCGACACCCAGTGGATGGCCGGTGCCGACCCCTGCGATCAGTACTGGCGCCAATACGATGTTGACGACGACGGTGGCGAGCTGCACGAGCATCGTCGGCTTGACGATGCCGGTGCCGCGCAGCGCGGAGCCCATCGCGATCATCGCGAACTGCAGTGCCAGTCCCGGCACGTACCAGTACAGGTAGGTCGTGCCGGCGGCGACGGTGGCCGCATCCGCGCCGAGCGAGTTCATGTAGGGCCCGGCGAGGGCGAAACCGCCGATCAGGGCCGTAGCGCCGCAGGCGGCGGCCAATACCAGTGACTGGTTGAACACGAGGTTTGCTGCCTCGCGGTCCTTGGCGCCAACGGCGTGCGAGATCAGCGCGACCGTACCAACGCCCAGCATCTGGGTCAGTGCAAGCACCGCAAGGTTGAAGTTGCCGGCGGCGCTGACACCGGCAAGGGCCGTGCCGCCAAGGCGCGAAACGAAATAAAGATCGACCATGAAGTACAGCGTCTGTACGAGCATGCCGATGGCCATCGGCGCCGCCATCGTCAGCAGGTGGCCGGTGATGGAGCCCTGCGTCAGGTCCTTCACGGGATTCTTCCTATTCCGTAGCAGTACGGGTCGGTCGGATCCAGCAATAGCGTTGCGTCGGCCGTGACCCAGGCCTGGCCGGTGATCGTCGGGATCACCCTCCCCTCGACGAGCTCCACTTCGCCTTCGAATACACTGCCGATGATGCTCTCCTGGCGCCAGCGGCGGCCGGCAGGCAGCTTGCCGTCGGCGACCAGGCAGGCGAGCTTCGCGCTGGTGCCGGTGCCGCAGGGCGAGCGGTCATAGGCTTTGCCCGGGCACAGAACGAAGTTGCGACTGTCGATTCCGGCGGTCGGCGATGGGGCGATCAGCTCGATGTGGTCGACTTGAGCGCCGCCGGCGCCGGTGATCCCGGCAGCCTCCAGCGCCTGCCTTATGCGCCAGCTGAACTCAACCAGTGTGTCGACCTGCCCGACATCCAGCGTCTGGCCATGGTCGTCGCAGAGGTAGAACCAGTTGCCGCCCCAGGCGATGTCGCCGTGCACGCGGCCGTGGCCCGGCACGTCCACGGCAACGGCACGGGCGTGTCTAAAGGCCGGCACGTTACGCACCGAGACCTGCCCGGAGGGCTTGAGCTCGGTGCTGACGACTCCGACGGGGGTCTCGATGCGATGCATGCCGGACTGCAGACGGCCAAGCCATGCCAGTGTCGCAATCAGGCCGATCGTGCCGTGGCCACACATGCCCAGGTAGCCGGCGTTGTTGAAGAAGATCACGCCGGCGGCGTTTGCCGGGTCCGTCGGTGGCGTCAGCAGTGCGCCGACAAGCACGTCCGAACCACGTGGCTCGTTGCAGACGGCGGCGCGCAGGTCGTCGTGACGGCTGCGCAGCGTCGCGAGCTGTTCGGCGAGGCTGCCGCTCAGCACCGGACCGCCCTCGATGACGATCCGGGTGGGTTCGCCGCCCGTATGCGAGTCTATGGTGCGCAGTCTTTGCATCGACAGATCTCCCGATCACCCGTGGCCGCCCGCGATCCTGCGCCATCCCGGCCGGCGCTGCCAAGAGCTGAGCATTGCGGGACCATCCTCGGGGGAGGTCATGATCAGCCGCGTCTTTCCCGCCGGCTCCTGCTGGCGCCAGGTTCGACTGAGAGTGGCGCGCGGGGATCGGTCGCCGGCGCCACCGGTCGGCTACACTGCCGCTATGCGCCGACTGCTAGTCCCCTGCCTCGCGCTATTGCTGGCGGCCTGCGTCGGCTCGTCGCCTGTCAGGGTGCCGGCGACCACGGCGATAGCTACCTCACCGCTCGCTGACGTTGGTGACCGTGCTGCGGCACTCGCGGCGCAGCTGGTAGGTACGCCGTATCAGTTTGGCGGTAGTTCCCCGTCGGGTTTCGACTGCAGCGGTCTGGTCTGGTATGTCTACCGCGAGTTGGGCGTGGCCGTGCCGCGCACGGCGGCCGAGCAGCGTGCCGCCATTCAACGTATCGACGCTGCTGCGCTGCGGCCCGGCGATCTGGTGTTCTTCCTTACGCCGGCAGATCACGTCGGCGTGTACCTCGGCCATGGCGAGTTCGTGCACGCGCCGTCCAGCGGCAAGCGCGTCGAGCGGGCGCGGCTCGACGCGCCGTATTTCATCCTCGGCTATGCCGGCGGCGGACGCCTGCCGCGCAGCTGATCTGTCCTTTCCGGTCGACGGTCGAGCTGCCGCAGCAGCCGGGCATCGCGCGAGTAAATGTCGCGCTTGAAGATGACGTGACCGTCGGCGTCTACTTCCGCCGTCCAATACATGATCAGTATGGGCACTGCCCGTGTCACGGCGATTGAGCGGGTCCTGCCCGTGTCGATCGCCTCACGTAGCGCGCCACGGCTCCAGTGCGTCGGATCGTCTAGTACAAGCTCGGCAAGCTCGAGCGGTCTGTCGATCCGGATGCAACCTGAGCTAAACGTGCGCTCGCTACGTTCAAATAGTTCCTGCGCCGGAGTGTCATGCAGGTAGACCGAGTAGGCATTGTCGAAGTTGATCTTTACACGGCCTAGCGCGTTCGTTTCACCTGCCGCCTGGCGCAGCACGTACGAGAAGTCAGTGACAGACTGCTCGTTCCAACGGATGGTGGCGGGATCAACCGGTCTGCCCGCACGATCATAAACCTGCAGGTGCTTGTGACCGAGAGCGTCTTCGCCGCGTTGCATTGCCGGCAACACGTCCTTGGCGAGAATGGTCGGCGGCACGGTCCAGGTCGGATTCAGAATCACATGGTCGATGCGTGCGCGGAACACCGGCGTCTGGCGCGCGGTCCGTCCGACTATCGCCCGGCTGCGCCAGATGACACGACGGTCGCGCAGGTAACGCACGCCGAAGCCGGCGATGTCCACTACCACCAGATCCCCATCGGCGATGTCATTGAGCACCCAGCGGCCGCGCTCGAGGTTCAGACGCAGCGCATCGATGCGCGTCTGTACCGGCACGTTCAGCGCGTGTCGCGTCGCCTCGCCGACGATGCCGTCGGCCAGCAGCAGGTGGCGCGACTGAAACGCACGGACGCCGGCGGTCAGCGCCGCGTCATATTGCGTCGAGGGTTCATCGCTGGCGGCGAGGTCGCCGCTTGCGATGAGCCGGCGGCGCAGAAGCGGGACGCGCGGGTCGATCGCTCCTGGCTCGAGCCGCGGCCCGGCGGGCAACGCGGGCCAGCCGCCGGCAGCGGCGATGCGGCGGTACTGCGCGAGTGCTGCGCGTCCTCGATCGTAGAAGTAATGCTGCGGCCGGACGTGGCTCGCAGTCGCGGCGATCGAACCGTCCTGCAGTGCGCTGATCACCGCTGCTAGCGCGGCCTCACGGCGACTCTTCGCTAGCGGCAGTTGCCAGCTCGGCTCGAGGCGCATCGGATCGACCTTGCCGAGGGCCAGGTGCTGAATCAGCTGCGAGTAGGCGTCAGTTGCCAACAGATCGTCGTCGACCGAGATCGTCTCGCCGGGCGGCAGCTGTTCGAGCGTGGCGAGGTGGTAGTCGCCGGGCTCCAGACCATCGTCGGTAGCCGCGCGGATCGCGCTTAGCAGCGCGGCCCGTTGCGACGCGTGCTGCCACAGCAGCTTGCCGCCGGTGGCGGCATAGAGGGTCGGCAGGGTGGCGTGCGTGATGAGGGGCTCGCCGCGCACGACGAGCGCCGTGTCGGCGCGCAGCGCGCTCAGCCGCTGTTCGAGAGGCGCGTTTGGCGCGCTCTGCTGTGCCTGGGTGCTGCCGGCGAGAACTGCGTACAGCGCGAGTGTCGTCGCGCTTAGCGCGCCGGGTCTGCGCCTTTCAGGCCACATCGTCGGGGGAGGTCAGGTTCACGCGTGGCAACGCTTCGTAGCAGATCAGCTCGACCTCTGGCGTCAGGTAGTTCGAGCGGATCGGTTCGGTGCGCAGCAGATCGGTGGTCAGGTACTTCTTGTTGTCGTCGCAGAAGATCGTCACGGCGACGGCATCAGGGCCGAGTCGGTCCTGCGCGAGCAGCGCGCCGATCAGGTTGGCTCCTGAGGAAATTCCGACGCCGAGCCCGAGCTGCTGGGCAAGCTTCTGCGCCATCAGGATGGCGTCGCCGTCGGCGACGGCGATGATGGCGTCGAGCGCGTCGAGGTGAACGATCGGCGGGACGAACTCGTCGGAAACGCCCTGGATACGGTGCTTGCCCAGCTTGCATCCAGTCGACAGTGTCGGCGACTCGGCCGGCTCCAGCGGATGCACCTGGATAGCCGTCTGCATGGACTTCAGGTAGGTGCCCACACCCATCACGGTGCCGCCGGTGCCGACGCCAGCGACGAATGCCTCGGGACTGAGTCCCTGCGCACCTAGTTGCGCGACGATCTCAGGGCCCGTGCCGTTGTAATGCGCCGCAACATTTGCCTCGTTGGAGAACTGGCACGGCAGGAACACGTTGCGCTGCGTACGCTGGAGTTCCTCGCACAGCCGGATGCTGCCGATGAACCCGCCCTGTGCGTGTGACACCGGTCTGATGCTCGCGCCAAAGCTACGGATCAAGGACACGCGCTCCTGGCTCATCCAGTCAGGCATGTAGATTTCGACGTCGTGGCCGAGCGCGCGGCCTATTGCCGCGAACGAGATGCCGGTGTTGCCGCTGGTGGCCTCGGCGATCAGGTCGCCGGCCTTGATTCGACCCTGGCGGTAGGCGCGCTCGAGGATGTACAGCGCCATCCGGTCCTTGATGCTGCCGGTCAGGTTCAGATGTTCGGCTTTTGCGTAAATCACGCGCGGCTCGCCGCGGACCTTCAGGCGTATGGCCAATAGCGGAGTGTTGCCGACCATGCCGCGAATGCCGCGAAATCGCGCCAGGTGCTGGTTCGGGAGTAGTGCGAGGTCTGGCGCCGGCAGGTTCATGGCAGGCGCCACCGTTGGGTCAGTAGGACTGTGGTCGCCAGGGACGGCTACGCAGCGAGTTTAGCTCACGTGGCAGCACTGGCTGGTATTCCGGTGAGCGGGCCAGCGCGACCTCGTGCGAGGTCCAGGACATGGTCAGCGGCGCACCGTGGGCGCGCAGCAGCGCGAGGTTGCCGCCCCGCGAGCCGTACGGGCCGTGACCGATGCCAGCCGGGCGCCAGAAGTAGGCCCCCGGGAACATCTGCCCGATGTTGCTCAGGCAGTCGCCGGACAGCAGGAAGAGTTCCTCCGTACAGGCGTGCAGTTCCTGAGGCCCGACCCATTGGTCCGGATGCATGTGGGCCGGAAAGGCCACCAGCAGCGTCATTTCATCGTCCCCCGGACGGCCCCGCAGGATCTTCTCGTTCGCGCCCCAGCCGTCCTGCGTCGGCCGCATTTCGATCGGCTTCCAGGGCATCTCGTAGGCGTCGGCAAACACGGTCGTGCCGTTGCCCGCGGCGTTCCCCTCGGCGAAGCCATGACCCAGCGTCCAGGAGGGCTCGGCGTCGTAGAACAGAAGTGCTACCGCCCCGTCCGGCGCTCCCCGGCTCGAGTGCACCGTGCCCGGTGGGAACCAACCGTAGCAGTCCTGTCCCCATCGGCGGCCGCCCAGGTCGAGGGCGCCTTCCAGCACAAAGACTTCCTCGCTCGTCGACAGGTAGCCCGGCGAGGTGTTCTGCCAGCCCGCCGGGAAACGCACGAGCAGGCTTGCCGCCCCGTTGACGGGGTCGCGGGAGAGGGTCTTCACGTGGCAGCCCGTCAGGTGTGCCCACGGGCTGGGTTGCCACGCAAGGCTCTGGGTCTGCAGATATTCAACGTGAGGGCGAGCCATGCGGTCTCCGGGATGGGGATCGAGGGTCGCAACCGCTGCGCGGAGCGGCTATCCGCGAAAGCCACAAAGGAAGGCCGTATCTGCATGGGCCTTGTAGGGCATTTGGAGCCGAATTAAGTGTGCTTCATACTCGCGGCATTCGGTCGCAATCGTCGCACCATTGCACTGCGACGCCCCATTGGGGCGCGATGTCTGAAGAACCCTGGAGGTTACGTTTCATGTTCAAGAAGATCGCCCTGCTCGCCGCCGCCCTGACGCTCGCGGCCCCCGCCTTCGCCCAGACCTCGGTTACGCCCTCGGCCTCGACCCCGGCCGCCACCAGCGAAGCCAAGCCGGCCAAGAAGCACCACAAGCACAGCCACAAGAAGGCTGAGAAGAAGGAAGAGGCTGCCAAGTAAGCCTCGGTCCTGACGGACTGAAACCGAAGGGCCCCGGGAGCGCAAGCTCCCGGGGCCCTTTTTCGTTGGCGGCGCGACTGCGCGGCCGGCCCGGTTACCAGATGCGAACGCGCTCGCCCGGAGGCAGGTAGAGCTTGTCGTCTGGCTTGACGCTGAAGGCCTCGTACCAAGCGTCGACGTTGCGCACCACGCCGTTGACGCGGTACATCGACGGGCTGTGCGGATCTGACATCGTCTGGTTGCGCAGGCTCTGGTCGCGGTACAGCGTTCGCCAGGCCTGTGCCCAGCTGAGGAAGAAGCGTTGTTCGCCGCTGAGCTGCGCGAGCACTGGCGCCTGCTGGTCATGCAGCGACAGATGGTAGGCCTCCAGGGACACGGAGATGCCGCCGAGATCGCCGATGTTCTCGCCCAGCGTCAGCCGACCGTTGACCTTGATGCCGGGCAACGGTTCGTAGGCGTCGTATTGCGAGGCGAGCCGATCGCCCAGTACCTTGAAGGCGGCGACATCGGCGTCCTTCCACCACGGACGCAGTACGCCATGGGCGTCGGACTTGGAGCCCTGGTCGTCGAAGCCGTGCCCCATCTCGTGCCCGATCACGGCACCGATCGCGCCGTAGTTGACCGCGGGGTCCGCCGCCGGATCGAACATCGGTGGCTGCAGGATGGCAGCGGGGAACACGACCTCGTTGAACACCGGGTTGTAATAGGCGTTGACGGTTTGTGGCGACATGAACCATTCGTCGCGATCGGTCGGCTTGCCTAGTCGCGCGACCTCGCGCTGCCATTCGTACAGGCTTGCGCGTACGCGGTTGCCGAAGGCGTCGGTGCGCGATACTTCCAGTGCCGAGTAGTCCCGCCAGTGGTCGGGGTAGCCGATCTTTGGTCGGAACAGCGCGAGCTTCTCGGCAGCAATTGCACGGGTCTCCGGCGACATCCAGGGTGAGTGCGCGAGGCGCTCGGCGTAGGCATGGCGCAGGTTCTCGACCAGCGCCAGCATCGCGGCTTTGGACGCTGGCGGGAAGTGGCGGTCGACGTAGACCTGCCCGACCGCTTCGCCGAGCGCGCCGTTGGTGGCATCGACCGCGCGCTTCCAGCGCGTCTTCTGCTCGGGCTGGCCGCTCAGCGTATGGCTGTAGAACGAGAAAACCTCCGCATCCACTGCGGCGGGCAGGAGGGAGGCGTGCTCGCTCAGGTAGTGATAGCGGAGGTACTGCCGCCAGGTTGCGACTGGCGTGGCGCGGAACAGCTTTGCCAGTGGCGCGATCGCCGACAGTTCAGCGACGACGACGTCCTTGATGTCCGCGATGCCGGCCGCCTCAAAGGTCGCCGCCCATGGAAAGTCGGGCGCCAGCGCGTCGAGTTCTGCGCGGGTCCTTGCGTTGTAGGTGCGATCGCGGTCGCGTCGCTCCGCGACCGGCCAGTGCAGGCGGGCGATCTCGGTCTCGAGCGCCAGAATCGCCGCGGCGCTCGCGGTAGGTTCCGCCTGACCGGTGAGCGCGAGTAAGCGCTGCATGTGCTCGCGATACTGCGTACGGATCGTCTTGAACTGCTCGTCATCACGCAGGTAGAAGTCGCGTTCGGGCAGTGCGAGCCCGCCGTGGCTGATCATGACCACGTAGCGATCGGGATTCTTTCGGTCGAGGGTGATGCCGAACTCCATCGGCGTCGGCAGGCCGAGGTCCGGGCGTGCCAGCAGTCGTGCGATGTCTTCGTGAGTCGTTGCGCCGCCGATAGCGGCGAGGGCAGGCGCTGCTGGCGCGAGACCCAGAGTTTCGATCTGCCCCGTGTCCAGGAAGCTGGCGTAGTAATCGCCGATCTTGCGCTCGACACTGCCGGCCGGCGCCGTGCCGTCGGCGGCTGTCTCGAGAATCGCCCGCACCCGTTCCTGCGACAGGTCTGACAGCTTGCCGAGCGTGCTCCAGGTTGTACGGTCCGCGGGCAACTGTTCGGTCTGTAGCCAGTGGCCGGCACCATGCCGAAAGAAGTCGTCGCCCGCGCGGACGGCGGGATCACCGCCGGCAAGGTCCAGTCCGAAATCGCCGATTGCCGCTTGCGGCGCAGCGACGGCGGGGCCGGCGATCAGGCAGGCAGTAGCGAGGCTGAGGACGCACTTGTGCAGCGTCGATCCGTAACGCATTTCGTAGCTCCAGGGGGTCTTGCGACGCCGTCGGCCGGCCTGTACGAGCTGCGAAGCCGCCAGACGGAGTCGTCAGGGATCAGATCGGAAACGGGCTTCAGCCCGTGGGCGAGGCGCGAGCTTCGCCAATCAAGCGGCGAGGCGGACGCGCGATACGCGCCCGCCCGCCGTTCCAGATCAGGGCTTCTTGGCCCAGACCTTGCACCAGCCGTTGCCTTCGACGAGCTTGCCCGCGAAGATCGTGCACGGCGCAGCAGCGTCGCTCGCCTTGCCCTGGTACTGCACGCAGCCTGAGCACTTCTGCTCCGCCTTGTGCATCGGGTTGGCCTTGGCGTCGACCTTGTTCGTGTCGACTATGTAACCCAGCGACTTCGCCTGTGCGTCGTTCGGGTCAACCATGGCAGCCGCCGCTTCAGCGCGCGTTGCAATGGCCACGATCGGGATAGCAGCGAGACCGGCGAGCGCACCCTTCAGCAGGTCGCGGCGCGCAAACTTCTTGTCCATCATCGTCTGACTCCTTGAAAGCCGACAGCCTATGGCGTGTCCATAAGCCCGCCACGACAGGCGGGCATCCGTCCATTCTAAGGCGCGATCGGAGCGATGTCCTGTGCTAATCGTGCCTGTAGTCGCAGCCGATTGTGTCCCGGACAAGCTGAACGCCCGCTGAAGGGCCAAACGGGAATCATTCTTGAATCGGCGGCTCAGCGGTCGAGCCAGCGGCGCCGGCCGGCGCCGCTGGTGGCTCAGTCGCGGCTCGCCGGTGCCGCCGGCGGCGGCTCAGCGACGATGGTCGCGTATTCCTCATCGTTGGTCAGCTGGGCGTAGCCCAGGCCCACCGTGCTTGCTGGAATCTTCAGCGAGCTGATGATCGAGGCCACCACCGCCGAGCTGTATGGGATCGCCTGTACGACCATCACCAGCATCCATGCGCGCAGGTCCGGACTATCCATCCGCATCCGGTCAAGGCTGCCGTCGGAGAGATTCATCGTCACCGCCCAGGCGCACATGACCAGGGCCAGCGCCATCAGCGCCTCTTCGCGGCAGGCCTGCAGCGCGCCCCACAGCCTCTGCGTATCGGCTTGCTTCGGCGTGCGGAAGAAGGGCTCGTTGTTGGTGAACAGGCCTTTCAGCACGGCCAAGCCGATCGTATGGGCAAGGCCAAGCCCGGCGATTGATGCGGCCAGCGTTTGGCGCACTCCGGCGCCGACACGCACGCGGTACAAGTGCACGAGCTTTGCCAGTTTGAATACGAATAGCGAGAGCGGCAGGACCGAAAACATAGCCATCGGCGCGTCTATCTTGGTCGGGAAATAGATCATCAGCAGCGACCACAGCAGCGCAAACAGATTGAAAATGACGTTCAGTCCGTCCGCGAGCCACGGCAGCCAACCCGCCAGGAAGTGGTAGCGCTGGCCGCTCGTCAGCTGCATGGGCCGCCGACCGAACAGCTCCGCGGCGTGCGCGCGCATGATCTGCATCGCACCGTACGCCCAGCGGAAGCGCTGCTTCTTGAAGTCGATGAAGGTGTCCGGCATCAGCCCCTTGCCGTAGCTATGGGGGATGTAGGTTGCCTCGTAGCCGTGCTCGAATACACGCAGGCCGAGTTCGGCATCCTCGGTGATGCACCACTCCGCCCAGCCGCCGAGGTCTTTCAGCACTGTGTGCCGCACCAGCGTCATCGTGCCGTGCTGGATGATTGCGTTGCGTTCGTTGCGCGTGATCATGCCGATGTGGAAGAAGCCGCGGTACTCCGCGTGGCACATGGCCTTGAACGCACTCTGGTGGTCGTCGCGGTAGTCCTGCGGGGCCTGCACGATTGCGATTTGAGGCGCGCTGAATACGGGCGCCAAGTCGTGCAGCCAGTTAGGGATCACGCAGTAATCACTGTCGATGACCGCGATGATCTCGGCTTCTGGCGAGGTATGTCGCAGCGCGAAGTTGAGTGCGCCGGCCTTGAAGCCGGCCAGCGGGCTGACGTGGAAGAACCGGAACTTCGCTCCGAGCTTGGCGCAGTGCGCCTCCACCGGGCGCCAGACCGCCTCGTCCTTGGTGTTGTTGTCGATCACCAGCACTTCGAAGCCCGGGTAGTTGAGCTTGGCGAGTGCGTCGAGGGTGTCGATCAGCATCTCGGGGGGTTCGTTGTACGCCGGTACGTGGACTGACACGAATGGCCGATAGGCGCCATCCGAGCCCTCGTGAGCCGGCCCCACCAGCAGGCGCCGGCGCAATCGCACCCAGTGCGCTTCGGCCCATTCGTGCGCCTCAGCCAACAGCACGGCGATGACGCCCAGCATGCCGAGGAACAGCAGTATTCCGACCGTGACACTGGCCACGGTCATGTACTGCTGGGTGTACTCGTAGATGATCCACGTGGTCAGTGCGCTGGTGGTGTAGATGATCACCGCGAGGAAGCTGCGGCCGCGATTCTTGAGTGCGCCGCTGTGGGTGTAGAACCAGAACAGCATCGCCGCGGCGAGGATGACCGAGACCGCCGCGAGCATCTGCCATTGCGGCAGACGCACGATTGGCTTGGTGAACTCGAATTTGGGTTCCCGGTTGGCGTCGTAGACGCCCCAATACGCCCCGACCGAGCCTTCGTCCTGGCTCTTCCAGGGCTGGTCGAAGGCTTCCATGATGTAGTACGGAACCTTCTCCTTCTCGGCCCACGACAGGAAGCGGCGCAGGAACAGCGCCTCGTCGGCTTCGGAAGCGACCGCCTTCTCACGGGTGCGACCGTTCGACGGCCAGCCGACCTCGCCGATCACGACTGTCTTCTCGGGGAAGCGAGCCTGTATCTCGTGGTACTTGTCGATCGTGAAGTCCACGGCTTTTTCGGCCGCGATGCCTTCCCAGTACGGCAGCAGGTGCACGGCGATGTAGTCGACGTGGTCGGCCAGCTCCGGATTCTTTATCCAAACGTGCCAGGGCTCGGCGGTGCTGATCGGCTGCTCGATCGCGGCGCGGGCGCGGTCGAGCACCTTGAGAAAATCGGCGAACGGCAGATCGCCGCGCAGCACCGACTCGTTGCCGACGATGATGCGGACGACGTTGCGGTGCGTGCGGGCAATCTCGATGGCCTTGTCCAGCTCCGCTTCGTTGCGTTCGACCCGCGAATCCAGCCAGACGCCCAGCGCGACATTCAGGCCGCGCTCCGCGGCGAGCTCCGGCACCAGGCCGATGGTGCCCGCCACCGTGTAGGTGCGGATCGCCTTGGTCTTGCCCTTGAGCAGGTCCAGGTCGTGCGCGATTTCCTCGCGGGTTGGGTAGTCCTCCTTGATTGCGTTCTGGCCGGGCTGGTACGGCGACAGCGCGAAGCCCCACACGATCCGGGGCCATTCGGGCTCCGTTTCGGGGCGATTGAGCCACGCCCACGTGCCAACGGTTATGCAGGCGAACGCGAGGGCGATCAGGATGGCGGACAGACGCAGGGTTGGCTTGGACATCGGTCGAGAAGGATACAGCGCCGGCTAGCGGCGGTCGCGCCGGGTGGAGCGGGTGGGCCGTCCGGGCGCGGCGGGAGGGGTGACTTCGAGCCGGCCGCGCAGCTCCAGCAGGACCTGCCGGGCAGCGGCCAGGGCGGCCGGGTCGAGTCCTGCCAGCAGCTCGCCACGCAGGTTGGTGGCGATCCGGTCGATTCGGGCCGCTTCGGCGCGCGCCCGGGCGGTCAGGTGGACCACCTTCAGGCGGCGATCTAGCGGGGAGGGGCGGCGCTCTACGTAACCGGCAGCTTCGAGCTTGGCCAGCAGCCTGGCCACCGTGGGGCCCTCGACGCCCAGTTCGGCGGCCAGCGCCACTTGGGTAGGGGCCTCTGCCAACCGGGCCAGCCTGTACAGGGCAGCCCACTTGGCTTGGCTGAGCCCGAGCGGCCGCAGGCGCTCGTCCAGACGCTGGCGCCATAAGCGGGACACGCCGATGATGAGCAGCCCCAAGCTGTCGGCCGGCGCCCGTAAGGCCTTGTTGCTGACCGTTCTTTGCATTGTTCCGCTGCCGCCCCATTCGATAGCAAGCTATGATTCTGCGCCCCAGAGTCGCTCGCGCCAACCCGCCCGCCAAGGATCGCCCAGGATGCCCCGCCCGCTGCACCAGACCCTCCCTTCGTGTCTTTCCCTGGCGGTTCTGGTCGTAGGCATAGGCCTTGTCGCCGGCTGCGGCGGGGGCGGCAGCGTTGCCGCGATCGCGCCGGTGCCGGTGCACCTGGCAACCGTCGAGACGGGGGTGGTTGCCGCCGAGGTCATCGGCATCGGCAGCGTCACTCCCGTCAGCTCGATCGCGGTTAAGTCGCGCGTCGATGGCCAGATCGTCGCGGTGCCGGTGCGCGAAGGCGCCGATGTGCGGGTTGGCGAGCCGTTGTTCCGGATCGATCCCCGGCCGTTCGCCGCGCAGCGGGACATCGCCGCGGCCAACCTCGCTCGCGACGAGGCCATGCTGGCGAAGTCCGAGGATCTGCTCAAGCGTTCGGTCGACCTGATCGCGCGCGGCTACATCTCCGAGAACCAGTACCTCGATGCCAAAGCGGATGCGCGGGCATCGGCAGCTGCCGTCGAGGCGGACAAGGCGGCGCTCGCCAACGCGCGCCTGAACCTCGAGTTCACCGAGCTGCGCTCGCCGATCGCCGGGCGCGTAGGCAAGGTCGCGCTGCAGGCGGGCAACCTGGTCAAGGCCAATGACGTCTCGGCGCTACTGACGGTGCTGCAGCTAGACCCGATCTATGTCGATTTTTCGGTGCCTGAGCGTTATCTCGCCGACCTGCGGGCGAGCACCCAGGGCGGCGACGTATCAGTGGCATTGCAGGTGCAGGGCTCCGGGGGTGCGCCGGTGGTGCGTACCGGCAGCCGGCTGATCCTCGACAACCAGGTAGACCAGCCCACCGGCACGGTGCGTCTGCGCGCGCTGGTGCAGAACGCCGATGGTGCGCTGTGGCCCGGTCAGTTCGCGCGCGTGAGCGTACAGCTACCCTCTGCCGGGCCCGTGATCTGGGTGCCAACCGCGGCGGTTGGCCAGGGTCCGGAGGGCGCTTACGTGTACGTGGTCGACGGCAAGCAGATGGCGCTGCAGCGCACGATCGGGGTTGCCCGCGTTGCTGGCGAGCGTACGGTCGTCGCCAGCGGGCTCGTCGCTGGTGAGCGGATCATCATCGACGGCCAGTCCCGGGTCCTGCCGGGCCAGCCGGTCGTCGACGCTGCTGCGTCGCCGACCGCCGCGCACTGACGGAGACGCGCGGATGCACCTGAGCCGGCCCTTCATCGAGCGCCCGGTCATGACCGGGCTGCTGATGGCCTGTCTGGTCGTCTTCGGCGTCGCCGCCTATGGGCTGCTGCCGGTTGCCGATCTGCCTACCGTCGATTTTCCGACCATCAGCGTGCAGGCGGTACTGCCTGGCGCCAGCGCCGAGACCATGGCGGCCTCGGTCGCGACGCCGCTGGAGAAATCGCTGTCGACGATCGCGGCGATCGACTCGATGACCTCGACCAGCTCGCAGGGCATCACCAGTATCAACATCCAGTTTTCGCTGGACCGCGATATCGACGCCGCCGCGCAGGACGTGCAGTCCGCGCTGACCGCCGCGTCACGCCAGCTGCCGGTCGAGATGGCCACGCCGCCGTCATTCCGCAAGGTCAATCCGGGCGATACGCCGGTTTACCTGCTGACCCTGTCTTCCGACATCCTGCCCATGTCGCAGGTCGATGAGTTCGCGCAGACGCGGATGGCGCAGCGTCTGTCGATGGTGGCGGGCGTCGCGCAGGTGTTCATCTACGGCACGCAGAAATACGCGGTGCGAGTGCAGCTCGATCCCGCCCAGCTGGTGGCGCGCGGTCTGGGTATCGATGAGGTGCAGCTGGCGATCCAGTCGCAGAGCGTGATGCTGCCGTCGGGCCAGCTCGAAAGCAGCAGCCGCATGTACACGCTCGATTCGCAGGGGCAGTTCTACAACGCCGCGCAGTTTGCCAACCTCATCGTCGCCTACCGCAACAATGCGCCTGTGCGCCTTGGCGACCTGGGCCGGGTCATGGACAGTGTGCAGGACGATCACGTTGTTGCCCGCTACAACGGCAAGCAGGCCGTCATTCTGGCGGTGCTGCGCCAGCCTGGCGCTAACACCGTGCAGCTGGTCGATTCGATCAAGGCGCTGTTGCCCGGCTTCCGCTCGTCGCTACCGCACGGCATGAAGCTCGAGCTGATGTTCGATCGCTCCCAGTCGATCCGTGATTCTCTGCGCGACGTAAAGTTCTCGCTTTCGCTGGCGATCGGGCTCGTGGTGCTGGTGATCTTCCTGTTCCTGCGTAGTTTCTCCGCGACGCTGATCCCGGGTATCGCACTGCCGCTGTCGCTGCTCGGTACGTTGCCGGTGATGTACGCCTTTGGGTATTCGCTCGATAATCTTTCGCTGATGGCGATGACGCTGTCAGTGGGTTTCGTCGTCGACGACGCGATCGTGATGATGGAGAACATCGCCCGTCACGTGGAGGCCGGCGAGCCTCCGCTAGAGGCGGCGATGCGCGGCTCACGCGAGATCGGGTTCACCATTCTGTCGATGACCCTGTCGCTGATCGCGGTGTTCCTGCCCGTGATTTTCATGGGCGGCGTCGTCGGCCGGTTGCTGCACGAGTTCGCGGTCACGATCGTTGCGGCCGTCATCGTTTCCGGTATCGTTTCGCTCACGCTGACGCCGCTGCTGTGTGCGCGACTTCTGAAGCCCGAATCGGAGATGTCGCACGCGCCCGGCACGGCATGGTTCGACGCCTTGTTCAATCGTGCGCGTGCCCGCTATGCGCGCGGGCTGGACTGGGCGTTCGCTCACCGCGGGCAGGTGCTGGGTGCATTTGCCGCGACGATCGTCGCGACCATGCTGCTGGGAAAGTTCATTCCCACCGGCTTCATCCCGACCGATGACACCGGCCAGCTGTTCGGCCTGACCGAAGCCGCTCAAGACACCTCGTTCGCGGGCATCGTCGAGAAGCAGAACACGCTCGCGGCCATCATCGCCAAGAACCCGTACGTCGAGGGCGTTACCTCCGTGCTCGGCCTCGGCGGTTCAAGCCAGACCCTGAACCAGGGCCGCATCATCGTGCGCCTGAAGCCCGCCGGTCAACGCCCGTCCTCCGAGGAGATTCTGAAGCAGCTGCGGCCCTCGACGATGAGTGTGCCGGGCATCCGCATTTACCTGCAGTCGCCGGCAACGATTCGCCTCGGTTCGTTGATTTCGAAGAGCCTGTACCAGTACACGCTGCAGGACGCCGATACCGCGAGTTTGTACCTCTGGGCGCCGAAGGTTGAGACCGCGCTACGGGCATTGCCGGGCTTGCAGGACGTCACCAGTGACCTGCAGCTGAACCAGACGCGCGTCGCGCTGGAGATCGACCGCGCACGCGCTGCGGCGCTGGGCGTCACGGCACGGCAGATCGAGAATGCGCTGTATAGCGCCTATGGGCAGCGCCAGGTTGGCACTATCTATACCTCGACCAACCAATACTGGGTGATCCTGGAGGTTGCGCCGGAGTTTCGCTCTTCCCCCGCCGCACTTTCGAGCCTGTACGTGCGCGCCGATAGTGGCCGGCTGGTGCCGCTCGCCGAGGTGACGCGCGATGCGCGCGGTGCCGCACCCCTGTTTGTCACTCATCTGGGGCAGGTGCCGTCGGTGACGATCTCGTTCAACCTGGCGCCGGGCGTGTCCCTGTCGCAGGCGATGGCCCGGATTCAGGTCGAGGAGAAGAAGCTGGGACTGCCGCTCACGACGACCGGCTCGTTCCAGGGCACGGCGCAGGCGTTTCAGAGCTCGACCAGTGGCATGAAGATGCTGCTGCTATTCGCGGTGTTCGTGATCTACGTCGTGCTCGGCGTGTTGTACGAGAGCTACGTGCATCCGCTGACAATTCTGTCCGGGCTGCCGGCGGCGGGTCTGGGCGCATTGCTGACGTTGGCGATCTTTGGGCGCGAACTGGATTTGTACGCGATGGTCGGCGTGATCATGCTGATCGGCATCGTCAAGAAGAACGCGATCATGATGATCGACTTTGCGATAGAGGCCGAGCGCGTGCATGGCAAGACCGCTGCCGAGGCGATCCGCGAGGCGTGCCTGGTGCGGTTCCGGCCGATCATGATGACGACCTGTGCGGCGCTGCTGGGGACGCTGCCGATTGCGCTGAAGATCGGTGCGAGCGCGGGCCCGCGCCAGTCGCTGGGCATGGCCGTCGTCGGCGGCTTGCTGGTCAGTCAGTTCCTGACGCTGTTCCTGACCCCGGTCATCTACCTTTCCCTGCCGCGGGGCCTTGCCTGGCTGCGCGGCGTGCTGGCCTGGCTGGCGTGGCGGGTCGGCGGGGCACGCGGTGCGGCGCCGCGCCTGCCTTGGCAGCCCCTGCTGGTGGCGGAGTCCGCCCCGGCTGAATGAGCGCGGGCCTTTCCGCGGCGGCTCGCATCGGCTACCGTGCGGGTCGAACCTCGCGACGCTGTGCCCATCATGCTGAACCCTCACTCGCCGACCGCCCTTGCCGGGCTGCCTGACGTGGCGGGCCCGCAAGCGGCACCTGCGCCGCGCCTGCGGGAAATCCCCTACAACTACACCTCCTATTCAGACCGCGAGATCATCGAGCGACTGCTCGGGCCCGAGGGCTGGCAGTTGGTCGGCGAACTTCGCTCCGAACGCCGTACGGGCCGGTCGGCGCGGATGCTATATGAGGTGCTCGGCGACATCTGGGTGGTCGTCCGCAATCCGTATCTTGAGGACGACCTGCTCGACAACCCACGGCGGCGCTCGCTGCTAATCGACGCCTTGCACCATCGCCTGGGCGAGATCGACCGGCGCCGTTCGGACGCGGATCGGGGCCCGGAGTCCAAGGTAGGCGGGCTGCTGGCGCTCGCGCGGGCCGCCGTCGAGAAGTTTTCGGACTCGTTTGAAGCCACGACGCGGCTGCGCCGCAAGGCGCGCCGTGTGCTTGGCCGGCATACCCGCGCCGACAACATCTGCTTCGACGCCGTCGCGCGCGTTTCGCACGTCACCGACGCCACCGACTGGCGTGTTGAATTTCCGTTCCTCGTGCTCACGCCGGACAGCGAGGCGGAAGTCCCCGGGCTTGTCCGCGCCTGCATCGAGCTCGGCCTGACGATAATCCCGCGCGGTGGTGGTACTGGCTACACCGGCGGCGCGGTACCACTGACGCCGCTGTCGGCGGTCATCAACACCGAGAAGCTCGAGGACCTGGGCGCCGTCGAGCGGATCGCTCTGCCGGGCGTCGAGGCTCCGGTGGCGACGATCCTCACCGGCGCGGGCGTCGTGACCAAGCGTGTAGGCGAGGCGGCGGAGCAAGCCGGACTCGTCTTCGCCGTCGACCCGACGTCGGCGGACGCGTCTTGCATCGGCGGCAATATCGCGGTCAACGCGGGCGGCAAGAAGGCCGTGTTGTGGGGCACCGCCGTCGACAACCTCGCCTGGTGGCGGATGGTCGACCCCGACGGAAACTGGCTCGAGGTCACTCGCGTAGGCCATAACCTCGGCAAGATCCACGAGGCGCCCGTCGCCGAGTACGAACTGGTCTGGAAGGACGGTCGGTCAGCGCCGGATCGGGCGCGGGTGCTGCGCACCGAGCGCCTCGCCATTCCCGGCACAGCCTTCCGCAAGGCAGGGCTCGGCAAGGATGTCACCGACAAGTTCCTCGGCGGCCTACCCGCCGTGCAGAAGGAAGGCACCGACGGGATCATCACCTCTGCCCGCTGGGTGCTGCACCGCATGCCGCCGCACGCGCGCACCGTGTGCCTGGAGTTCTTCGGCCAGGCCCGCGAGGCGATCCCGGCGATCGTCGAGATAAAGACGTGGCTGGACGGCGAGGGCCGTTCCACCGGCGTCGCGCTCGCAGGACTTGAGCATCTTGATGCCAGATACCTGAAGGCGGTCGGCTACGTCACCAAGTCCAAGCGCGGCGGCCTGCCGAAGATGGTCCTCTTCGGCGACATCGTCGGCGAGGATGCGGACGCGGTCGCGGTTGCGACCTCGCAAGTAGTGCGCCTGGCCAACGCCCGCAGCGGCGAGGGCTTCGTCGCGGTCAGTGCCGAGGCGCGCCGCAAGTTCTGGCTCGATCGCGCGCGCACCGCTGCAATCGCCCGTCACACCAACGCGTTCAAGATCAACGAAGACGTTGTCATTCCGCTGCCGCGCATGGCCGAGTACACCGATGCGATTGAGCGGCTGAACATCGAGATGTCGGCGCGCAACAAGCTGCGTCTGGTCGACGAGTTGGCGGACTTCCTGGCGGGCGATGTGCCGGTTGGAAAGACCGATGACGCGGCGCTGGAGCCGCTTGCCCGTGACGAAATCGTCGGCGACAAGGTCGATCAGGCGAAACAGATCGTCGCAGAGGTCCGCGCTCGTTGGCAGTTCGTCCTCGCGTCTCTCGACCGACCGGTCGCCGAGGTTCGCACGGGTCTGCAGCAGCATGGCTATGGCGCGATTGACTCGCGCATCGACCAGCTGCTGGCCGCGCAACCGTCCCTGACGCTGTTCGAACTGGTGCAGCAGCACACGATCCGTCTGTCCTGGAAGATGGAGATCCGCGCACCCATTGCGGAACTATTCGGCGGCCCCCTGGTGCAGGCGCTGACTGCTTGCGAGGAGATCCATCGGCGGGTGCTCAAGAGTCGCGTGTTCATCGCCCTGCATATGCACGCGGGCGACGGCAACGTGCATACCAACCTGCCAGTGAACTCAGACGATTACGCGATGCTGCAGGAAGCCAACGCTGCCGTGGCGCGCATCATGGGCATCGCGCGTGAGCTTGGCGGCGTGATTTCCGGCGAGCACGGCATCGGCATCACCAAGCTCGAGTTCCTCACTGACGCGGAGACGCGCGAGTTCCGGGAATACAAGTCCAGGGTGGATGCCGACGGCCACTTCAACGCTGGCAAACTGCTGCCGGGAGGCGATCTCAGTCGCGCCTACACGCCGAGCTTCAACCTGCTCGGCCATGAATCCCTGATCATGCAGCAGTCGGACATCAGTTCGATTTCCGGCGCGATCAAGGACTGCCTGCGCTGCGGCAAGTGCAAGCCTGTGTGCGCGACACACGTGCCGCGCGCCAACCTGCTGTACTCGCCGCGCAACAAGATCCTGGCGACCTCGCTGCTCATCGAGGCATTCCTGTACGAGGAACAGACCCGGCGGGGTGTTTCGGTTCGCCACTGGGACGAGTTCTCCGATGTCGCAGACCATTGCACGGTCTGCCACAAGTGCGCGAAGCCTTGCCCTGTCGATATCGATTTCGGCGATGTCTCGATGGCCATGCGCGACCTGCTCCGGCGCATGGGCAAGAAGCGTTTTCGGCCGGCGGCAGCGATGGCCTCGCTGTTCCTCGAGGCGACCAATCCCACGACGATCAAGCTGGTCCGGGCCCTTGTCGTTGGCTTTGGCTATCGCATGCAGCGGCTCGCCCACGGCGTGTTCGCCCGCGCCGCGCGGGCGCAGGCTGCCGCGCCCCCTGCGACCACTGGCCGCGCGCCGATGCACGAGCAGGTCGTGCACTTCGTTAACAAGCGCATGCCCGGCGGACTGCCCAGGCGTACTGCGCGGGCGCTGCTGGACATCGAAGATCGCGACTACGTGCCGATCATCCGTGACCCGCTGCGCACCAGCGCCGAGAGCGAGGCGGTGTTCTACTTCCCCGGCTGTGGCTCCGAGCGGTTGTTCTCCCAGGTTGGTCTCGCGACGCAGGCGATGCTCTGGGACGTCGGCGTGCAGACCGTGCTGCCGCCCGGTTACTTGTGCTGCGGTTATCCGCAGCGCGGCAGCGGCGAGTTCGCCAAGGCCGACAAGATCGTCACCGACAATCGTGTGCTGTTCCATCGTGTTGCCAACACGTTGAACTACCTCGACATCCGCACGGTCGTCGTCAGCTGCGGCACTTGCTACGACCAGCTGGCGGGCTACGAATTCGACAAGATCTTCCCCGGTTGCCGGCTGATCGACATCCACGAATACCTGCTGGAGAAGGGTGTGCGGCTCGAGGGCGTCACTGGCACGCGCTACATGTATCACGACCCGTGTCATTCGCCGATGAAGCAGCACGAGCCGCTGAAGGTCGTGAACCAGCTGATGAATTCCGACCTCAACGGGCAGATCGTCAACAATGCGCGCTGCTGCGGCGAGGCGGGCACGTTCGCGGTCACGCGTCCGGACGTAGCGACACAGGTGCGCTTCCGCAAGCAGCAGGAGCTCGAGCGTGCGGCGGCGGCGCTGCGCGCGGACGCCGGCTCGAAGGACGTCAAGGTGAAGGTGCTGACTTCGTGCCCCTCGTGCCTGCAGGGTCTGCAGCGCTACAACGATGATGTCGCGATTGACGCCGATTACATCGTTGTGGAGATCGCCCGCCATCGCCTCGGGGCGGACTGGATGGAAAGCTACATCGCCGCCGCCAACGCCGGTGGAATCGAGCGGGTCCTGGTATGAGCGCCACGCCGGTGTTGGACGTTCAAGGCCTGTGCAAGGCGTACGACGGCCGCCCGGTCGTCGATAACTTGTCGTTCTCGGTCAATCGTGGCGAATGCTTCGGCATCCTCGGCCCAAATGGCGCGGGCAAGACGACCACGCTGCGCTGTTGCCTCGGTCTCACCAACCCCGATGGCGGTACGCTTCGGCTTGGTGGGCTGCCGGTGCCCGAGGCGGCGCGGCTAGCTCGCTACCGGGTCGGTGTCGTGCCGCAGTTCGATAACCTCGATCCCGACTTTACCGTCACCGAGAATCTGGTGATGTACGCGCGCTACTTCGACATCCCGGTGCGCGAAGCGCGTGCAAGGGTGCCGGCGCTGCTCGAGTTCGCAGGTCTCGCCGATCGAGGCACTGCACGCATTGATTCGCTTTCCGGTGGCATGAAGCGGCGTCTGACGCTCGCGCGCGCACTGGTCAACGATCCCGATATCCTGTTTCTGGACGAGCCGACGACTGGCCTGGATCCGCAGGCGCGCCACTTGATCTGGGATGGGCTTAAACGTCTGGTGGCGGGCGGCAAGACCGTCATCCTGACCACGCACTTCATGGACGAAGCCGAACGCCTTTGCGACCGCCTGTGCGTGATGAACAGTGGCGCGATCATTGCCGAAGATACGCCCCGCGGCCTCATCGATCGGTTGATCGAGCCAGTCGTCGTCGAGATCTACGGCGAGGGTGTCCGCGATTGGGCGGAACAGCATGCACGCCCTATTGTCGAGCGACTCGAGGTGACAGGCGAGACGGCGTTCTGCTACATGCACGATCCGGCGCTGCTGCTTGAGCAGCTCGGTGGCGCGCCCGAATTGCGGGTCCTGCGCCGTGCCGCGAATCTCGAAGACGTATTCATCAAGCTCACGGGCAGGGACATCAGGGACTGAAGCGATGAACTGGCGGTTCCTCTACTTCGTTGAGCGTAACTTCCTGGTTTGGCGGAAGTTGCTGATTCCGTCGCTTGTCGCCAACCTCGCCGATCCGTTGATCTATCTGGTCGGATTCGGCTTCGGGCTGGGTGCGCTGGTTGGTGAGGTCGATGGACGGCCGTACATTACTTTCCTGGCTGGCGGCATGCTCTGTTACTCGACGCTGAACAGCGCCACGGCCGAGGCTCTGTATTCCGGCTTCTCGCGCCTGAAGGTGCAGCGTACCTGGGAGGGCGTGCTGCATGCCCCAATGACCGTCAACGACGTCGTGCTCGGCGAGTGGGTGTGGGCTGCGATCAAGGCGGTGCTGTCGGGTAGTGCGATCTTGCTGATCATGTACGGCTTGCGGCTGGTGCATGGCTTCACGCCGCTGGCCGTATTGCCGGTGCTGCTGTTGCTGGGTCTGTGCTTTGCCGGCGTCGCACTGATTATGACCACGCTCGCGCGTAGTTACGAGTTCTTCACTTACTACTTCACGCTGGCACTGACGCCGATGTCGTTCCTGTCTGGCGTCTTCTTCCCGTTGCATAACCTGCCGCCAGCGCTACAGACGCTAGCCTGGTGCCTACCTCTTGCGCACGGCGCTTCGCTCGCACGTGGGATCGCGCTCGGTGACCCGATGCCGTACCCGTGGCTGAGCGCATTGGTGCTCGCCGCTTACGCGATCGTCGGCGTCGCGATTGCCTCGCGACTCGCGTACCGTAGATTAACGAAGTAGCGCTCAGCGCGCGGGTTTCGCGCCGCCAAAGTCAAACAACGTGGTTAGATCGCCGATCGCCGGTTGGTTCGCCGGTCGGTATGGATCCTTGCCCGGCAATGGGTTGGGGAGTCGGTCGCGGCTGCGCTGCGACAACGGCGGCAGATTCCAGTTGTACTCGATGAACTTCAGCACCGAGGCGTGATCCTGATAGACATGGTCGACGTGTCCGCGGCGCGCGTACGGTGAGACCACGATCAGCGGGATCCGCGGCCCGTCGCCGAAGAAGTCCACCGTTTGGATCCAGCCGCTGTCGAAGTAGCCACCACCCTCGTCGGTAGTGATGACGATGGCGGTTGAGGCGAACAGGGTGGGGTTGGCCTCAAACCTGGCGACGAGGTCCTTCACGAAAGCCTCGTAGCGGGCGGTCACCGAGTAACCGGGGTGGCCGCTGTCGACGTTCTTTGGTACGACGAAAGACACCGACGGCAGCGATCCCTCGGCGATTGCCGCGTGGAACGCGTCCATATTTAACAGCTTGGCGCGGTCTGGTCCGTGTATCACGCGCGGGAATGACACCAGCGGATCGCCGCTATTGTTGTAGATCATCTCGCGCGCGAGGGTTGCGGTCGCCTCGGCGAGCGCTGCTGCGTCAGCGTTGGGCAGGCGCTCGCGCGCGAGGCGCGCGGCCCCGGCGTACAGCGGGTCGTCGGTCAGATCCTTGCCGTCGCGGCCGCCGCTGTACCAGGCCCAGCCGATGCCAGCGGTAGTCAGCGCTGTACCGATCTCGGGGTTCGTCTGTGGCGGGTAGAGGAGGTGACTGGGACGAGCGACGTCAGCCGTGCCGTCGGGCAGGAACGGCGGCTCCTGGTTGTTGAGCAGGTAATAGGTTCGCGGCGCACAGTTTGGGTCGCGCTTCAGGCTCGCGAGGTGGCGCCTGATTGCCGCAACTCCGGGCGCAGTAGAGTCGTCACAGCGCGCGTACGCGCCGCCATGCCCGCCGTCGCGGGTATAGAAGTTCTCCGTGCCGGGCTGTGGCGTCGGGTCGTCGATCTGTCGCAGCGGCGGCGTTACCGGTTGGCCGTTGAGCTCGTAGCGCGCGGCGTCACCGGTCGCCAGTGCCAAAAAGTTCGCGGTTGTTCCGCCCTGGAACGACTGGTGGTAGTTGTCGCTGAGCGCGTAGCGCTCGGCGAGTGCTCGGAAGGTGGGCGCGTCGCCACCCGCCATGCTCAGAAACCCCATCACCTCGGCGCCCTGGCCGATGTGCTCTGGTGTGATGCCCGGCGAGTCAGGTCCGCGGCCCGCGGTCGTCGCGACCCACGTGTAGCGTGTGAGGTCGGCGTTGGAGCCGCCGGTCTGCTGCCACATCTGAAAGAAGCGATGTACCGGGTCGCCGGTCTCGAGCCCAAAGTCCGTGCCGTAGGCTGCGTGGTGGGTGATCTGGAACGGCCCCCGCGCGAACATCGAGGCAAAGCGCGGATCGGGGTCCGGCTCGTAGCCTTCGAGTGTCTTTGCATTGAAGACGCCGGCGAGGCTCGGTTGCGGCAGGCGTGCGTATGGCGCGCCCCGCGCGAGGTCGACGCTCCACTGTCCGTTACGGTTCTTCTGGCGGTGCTGGATCGCACGCCCGTAGGCCGGACCCGGCGAGCCGTCGGCGCGTACCAGCCCTTCGCTGAGGAGGTTGCGGATCGTCTCGCCCTTGGGCGGCACGTAGGTGCCGAACAATGCATCGAAGCTGACATTTTCGCCGACAACGACGACAACGTGTCGGATTGGCGTGCGCGCGGGAGGCTCGGCGTGCGCAGCGAGGACCGCGAGCGGCAGGGCGAGTAGTAGCAGCAGGTGGCGGGTCGGCATCAGCTCACTCCGGGTGACCGGTGGGGACGGCAGCATCGCAGCATAGTGTGACGACGCGGGGACGGTTGGTCAGTGCTTGTCGCCGACCTGTGGCTCGGCCGGCAGCATCGGAAGTTGCAGGTCCTCGGCCTGAATGGGGCGCGGCAGCGTCTCGATCGGCGCGATCTCACGAATCTCGTCGCCCTCTGCGCCGACCTTCAGGTCCCGGAATTTCCGGGCCGCCGGCATCAGCCGCGTCTCGAGCGAGCCGACCGCCTCGTTGTAGGCGGTCAGTGCGCCGGATAGGCCCTTGCCCATCTTGACCCAGTGTTCGGCCATCTTCTGCAGGCGTTCGTAGAGGTCCTTGCCGAGCGCAGCGATGTGACGGGCATCATCGGCGAGTGCTTCCTGGCGCCAGCTGTAGGCAACGGTACGCAGCAGCGCGATCAGCGTCGTCGGTGTGGCGAGGATCACTTTCTGGTTGATGCCGATTTCGATCAGCGACGGATCCTGCTCGAGTGCCGCGCTGTAGAACGCTTCGCCCGGAATGAACAGGACGACGAATTCCGGAGTGTCGAGCTGCGCCCAGTAGGCCTTGCCGGACAGTTTGGTGATGTGGTCGCGGATCTGTCGCGCGTGATCTGCGATCTTCGCGGCGCGTATGGTTTCGTCAGTTGCTTCAAGTGCGTCGAGGTACGCCTGTAGCGGTGCCTTTGCGTCTATGACCAGGCTGCGGCCGCCCGGCAGGCGGACCAGCATGTCGGGGCGCAATGCGCCGTCCTCGGCGTCCATGTGCGTCTGCTCGTCGAAGTCGACGTGCTCGATCATGCCGGCGAGTTCGACGACCCGGCGCAGTTGCAGTTCGCCCCAGCGACCGCGGACGTTAGGTCGGCGGAGCGCACCGACCAGATTGCCAGTCTCGCGCTTGAGGTCCTGTTGGCCGAGGGCCAGCGAATCAACCTGGGCCAAGAGCGCGCCATAGGCGCCGGCACGGTCCCGCTCTATCGCACCGATCTGGCCGAGCACCTTGTCGAGCGATTCGCGCACCGGCGCGACCAGTTCGGCGATCGACTGTTGGCGCCTCTCGAGGTCGCCCTTCGCTCCCTGTTGCAGCGACTCGAATTGGATGCGCGCAAGGTCGATGAACTGCTGGTTGTTGGCTTTCAGCGTGTCGGTGGCAAGGGCCTTGAAGGTGTCGGTGAGTCGCGCCTGGGCGGTCTCAAGGAGCGCTCGCTGGTCCGCCAACGCTTTTTCCTGGGTCTCAAGGCGGGTGGCCAGCTCGCGTCTGGACTCGGCGAACGTACGCAGCTCCCGGCGCGCCTCGCTCAACTCTCGCTCGCGGGCGGCGAGGGCGGTTTCGGCGGACTCCTGGCGGGCGCGGCTCGCGGCGGCGGCGGCTTCGACCGCGCTGCGCTCAAGCGCCTCGCTGATGGCGAGTTTGCGGTCGCGGGCGCCCTGGTACTGGCGGCCGAACACGAATCCGAGGAATCCGGCCAACAGGCCGGCAATTAGAGCGATTGCGATCATCCTGCGAGTGTACCCGCCCATCGACAGACGGGGCAGGGGCGCCCGGCCCGCTCCCTTGCTAGACTGTGGGCTCGGGCCTGTAGCTCAACGGTTAGAGCAGGGGACTCATCGATCCGACCGGGTCGGAATGGTGCCTTCGTGCGGTAACGCACGAAGTGGACGGGATGAATTCAGGGAACCCTTACCGACCGCCGCAAGGCGTTCGCTGGCAACCCTGAGCCAAGCCGGCGGTACACCGCCGGAAGGTGCAGAGACTACCTGGGGGCTGGGCGTTTGCCCAAAGAGCCCTTGATAACAGGCAAGAGCGTCCCGCACCCGACCGTCGCGCCCCGTGGGCGGCGAGGGTGAAGAGATAGTCCACTCCCACGGGAAATCGTGGGGCAGAGTGAATCCCTTGGTTCTGGGTTCGAATCCCAGCGGGCCCACCATCATTGCGCGCGTCGCCGGACTCGGCGGCGCGCGCAGGTCAGCGTGACGGCGTCGCCGCCCGTCAGCGACCGCACCATTGCCTTTCGCATGGGATACCGTCGCGGTCGCCGTCCATCTTCACGTCCGGGCAATGCTGCAGGAAGAACGTGGCCTCGTCGCACGAGGTCATCTGCGAGCAGGAAGTACGCCCATCGCAGGCGAAGGCTTTTTCCTCCTCCGGCGGCTGGAACCGGTCCAGGCCCACAGGCGCGGGCGTCGGCTGCGACATTGGCGGCGTGTCGTGGTGGCGCCAGAACCAGGCCGCAGCTCCTAGTGCGACGATGACCAGCAGCTTGCGCATCGATCCTCCGGTCAGGTGAGGTCTGTACCGGCTATGGGTGGCTGACAGGCGAAGCCGGGCGTCACTGCGACTACCGGCCGATTGGGGCTTTTTTTACTCGAGCTGCCCAGGACTGCATGTGCCGTTCCAGTACTTCCAGCGGCATCGGTCCGCCGTCGATCAGGGCGTCATGGAACGCGCGAATGTCGAAGCGATCGCCCAGCGTGCGCTCGGCTGCGCGGCGCATCGCCAGGATGCGTAGCTCACCGACCTTGTAAGCCAGCGCCTGCGCAGGCCAGGCCACGTAACGCTGGGTCTCGTATTGGACGAAGCGCTCCGGCAGCGTCGTGTTCTCGCGCAGGCACTGCTCGGCCTGCGGTACGGTCCAGCCCTTCCAGTGCAGGCCGACGTCCATCATCAGTCGGCACGCTCGCCAGATGTTGAACGACAGCCGACCGAAGCGTTCGTAGGCATCACGGTAGACCCCCATCTCCTCGCCGAGATACTCCGAGTACAGAGCCCAGCCTTCCACGAATGCGGTGATGTCGTCGCGTCGACGGAACTTAGGCAGGTCGGTCCGCTCCTGTGCGAGCGCGATCTGCAGGTGGTGGCCTGGCACGCCTTCGTGCAGCACCCACGAGGGCAGACTGAACAGCGGATCGGCGTTCGAGCGCGCGCCGATCACCACGCTGCCGGCAACGCCTGCGACCGGATCACCAGCATCGTAGCCAGAGGAGGAGGCCTCCAGCTCTGGCGGCTTGCGCCGAAATCCCCAGCTAAGCCGCGGCAGCTTGCCAAACCAGCGCGGCAGCATCGCGTCGACCCGCTTGCCGATCTCACTGGCCTTTTCTACATAGGCGGCCACGTCTGGGGAATAGAACTTCGGCTCGCTACGCAGCATCGCGACGAACTCAGGCAGCGTGCCGGTGAAGCCGGTGTCGCGCATTGCGCGCTCCATTTCCCCATGCAGCCGCGCAACTTCCGTCTCGCCCATCGCGTACACCTCGTCGGGCGTCAGCGGCAGCGTCGTCGAGCGACGCACGAGATAGGCGTAGTAGGCCTCGCCGTCCGGCAGGCTGCGTGCCCCCGGAGCGCTGCGCGCATGCGGCACGTACTCCTTCTCGAAGAACTCCACCATTGCGTGCTGTGCCGGCTTTACGTTGGTCGCCACGATTCGCGTGGCGTCGATCAGTAACGCCGCACGCAGGCCGGCAGGCAGTGTCGATGGCAGTCGCTGCAATGGGCCGAGCAGCGGGCTTGCTTCGCCAGGCTGTTCTGCGGCGACGCGCAGCACGGCGAGAATTCCCTCTGCGATAGAGCGCGGTTGCACGAACCCGCTGGCAATGCCCCGGCGCATGTTGGCCATCTCGATCGCGTAGTAGCCCGGCAATGTCGCGAGCCGCGCGATCCAGGCGCGCGCCTCACGTTCGTCATGCAGCACCGTATTGGCGGCGACGTAGTTGGCGGTATTGAAAAATCCATCACCGTTGTCGAATGGGATCCGCTCCTCGTCGAAGCGCGCGCCGTCGATCGCGATCGCCAGGCGCCAGGCGAGCAGCTCGCGGGTCAGAGCGTCCTCGCTGTCACGGCGCGAGGCTGGCAGCGCTGTAAGCCGGGATTGCAGCGAGCGATAGGCGGTCGTGCGCTGAGCGACCGCGGCCAGGCTAACGTCCGGCCAGCCGGTGGGGTTGTCGCCATCGGTTTGGCTGGCGACACGATCGTAGTCGGCGACGATTGCCTCGAGGCGTTCCGCCGCTATCGTAGGGCTCGCCCAGGTTGCCGTCACAGCAACAGTCATGGCCATCAATATCGCTTGAATCCGCATCCGCGTTCCTCCACGGGACCAGCCCGCTGTGGGTCCAAGTATAGGCACGGCCCCGCCCGCCGCAGGCGGCGGTCAGGGTCGGAAGTAGCGGGTTACCGGCCCTGAAGGGCTCGAACGCTCCGTGTTCGGTCCGGTCGAACCACCGCCGCTTGGGGCGACGACGCCTGATGCCCGGCGCCGGTTGCCGCGGTGGGTTGTTCAGGGCTTGTCGGGGCTCTGTCGGGATTGCCAACGCCAACGGGGAGGTTCGCCTGTCCGCCAACAGACCAGGATCAGCAGCAGGCTCATTAAGCCTATGAAGGCGCCGTTGAGAGCAGCGCCTTCCCGCCGCAGCAGCACGAGCCCCACCGCCGACACGGCAGTCCACACGATCAGCACGAGCCAACCTTGCCAGGCGCACGGCAGGCCCCAGCCCCAGCCATAGCGTTTAGCAGCAAACCAGTAGGACGACCGGATTGGCGCTGGTTCTCTATTCATGAAGTTCCTCAGCTGTCGATCCGCGGCGGCCCTACCGTTCCCAGCAATCGGGGTACCCGTATGCGGAGGATTTCGACCAGTTGCGGATCCATGAATTTGTAGATGTCGGGGATATCCAGACAGATCACCCGTTGGCGCCGCAGGTACCTGCCAAACTTTGCCGCCAACTTGCGGGAATGCACCCGCTCCATCGTAAAGACGATCTCCGCCCACTCGAGCAATTCTCCGCTCAACGGCGTCTCCGCGGTAGCGTCTATTCCGGCGGAGGCGACCTCAAGTCCAGGCCAGTCCGCGAACACCTGCTCCGCGGTCGGGCTGCGGAGTCGGTTCTGGCTACAGACGAACAATACGCGGCGCATGGTTGGGTTCGCTGGCAGCGGGTTGGCCACTGCAGGTCAAGGCTGAAACTCCACTTTACATTGCAAGAGCTTGCCGCTGGGCAGCGCTGAGAGATGCTACGCGCCTGTTCATGTCATCGCCGGGCTCTGGCCCTGCGCAGCGCCATATAGACCAGCGATGCGTTGACGCTCGGTGCGGCAAGGATCCCGGCCAAGAACCAGCCCCATTCTGCGCGGGCCGCCGAGGCAAGGGCAGGGGGCACGCCGAATATCACACCGGCAAGCAGTAGCCAGGGTACCGGGTGTGTGAGCGTGAGGAAAATACCGCTCTTCTGCGGGCGCTGGGCGGACGTGCCGAGGTTAGGAGGAAGCCTTCCGAGCGAGGCGAGCAGCAGCAGGAGCCAACGAAATAAAAGCGGTGTGGCGACCAGCCCCGCAAAGAAGCCGAGAGGCAGAGGCCAGACCTGGGATAGAAAATTCATACTCGCATCCGCTTAATGGTTGGACATGCGCCGTCCAAAATCCCCGCCTGGCCGCAACTCTTTGTCTCAGCCGATGGGGCGGTGCGCCTCGATGGCCGCCGCCATCGCTTCTGCCTCTGCACCGCCACGGGCGTGCAGCGCGGCGAGTAGCGAGGTGCGGTTCGCTTCTGGCTGGTTCTGGCTGAGCTTGAATTTGCCAACCATAGTGCTGACTTGCAGTCGGATCCCGACAATGCCGCGCATCATTGCTGCAAGAAAGTCGGCGGGTGGTTCCGCCAGTGTCCACGGGGCCGGCTGGTCCGCCTCGTAGGCGGATGCGGCGTCCGTCAGGACCGAGCGCACCCAGCCGGCGTCCTCGATCGCCTGCAGCGTGCCGGTGACGTGTACAACTTCGTAGTTCCATGTGGGCACGACCTGACCGGTCTCGGCGCGTGTTGCGTAGCCGTTGGGCGAGATGTAGTGGTGACGCCCATGAAACACCGCCAGGCACTCGATCGCCGCTGTCGCCTGCTTCCAGAGCGGGTTGGCGCGCGCGACGTGCCCGACCAGACTGCCATGCGGCCCATCGTCCGGACGCAGAGCCAGTGGAATGTGATTGGCCGTCAGCCCGTTGCTGCCTGCGATGACGAGCGTCGCCAGCGAGTTGAGCTGCAGGAATCGCTGCAGTTGCGCAGGCCGGGTCTCTTCAAAATGTTTTGGCAGGTACATGGTTGGCCTCGCGTTCAGGGATCTAAAGCGGCCGCAGTGCTGCGCGGATGGCGCGGCCGGTAAGGGCGACGATTTCATCCAGCACGTCAGGCGGGGCGTTGAACGCAGGTGCCAGGATCAGGGCGTCGCCGCGCACTCCATCGACGTTGCCGCCGATGGGATAAAGCATGAGGCCCAGCGCAGTCGCCGCCTTGCCAATCCTGGCGCTGACTTGCTGATCCGCGTCGAACGGCTCGCGCGTTTTCGCATCGCGGACCAGTTCGATGCCAACGAAGAAGCCGCGGCCGCGCACATCGCCGACGGCATAGATGTCCGCCAGCTCCGCGCTCAGGGCGGCACGGAACCTCTCACCGTCGCGAGCGACGCGCTCCAGCAGTCGATCGCGTGTGACGATGGTCTGTACGGCGACGCCCGCCGCACAGGCGAGTGTGTGGCCGGTAAAGGTGTGGCCGGTGAGTGCGCCGCCGTCGACCTCGTCAATCACGGCGGCGATGCGGCGGTGATACAAGGTGGCGCCGAGTGGAACATAGCCGCCGCCGAGTCCCTTGGCCACTGCGCAGATATCGGGGACGACCCCGTCGTGCTCGAGTGCACGCCAGGTGCCGCAACGGCCGGAGCCGCACATAACCTCGTCGGCGATCATCAGTACGCCATGTCGGTCGCAGACTTCTCGCACCAGCCGCGCATAGCCGCTCGGTGCCGGGATCACGCCCCCGGCGGCCCCGACCACGGGTTCGAAGATGAATGCGGCGACCCGCTCCGGCCCAACGCGCAGGATTTCCGCTTCGAGTTCGGCAGCGGCGTGGACGGCGAGATCGGCCACCGCGATGCCGGTGGGAGGGCGGTACGCGTTGACGCTGGGAAGGAAAGACGCCTCGACCAACGCCCCTTCGAATGGCTCGCGGCGAGCGCTGAAGTCGGAGACGGCGAGCGCCCCGAGTGTATTGCCGTGCCACGAGCGGCGTCGCGCAATGAACCGGCGGCGACCGGGCTCACCGCGAGCGCTGTGAAACTGCAGCGCAATTTTCAGGGCAGACTCCACCGCCTCCGAGCCGCCGGAGACGAACACCATCGAGCTGAGCTCTGGGCCCGCGCTGGCGGTGATCAGTGCCTCGAGTTGCTCAAGCGGGTCACTGGTGAACGTATAGCGGTAGCCATGCGCGATGCGCTCGAGCTGCTGGCAGATCGCTGCGTTGACCTCCTCGTGCCCGTGGCCGAGGCAGAAGACGGCAGGGCCCCCGGACGCGTCCAGATAACGGCGCCCGGCAGCGTCCTGTACGTAACAGCCGCGGCCCCAGGCGACTCGCGGCAGACCAGCGCCTGCCCCTGCAGGTGCTGGATCCCAGGAAGGGTCGCGACGGCTCATGCGCTACACGAGACCCTGCTGGGACGCGAATGGCAGCGCGCGTACGCGCTGGCCGCTCGCGGCAAACAGAGCGTTGGCAACGGCTGGCGCGACAACCGCGGTCGATGGCTCGCCGATGCCGCCTGGCGCCTCGCTGCTCTCGATGAGATGAACCTCGAGCTCGGGAGTGTCGTTGAGGCGCAGTACTCGGTAGTTGTCGAAGTTGCTCTGGCGAACTTTGCCGTTCGCCAGCGTAACCTCTCCCCATAACGCGGCCGACAGGCCAAAGATGATGCCGCTGGTGACCTGCGACTCGACAATCTTCGGATTCACCATCTGGCCGCAGTCAACGGCGCAGGTGATTTTATGGACCTGCATTTTGCCGCCCACCACGGAAATATCGGCGACCTGGGCAACATAGGTGCCGTAGCCTTCCATCACCGCGATCCCATGATGGTGGCCAGGGGCCGCTCTTCCCCAGCCGGAGCGACTGGCGACTTCCTCCAGCACGCGCTTAGCGCGCGGCTGCTTCTCGAGCAGCGCGCGCCGGAACTCGAAGGGGTCTTTGCCTGCGACGTGCGCCAGTTCGTCCATGAAGCTCTCGACGACGAAGCAGTTCAGTGAATGCCCGACCGAGCGCCAGTAACCGACGTCGATGCCGACCTCGTGCTGCAGATACTCGATCGAAACGTTCGGAACGTCGTACAGGTAGTTTGCCGCGGCCTCTACCGCAAACCGATCGACGTGCTTTTCTACTGCGGCCGGGAATGTGCGCGCGGTGATTGAGGGGCTGGTGAGCTTCAGCTGGAAGGCGCTGAGCGCGTTGCTTGTGTCAAATGCGGCGGTAGCAACGTCATAGGCGGGCGGCCGGTATAGGTCATGCGTCATGTCGTCCTCGCGCGACCAGATCACCTGCACCGGCGCGCCGATGGCCCTCGAGGCCTCTGCCGCCGCCGGGATGAAGTCGACCTCAAGCCTGCGGCCGAAGCTGCCGCCGACCATCTGCGTGTGGATACGCACCTGCTCGGGCTTTAGACCGAGCGCAGTAACGACGGATTGTTGCGCGAACTGCTGGCTTTGCGTGCCGACGTAGACGTCGCAGCCATCCGCTTTGGCATCGGCCGTGCAGTTAATGGGTTCCATGGCGGCATGGGCGAGTAGTGGCAGCTCGTAGGCGGCGGTCACTTGGCGCTTGGCAGTCAGCATTGCGGCCGATAAATCGCCCTCTTTGCGCGCCGATTGCGGTGTGCCGCCGGCGCCCTTGAGGCCGGCAAGAATCTTGGCGTTGTTCAGCTCCGCGTTCGGGCCGGCGTCCCAGGTGATTTTTAGCGCATCGCGGGCTACGCGCGCCTGCCAGTAGTGATCGGCGATCACCGCGATGCCGCTGCCGACCGTTACGATCCTGACGACGCCGGGCATCTTTGCCGCTGCGCTGGAGTCGACGGCTAGGGCCTTGCCGCCCAGCGTTGGGCTCTGCGCGAGCGCTGCGTACTTCATGCCTGGTAGCCTGATGTCGATGCCGTACACCGAGCTACCGTCCACTTTTGCCGGCGTATCGAGTCGCAGCTGTGGTTTGCCAATCAGCGCGTAGGCAGAGCGATCCTTGGGTCTGGCGCTCTTCGGCGGTGTACGCCTGGAGGCGGCCTGCGCCAGCTGGCCGAAGGTTGCTCGCTGGCCGTCCGTGCCTACCACTGCGCCGTCCTCCAGCTGCAGTGTTGCGGCATCCACCTGCCACTGCTCGGCGGCGGCGCCGACGAGCATCGCGCGCGCTTGCGCGCCGGCAGTGCGCAGCTTCGTCCATGCTTCCCGCACGCTGGTGCTGGCACCGGTGAGCTGTGCGCCGAGTAGCGTGTTGGTGTATTCCTTCCCGGCAGGGGCGAATTCAACGCGCACTGCCGCGAGCGTCACGTCCAGCTCTTCGGCGATCAGCATCGGCAAGGCCGTGTAAACGCCCTGACCCATCTCACACTTGTCGATGATGATCGTGATCGAGTCGTCGCCACCGATGCGCAGCCAGGCGTTTGGCTGGCCGCCTACGCCGCGCGTCTGCACCTTGTTGGACGACTTGCTGCAGCCGGCCAGGCTGATGCCAATGATCAGGCCACCACCCCCGAGCACGGTGGTCTGCAGGAACCTGCGCCGGTCCATCGTGGCCGCCTGCCCGTCTGGCGGGTTGATGGGACGCGAGCTCAAGTCGCGCCGCTGGTCTTGATCAGCTCGGCCGCGCGGTGAATCGCGGCGCGGATGCGTGGGTAGGTGCCGCAGCGGCAGATGTTGCCCGACATCGCTGAATCGATCTCGGCATCGGTGGGCGTTGGGTTCTGCTGCAGCAGCGCTGTCGCCGACATGATCTGGCCGGATTGGCAGTAGCCGCACTGGGGCACGTCCAGCTCTATCCACGCCCGCTGCACCGGGTGCGAGCGGTCTTTAGAGAGCCCCTCGATCGTGCGGATGTCCTTGCCTGCCACCGAGCCAAGAAGGGTCACGCAGGAGCGGGTTGCCGACCCGTCGACATGGACGGTACACGCGCCGCACAGCGCCTTGCCGCAGCCAAACTTCGTGCCGGTCATGCCGAGGTGATCTCGCAGGACCCATAGCAGCGGCGTCTCGAGGGAGGCGTCAGTCTCGAGAGTCTGGCCGTTCACATTGAGCGTGGTCATGCAGCGCTTCCTCGTGGATAAGCGGACCCGCTGGAACGGCCCGCTTTGCGCGGATCCTAGCACCCCTCGGCGCTGGTGGCGTTTGTTGCGAGGGGGCCGCGAGGAGGAACTTCGGCCTCAGGTCGTGGTCATGCCATAAGGGCGGGCCACGCTGTGGTCCGCACCCCCTTCTGTTAAGGTCGCCGAATGACTCTCAGGGCTCCGCCTTCCCAGCCGCGCTTGATGTTCAGTTCACTGGCTGCTTGCCTGCTGATGCTGACGCTGGTGTTTGCCTGGGCGCAGCTGCACGCATTGACGCATGGCGTCAGCCATCTCGGCCGTGGGCATGCTGCGCCGCATGCCACGCTCTGCGCCGACTGCATCGCCTCGGCGAATGCGGGCGCCGCGCCGCCCGCGGTGATTGCGGTTGCCGTGCTCAGCGTGGTCGCCGTGGCTTTCGTCGCGGCGGCGGCAGTAGGCGTCACCCGCAGCCTGCCGCTCGTTGCCTACCGTTCCCGCGCTCCGCCTCGACTCTGAGCTTGAGTCCCGTGGACCGGCCCGCGCAGCAGGCGCTCCGGTTCCCCTCGAGTCTGTCGTCGGAGTTCCCAATGTCTTATCCCCTGCGCGTGGCCCTTCTAGCCGCCGCCACCGCTATCGCCCTGTACGCGCCGTTTGTAAGGGCTGTGCCCGGCGATGCGAGTGCCGATCCCGCGCTACTGACCGAGGTGCAGGTTACGGCGCACCGTCTCGACGAGGCGCGCAACGCGCTGATGCCTGAAACCGGCACCAGTGCCTACCGCCTGGGCATTGAGGACCTCAAGAACCTGCCGTTGGGGGAATCAACGCCCCTTAATGACGTCCTGCTGCGCGCACCTGGCGTGACCCAGGATTCGTTCGGCCAGCTGCACGTGCGCGGTGATCATGCGAACCTGCAGTATCGTATCAACGATGTCGTGATCCCCGAGTCGATCGCGCTGTTCGGTCAGGCGCTCAACCCGCGTTTCGCCAGTCAGATAAGCCTGCTTACTGGCGCGTTGCCGGCGCAGTATGGCTATCGCACCGCGGGCGTCGTCGACATCCATACCAAGGGTAGCGACTATGAGCACGGCGGGTCGCTGAACGTCATGGCGGGATCCCAGCAGCATCGCGAAGCAAATGGCGAGGTCAGCGGCACAGCGGGTGCGTTGTCCTACTACGCCACCGGCGGCTACCTGCGTGACGAGCAGGGCATAGAAAACCCGTTGCCGACGAGTCATGCGCTGCACGACCACACCGAGCAGTGGAATGGCTTCGGGTATCTCTCCTACGTGCTCGCCAGTGAGGCGCGCATCTCGCTGATGGGCGGCGCCTCGGATGACGGGTTTCAGATCCCGGTCGTGCCTGGCCAGATTGCGGACTTCGCGCCGCCCGCCGGCGGCGTGCCGCCCTCCGCAGCGCTCGACCAGCGGCAGCGCGAGGGCAACCGTTTCGCGATCCTGTCCTACGAGAATGCCCCGTCTGCCCCGCTACATTTTCAGGTCGCACTCTACGATCGTTTCACCAACGTGCATTACCGTCCCGATCCGCTGGGGGATCTGGCTTATACCGGCGCTGCCGGTGACGTGGCGCGCAGCAACAGTCGCTGGGGCGTGCAGGCCGATGCGAGCCTGAAGGCGGGCGATGCGCACACAGTGCGAGCCGGCGCGACCTACAACGCCGAAACCGCGACTGCGCGGACACGCACCACCGTCTATCCGCTGGATGCTAACGGCGACGTTCTCTGGGCGCCGGTTGTGGTCACTGATGACGGTTCTGATGGGGCGCGACTTTGGGGTGTCTACCTGCAGGACGAGTGGCATCCGCTCGATGCCCTGACGGTAAACTATGGTGCGCGCTACGATCGTTACGATGGGTTCGCGAAGGAAGACCAGTTCAGCCCGCGCGTTGGCCTGGTGTACGAGTTCTCGCCTGCCATCTCGCTGCACGCGGGCTATGCCCGCTACTTCACGCCGCCGCCGTCCGAGAAGATCCAGGTGGCGTCCATTGCGTTGTTTCAGGGCACGACCGCCGCGCCGCCGTCCACCGGCAATGATGCGGTGCGCTCCGAGCGCAGTCATTACTACGACGTCGGCGTGCTCGCCCACGTGACGCCAGTCGCTACGCTTGGACTTGATGCGTATTACCGCAAGGTTGCCTACCTGGGCGACGAAGGCCAGTTTGGGCCGGCAGTGATCTTCGCGCCCTTCAACTACGCTGAAGGCCGTATCTGGGGCGTTGAGCTGTCGACGGGCTGGCATGAGAGTGGCAGCAGCGCGTACCTGAACGTGGCCTATGGCTCCGCGCGCGGCCGGCAGATCGTTTCGGGCCAGTACAACTTCGACTCCGACGAGCTCGCGGCGCTTGCCCTGCGCTACATTCCATTGGATCACGACCAGCGTTGGACCGTGTCAGCCGGGCTTACCCACTTGGTGCGCGGCACGACTTTTAGCGTTGATGGCTTGTTCGGCAGTGGGCTGCGGCGCGGCTTCCTCAACGCCGATCATCTGCCGTCCTATCTGACGTTGAACCTGAGCGCCCGCCATACGCTCGATCTTCCATTCCTCGGGGCGCTGGAAGCGAGCGTGAGCTTGCTGAACGTTCTCGATCACGTCTATGAACTGCGTGACGGCAGCGGCGTGGGCGTAGGCGCGCCGCAGTGGGGTGCGCGGCGCACGCTATTTGTCGGGGTTGGTCACCCGTTCGGCCGTTAAGCGGCGCGAACGGGGTCACTCGGCGCTGGCGTTGAACTGCAGCGCGGCGAGCCGCGCGTAGAGAGGGTTCGTCAAGACCAGCTCTGCGTGCGTGCCCTGCCCGACGATTCGGCCGCGGTCCATGACGATGATGCGGTCAGCCTTGAGCACAGTTGCGAGCCTATGCGCGATGATCAGCGTCGTGCGTCCGCGCATCAGTCGTTCGATCGCTTCCTGTACCAGGCGTTCACTTTCGGCGTCCAGCGCCGATGTGGCCTCGTCCAGCAGCAGGATCGGCGGGTTCTTCAGCATCGCCCGTGCGATTGCCAGACGCTGCCGCTGCCCACCCGACAGCCGCAGGCCGCGCTCACCCAGGAACGTGTCGTAACCCTGCGGTAATTCGCGCAGGAAGCCGTCTGCCGCCGCTGCCTCGGCGGCCGCGACTATCTCCTCGTCGCTTGCGCCTGGTCGGCCGTAACCGATGTTCTCGCGGGCGCTGGCTCCGAACAGGACGGTGTCCTGCGGCACCAGCGCGATCTGCCTGCGCAGGTCCTCCGGTGCGAGGCTTGCGATGTCGATGCCGTCCACGAGCACCCGGCCGGCGGCCGGATCGTAGAAGCGCAGCAACAGCTGGAACGCCGTGCTCTTGCCAGCGCCCGAGGGGCCTACCAGCGCGACGGTCTCGCCTGGCGCGATTTCCAGCGTGTAGTCCGACAGGGCTGCCGCATCCGGACGTGACGGGTAGTGGAACCGGACGCCCTCGAAGCGAATTTGACCCGCCGTGCGCGCCGGCAGTCGCGCCGGATGCGCAGGCGCCGTGATTGCAGGTGTCGCTTCCAGCAGCTCCGACAGGCGCTCCATCGCGCCGGCACCGCGCTGCACCTCGCCCCAGGTCTCGCTCAGTGCCGCTGCGGAGCCGCCGACATAGACGGCGTACAACAGGAATTGGCCAAGTTGGCCGCCGGTCATTTGGCCGGCGAGCACCTCGCGGGCGCCGAGCCACAGTACGGCGGTGATGGCGCCGAACACGAGCATGATGCCCAGCGCCGTCAGTGCCGCGCGTACGCGCGTACGCTGCACGCCGGTATCGAAGCCGGCCTCAACCGCCGTGTCGTAGCGCTGCGCCTGCAGCGTCTCGAGTGTGTAGGCCTGCACGGTCTGCACGGCGTTGAGCGTCTCGCCGGCCAGCCCACTGGAGTCGGCGATCCGGTCCTGCGAGGTGCGAGACAGCGAGCGCACGCTGCGACCGACCATGATCAGTGGCACGATCACCAGCGGCAGCAGTACGACTAGTGCGCCGGTAAGCTTCGGGCTGGTCAGTGCGAGCATCACCAGTGCGCCGGTCAGGCTGAGCATTGAGCGCAGCGCGATCGACAGCGAGGAGCCGGCGATCGACTGCACGAGTGTCGTGTCGGTGGTCAGTCGCGACAGGACTTCGCCGGTGCGGGTGACCTCGAAAAAAGTCGGGTCCATGCGAATAACGCGGTTGTAGACCGCGCTGCGCACATCGGCGACGATCCGCTCGCCCAGCCACGTGACGTGATAGAAGCGCAGCGCAGCGAAGCCGCCGTACGCAACAGCGGCGCCGAGGAAGCCGAAGAAGTAGCGGTTGATCGTCGCTGCGCTGTTGGCGGCGAGGCCGTGATCGATCAGTTGCCGCAGGGCCACTGGCAGTGCCAGCATCGACGCTGCAGCCACCAGCAGAGCGAACAGTGCGAGCAGCGCGCGGTGCCGGTACGGGCGCAGAAACGGCCGCAGGGCGGCCAGCGGCTTGAGCGAGCGGGCCTTGGGGCGGTCGGGAATCGGCTCAGCCATGCAGGCTCGGCCTCGCTAGAGCGGTATGCGGGGGCATTGGCTTACTCCTGGGGGGTGGGCGGGGGTCAGTGTAGCGGGGGCGGCCGCCCTGAACGTCAAGAACCGTAAAGCCAGCGGCAGATAGGCGGGGACGGATGAACTCCATCGCCCGGCTAACGTCTAAACTGGCGTTCGGATGCCAATAGGGTGGAATTGCAGGCCCTGTTTCGTTTTGCGCGTCAGCCCCGGGCTACCGAAGACGTTATAGGGGTAGCGGTTGCCGCCACGGAGAAGTTTCATGCGCATTGCCACCCTGTTCTCGGTCCTCGCGCTGGCCGCTACGGTCAGCGCTTGCGTCGACGCGCCGCCGCGCCGCTACCAGCGGAACTACGAGTCGCCGCCGTCGGTCGCGCTGCCGCCGCGGATGAGTGAACTGATCGTCTATCCCGGCCGCGGTCAGTCGCCGCAACAGACCGACCGCGATCGGTATGAATGCCACACATGGGCGGTGCGCCAGACCGGATTCGATCCGAGCCAGGCCGCCCCAATGTCGCCACCGCCGCCGCGTATGCGCGACAGCGACGCGCCTCCGCCGGGTGCCGGGATCGCTGCGGGAGCCGTGGCTGGCGCTGTGCTTGGAGCGATTGTCGCGCCACACGGCGATGAGGGTGGCGGTGCGGCCGTTGGTGCAGTCGCTGGCGCTATTTTCGGCGGTGCGGCCGAGCAGGCGCAGAATGAGGCGTTGCGGGCCGATGACGACCGGATGCGCCAGCAGGCCGGCACTTACGGCGTGCAGCACGGCGAACGTGCCGGGGCATATCGTCGTGCAATAAGCGCCTGCCTCGAGGCGCGTGGCTATACGGTCAAGTGACCAGGAGTCCTGCAATGAACGCCACCCATCCGATTCGCTGGATGCTCGCCGCACTCCTGGCGCTAGCGCTCACAGCTCCTGCGCTTGCAGACCCCGGGGGTCGCCCGAATGGCCGCGAACACGGCGCTGCGCGGTTGTCTGCGCCAGTCGGCCATCCGCAGGCGTTCCCGTCGCGCGGCTCAATGGTCGGCGCGCTGCCCCGCGGCGGGGTCGAAGTCAACCACATGAACCATCGTTACTGGTATCGCGGTGGCGCTTGGTATGCGCCGCACGGGCCGCGCTGGATCGTGGTTGCACCACCGATTGGCGTCTACGTGCCGTTTCTGCCTGGCTTCTATTCGACGTTCTGGTTCGGCGGCATGCCTTACTACTATGCGAACGATGTGTACTACGCGTGGCGTGAGCCGCAGCGCGCCTACGAGGTTGTCGAGCCGCCGCCGGGCGCGGTTTCTGCCGCGGCGCCGGTTCCTGAGGACATCTACATGTATCCGCGTAACGGTCAATCCGATGAGCAGCAGGGTCAGGACCGCTACGACTGCCATCGTTGGGCGGCTGATCAGACCCACTTCGACCCGACTCGCGTTGCAGGTGGTGTCGAGGCGGGCGACGTAGGCAGTCGCCGAGCGGAATATTTCCGGGCGATGAGTGCGTGCCTCGAGGGGCGCGGTTACAGCGTCAAGTGAGGCTCTCCGGAACGCGCTATGGCCGTGGTGGAGTTGTACTGGGCGTATTCGCGACGCTATTAATGGCAGGTTGCGGTACGTCGCGTCTGGCGAGTGCGCCGCTGCCGGCCGCTGACCTGTCCGGTCAGTGGGTACTCGATCCCGCTGCCAGTGACGACGCGCTGCGGCTGATCACCGCAGCGCTACCGGTGCCCAAGATCCGCCGGCCCCGCGACGACGACGCCGATGGCGCGCATCTGCCGCCGGCGCGCGACGATGGCAATGGCCGAACTGGTCGTGGCGGTGGTGGCCGTCGTGGTGGCAGTTCCGATGGCGGGCGCGGTGAGCCGCAGCCGCCGATGCGCTCGGCTGAGGTCGCGAGCTCGTGGGGAAAGCTGACGCCGCGCGACTTTGTCGGGGCATTCGTGCTGCCGCCCGAGAGGCTCAGCGTCGTGCAGCAACCGTCGCTGATGCGTGTAGGCGCTGGCGATCGACCGCGCGCTTTTGAACCGGGCGACGAGGAGGCGGTGACGGTCAATGATCGCTACGGGTCGCGCGCGGTGCACGCTGGATGGCAGGCTGACGCGTTCGTGATCACGAGCCAGGACGGTGGCCGCCTCGACGTCGTCGAGCAGTTGCGCCACAACCGCGACGATCGGCTCGAGCGGGTGGTCGAGTTTCACGCGCGGTCGGTGAAGTCTATACACGTGCGTTCGGTGTACCGACGCGCGACGCCGCTCGAATTGCAGACCGGCAGCGTCGACGGGCCGCCGGCGCCGAACCGCTAGCGGTGGGTCCAAGGCGCGCTCAGGGCGCGCCACGTCCGCCCTGGCGTACGACCCGGCCATTCTTCATCACGAAGTCCACCCTCCGCAGTACCTCGATGTCGGCCAACGGGTCGGCCGGCACGGCGATCAGGTCGGCCGCAAGGCCGCGCGCTATGCGGCCGCGCGTGGCATCGACGCGCAGCAACTGCGCCGCCTCGCTGGTCATTCCCTTGAGCGTTTCCATCGACGAAAGGCCTGCCTGTTTCCAGACGGCTAGGTAGTCGAACATCAGGTCGGCGCGTGTCTGTCCAGGCCGCTCCATGACGATGTCGCTGCCGTACACGATGCGTACGCCGAGTCGGTGCGCGCGCGTCAGTCGGTCGAGGATCTTCGGCGCCAGCACTTCGGGGGGCGGGAAAATGCCGCCGGAAGTGCCGATAACGTCGAGTAGCGCGCGCGGAAAATCAGTACTGACGAGGAAGATGCCCTTGTCGTGGATTTTCTTCAGCTGCGTGTCGGTTAGGAAGAACCCATGCTCTATCGAGTCAACCCCGGCCTCGATGGCGGTGTCAGCGGCTTCGCCGCCATAAACGTGTACGGCAACCGGGAACCCGGCGCGATGGGCCTCGTCGACGGCTGCACGCACTTCCTCAAGAGAGTAGTGATACGGAGAGTTGTCCAGCACCAGTTTGATGACGCCCGCGCCGTAATAGATGTTGGTGCGAACGGCTTTGCGGATTTCGGCGGCGTTGTCAGCGTCAAGGTATTCGTACTTCCAGAACGAGCCCTGCTCCGGCGGAATTTCATGTGATTGGCCGCCGAACGGCGTGATGATCTTGCCCGCATCGATAATGGTGGGGCCCACAAACCAACCTTTCTCAATCGCGCGGCGGACGTCCTGCATCGCGTACTCACCGGAATTTCCGATATCGCGCAGCGTCGTGAAGCCTGCGTCGAGCAGCGTCTGCGCATTGTGCAGGCCGCGCATGGCGCGGTAGGTCGTGCTCTCTTTGATGTAGAACGACTCGAAAGGCGCGTCACCGGTGACTTCGGTGAGCGTCAGGTGGGTATGAGCGTCCATTAGTCCCGGCAGCACCCACTCGTGCGAAAGATCGATCACGCGGGAGCCGGCCGGAATTGACACTGACGCGCCGATCGCCGTGATCATTCCGTCGTTGACGAGAATGATCTGGTTGCGCTCTATGGTGCCGCTGGCCGGGTCGATGACGGCGCCGGCGCGCAGCGCAACGGTTTCTGCAGCCGCCGGTATCGCTACCAGCAGCAGGGCGAACGCAAGCAGGGCTTTCATGCAACTCTCCGGGGAGTGAATCAGCGGGGGCGGGCAAGCAGGCCGCTGGCGAGGTTTACCTCGCTAAGCGCGGGTAGGCTAGTCAGTGCGTCGGCCACGAGCCGTTCGCCGTACGTCAGATCGATCCGCCACAGCTCGGCGGCGCGGGCACCGTCATGGGACTCAATCGCATCGACGATCTGCAAGTGTTTGTCGCGAAACCAGTCCGACACGTTCAGCCGTCCTAGGCCAACGTACAGAATGCGCAGCGTCAGATCCTGGAGTTGCGTGATCGTCGCCTGCAGGCGGGCGTTGCCGCTTTTTGAGGCGATCAGTAGGCTGAATTCCCGGTTGGCATTCAGGAAGGCCTTGCGCTCGTCGTGACTGCCGGCCTCGTAACGGCACTGCGAAATCTGCCGCAGGCGGCCGGCTTCGGAGGCTGACAGGCCGACGGCGGCGGCCAGTTCTGCAGCGCGGGGCTCGAGCAGTAGCCGCAGGCCATAGATGTCGCGTACATCCTTGAGCGTTAGCGGCGCGACGCGAGGGCTGCGCGAGTCCGATTTGTCGATCAGGCCTTCTTGCACCAGTCGCAGCAGCGCTGAGCGGACCGCAGCGTGGCGCAGCCCATAGCGTTGGGTCAGCGATGCTTCCGACACCCTGACGCCAGGGGGTAGCTGGTAGAAGAGGATGTCAGCGCGAATCCGCTGAAACGCCTGTTCGCCGAGGTTTCCTGCCTTGTCAGCGGCAGGCTCAGAATGTTCTGGGTCGAGGCCCGCTAGGTCCGTCATGGAGCTCATATCTTTAAGACTGTCCCATAACCAGATTTCATACTAGCCTTTTCAAAATGTCGACTGTCGTCTTTTGATATTCGGACCCTGCATTTACAACATTTTTTGCCGGTGTTACATTTAAATGATGGGGGGTGCAAGCGCTGATCGCCAACGATCCCGCGCGGCTGTGCGCCGTTGCCGCGAGTTGGTCGGATCTGCGTTTTGCACTGCATCAAAACAGGCGACGCGCCGCGGTGCCCCTCTCCGCTGGCCCGACGCACGTGTGACGTAGGAGCCTTCCATGCCCGCAAAGCGGCAGCCGATCGAGTACGCCGAGGCCTCCGCCGAGGTCCGCGCGGTCTATGACGACATCATGGCCACGCGCAAGACCGACTGGGTCAACAACTTCTGGAAAGTGCTCGCACACGACCCGCCTGCGCTGCGGCGCATCTGGTCGAACATTAAGGAAGTGATGGGCCCAGGTGCATTGGACCCGCTGACCAAGGAGTTGCTGTACGTCGCCGTCAGTGCGTCCAACGGTTGCCGCTACTGCATTGCCTCGCATGGCGCTGCCGCCCGCAACAAGGGCATGAGTGAGCAGCAGTATTCCGAGTTGCTCGCCATCGTCGGTCTTGCCAACGAAACCAACCGGATGGTCACCGCGCTCGACGTCGACGTCGACGCGCGGTTTCTGTAATTATTTTCGTGCCCTATTGCCTTGCCACGAGGACTTAAAATGAATTCGGCTGACTACAACAGCGTTACTCACCACGTCTGGGACGAAATTCCGGCTGAGCCGCTCAAGGGGACCCTGACGCGCAAGCTTATTACTGGCGAGCGGATGATGATCGCGCACGTGAACTTCAAGAAGGGCGACGATGTGCCCACCCACCACCATGAAAATGAGCAGTTGACGTACATCGTTTCTGGCGCGCTGCACTTCTGGTTCGGTGAGAACGGTGAGCGAGAGATCATCGTGCGCGCCGGTGAGGTCGTTGTAATTCCGTCGAACGTGCCGCATCGGGCGCTTGCGCTCGAGGACACGCTCGACGTGGACGTTTTCAACCCGCCGCGCCAAGACTGGCTCACCGGCACCGACGCATACCTGCGGCGTTGAACGTGCCCCGGCTCGTCCGACGCAAGGACTTACGCTGATGGATCTTGCACTGGGTAACCGCCGCGCATTGGTGATGGGCGGATCACGCGGCCTCGGCAAGGCGATAGCAAAGGCGTTGCGCGCCGAAGGTGCGCAGGTTGCGATCTGCGCGCGCGGTGCTGAGCGCGTCGCCGCGGCCGCAGCCGAGCTCGACGCCGAGGGATTGGTCTGCGATTTGTCAGTCCCCGGTGCGGCGGCCGCCGTAGTGGACGAGGCAATCCGTCGTCTCGGCGGTCTGGATATCCTGATCGTCAACACCGGCGGTCCGCCGCCGTCGCTGTTCATCGACCTCGATGACAGTGCCTGGAGGCGTGCATTTGAGGGGTTGTGGATGAGTAGTGTTGGTGCGATTCGCGCCGCGCTGCCTGGCATGCGCGAGCGCCGGTGGGGCCGCATCCTAATGGTCACTTCAGTCGCGGCGAAGGAGCCGGTCCCCAACCTGATGCTGTCCAACTCTTTGCGCGCAGGCCTGCATGGCATGATCAATGCACTCGCGCGAGAAGTTGCTGCCGACCAGGTTACGGTTAACGCGCTGCTCCCCGGCTATACGTTAACCGAGCGCTTGCAGGAGCTGCATCTGAACGAGGCTGACCTCGCCGCGACGATTCCAGCCGGTCGTATCGGTAGCCCTGAGGAGTTTGCGGCGGTCGCCGCGTTTCTCGCCTCGGGGCCTGCCAGCTACGTCACCGGCCAGGCACTAGCTATCGATGGTGGGCTGTTGCAGTCAATTTGACCCACCCCATGACGACTACGAAGCGTCTCCAAACTGGCCGTCGCAGGCCGATCTGAAGTCTTCCGGTTCATTTAATTTTCATTCCGCAATTTCTGCAGAGGCACCATGAACAAACCTACATGTCCGGCATCAATTACCCGTAGCGGACGCCTCGCCAGCGTCGCCCTTGCCGTCTGCGTCGCGCAGGCACTCGCCTTGGCCGCGAACGCGCAGACCGCGCCGGCGCCGACTGTCAGCGGCGGTCTCGAGGAGATCGTGGTTACCGCGCAGAAGCGCGCCCAGAACTCGCAGGAAGTCGGCATCGCGATTTCTGCGGTCAGTGGCGATGAGCTCAACGCCCTGGGTGCTGCCAGCGCCAGCGACATCACCAAGATGATGCCCGCGGTAGTTCTGACCCAGCCTAACGGTCCGTCTTCTTTCAGTCTCTCGATTCGCGGCGTTACCCAAAACGACTTCGCTGACCATCAGGAAAGCCCGGCGGCAATCTACGTTGATGACGTTTACGTCAGTCAGATGGCGGGCCTTGCCTTCTCGATGTTCGACATGGAGCGCGTCGAGGTACTGCGCGGCCCGCAGGGCACGCTGTTCGGTCGCAACGCCACCGGCGGTCTGGCCAATTTCGTCACGCGCCGTCCTACCGCCGACGTTAACGGTTACACCGATGTCACCTTCGGTCAGCGCAACCTGATGCGCATCGAGGGAGGCGTCGGTGGCGCTATCGCCGATGGCATCGATGGTCGGTTCTCCTATCTCAGCAACCACTACGATCCGCTGTTCCACAACCTCTCCGGGGGCGCGCCGGACTCCGAGAACGGTAACGACTGGGGCCTCCGTGGGCAGTTGTTGTTCAAGGACGTCGCCGGTGGTGAGCTGCTGCTCAACGTGCGCTTCTCGCGCGAGGACGTCCATGCGGGCGCCTGGGAGCAGTACGCGATCCTGCCGGGTGCAAACGGCCTCAACACGCTGGCCGGCCCGCAGGACAATGCGTGGGGCACCTGCGCCGGCTGCAACGCCAGCGGCCTGCCTAGCAGCGCCCCGTTCACGACCCGGGACAACCAGGCCGGCTACGCGCGAATCAAGACCAGCGGCGGCACGGTCAAGTACACGCATGACCTGAGCGGTGCGACGTTCACGGCGATTGCCGACTACTCGACCTTGAAGAAGGAATACCAGGAAGACTCGGATACCACTCCGTACACAATCTTCCAGTTCTTCAACGGTAGCGACGTCAAGCAGAAATCGCTTGAACTTCGCCTGAACGGTGGCGATAAGACGCTGAACTGGACCGCCGGCCTCTATGGGCTGAACATCGACGGCCAGTACTACGAAGGTTGGCAGGGCCCGGCTTTCTTCGGTGCCAACGAGTTCAACGTTGATGGCATTCCGGCCTATGGTATCGGCTCGAATCCGAACGCGATCATCAGCTCGAATCCGAACTCCGCCTACGGCATGTACTCGGTCGCCGCGGGCGCCTGGCCGTACAGCCCGACGCCGTACCCGTACGCCATGGACGGCAGCCAGGGCTTCGGCCCTGGCTTTGTTGTCGGTGGCGCGTCGGCGGCGCCGAATGGCGGCATGCCGGCGACGATTGCTCCGTATACGTTGGTGACAAAGTCGTACGCGGCGTTCGGCCAGCTTGAGTATCGGATGTCTGATCTCATTGGCCTGACGGTCGGCGCGCGGATTACGAAGGACCAGAAGGACTACAACTACAGCTGGCATCCGTACGAGTACTTCCCCCAGAGCACGACGGGCGAGACGTTGACCCTGACCCGCCCGCCAAGTGCGCTTGGCGATTACACGTCCAGCCGCAGTGACACGCTGTGGGCCGGCAAGGCGCAGGTCGACTTCCACGTCGCACCGGATGCATTGCTGTACCTGAGCTACAACCGTGGCGTAAAGGGTGGCGGCTTCACTGCGCCGCTATTCCCAGCGACGATCGCGGCCGTCAGCGCGCTGACGTTCAAGCCGGAAGTTCTGACCTCGTATGAGGCGGGCTTCAAGACGGAGTTCCTGCAGCATACGGTTCGCCTCAACGGTGCTGTCTACTACTACGATTACAAGGACTACCAGGCCCTCATCTACACAGTCAGCCTGAACCAGCTGATCGTCAATGCGGATGCCAAGCACAAGGGTGCCGAGCTCGATATGGAGTGGGCGCCTAACGAGTACTGGCGCGTCGGTGTTGGCGCCTCGTATGTCGATGCGATCGTCAAGGACGTCGCGGCGCTGTGCTGCTCCTCCGAAGGCACGGCTATTCGGCACGATTACATCCCGCCGAATGCGCCGAAGGTATCGGGCAATGCGATGGTTCGCTACACGCAGCCGATCGGCGCAGGCGCGCACCTGGCCATGCAGGTGGATGGCGTCTACCTGTCGCGCTTCTGGTTCAACCTTGGCGACGCGCCGTCGGTCGAGCAGCCTGCATATGGTGTTGCGAATGCTCGCGTCACCTACGTGCCGGCTGGCGGAAAGTTCGAGGTCGGCGTTGCCGTCGAGAACCTTGCGAACAAGCACTACGGCTCGATGGGCTTCGACAACACCGGTGTTAATGGACTGGCGCAGCGTTACCCGGGCATGCCGCGCTGGGTAAAGGCACACGTGAACTTTAAGTTCTGATGTCCGAAACGACGGGCCGGGCGCGGGAACAATCCCCGCGCCCGGCGCCGTTAAAATCGACGACGGAGACGGAAGTGAACAAGATCTGCATCGCAGCAATCGGAGCGCTGGCGGCGCTCGTCGCCGGCCCAGTCACTGCGGCCGAATCGAACAAGACGCCCAGCCTCAACGGCGTCTACGCGACCCTTGCCTCCAAGACATTTGTCGACCTCACGCATACCTTCGGTCCCTCGACGCCTCATTGGAAAGGCTTCGGCGAGGAGACCGTGACGACCCTGTACTCGATCCCGAAGGACGGGTTCAAGGTGCAGCAGTTTACTCATGTCGGTCAGTGGGGTACTCACATCGACCCGCCGGCTCACTTTCATGATGGTCTGCGCACGGTTGACCAGATTCCGCCGAGCCAGATGCTGATGCCGCTGGTCGTGCTCGACGTGCACGAAAAAGTAGCCAAGAACCCTGACTACACAATTGCCCTCGATGACGTTCGTGCGTGGGAGAAGAAGCACGGCCGCATTCCCAAGAACGCCTTCGTCGCGATGCGCACGGACTGGTCCAAGCGCTGGCCGAACGATGTCGCGATGCAGAACCGCGACGCCGCCGGTCACGCCCACTATCCGGGGTGGAGCAAGGACGTATTGAAGCTCCTTTACGAGGAGCGTCAGATTACCGCCTCGGGTCACGAGACCACGGATACCGACCCGGGCGTGGCGACCGACAAGGATGACTATTCGCTGGAGAGCTACATCCTCAGCCTGAATCACTATCAGATAGAGATGCTGGCAGATCTCGATCGGGTGCCGGAGGCAGGTGCGCTGGTGATGGTCACTTGGCCGAAACCGGACGGCGGAACAGGCTTTCCTGCCCGCGTAATCGCGATCCTGCCCTGATCCTTGCCACTGCCGGCGGCGCTATCTACGCTGCCGGATCCCCAGGCCGATCGCGGGCGGGTTAACGCTCGCCCGGTCCAGCCTGCTTTTACCTTCGTCGACGGAAGCCGGACATGACGCATACCCTGGGATCGGCATGAGTGGGCAGCGCTGGTCCACGGACCTGGGCTTCATGCTCGGCGCCGTTGGCGCTGCCGTGGGACTCGGCAGCATCTGGCGGTTTCCGTACCTGGCTGGTGCTGGTGGCGGGTTTGCGTTCATCGCTGTCTTCGTCGTGGCCTGTCTGGTGTTCGGCGCGCCGTTACTGATTGGCGAGGCGATTCTGGGGCGCTGGTCGCGCACCAGCCCGCAGCGGGCCGCTGGCAGCATCGGCGCGCGCTTTGGTTATTCTCGTAGCTGGAACATCGTCGGCTGGACCGGGCCGGTCGCCGGCTTCCTCGTGACGTCCTACTACACCATGATCGCCGGCTGGGTACTGGCCTATGCCTGGTCGTTTTTGACCGGTCAGTACGCTCATGGCGGGGTCGCCGCGGCGGCCGAAAAATTCCATTCGCTGACGACCAACACGACCGCGGCCTCTCTCTGGCAGTTGGCGTTCTTTGCGATGGTGACCTACATCTCCGCACGGGGCGTCAATCGCGGGGTTGAGTTTGCCAATCGGTGGCGGGCGCCTGCGTTACTCGCGGTGCTGCTGGTGCTGGTGATCTATTCGCTGGCGACCGGCGACGTACAGCGCGGCCTGAGCTTCGCGTTCGCACCTGACTTCACGCGCCTGACGCCAACGGTACTGCTCGATGCTGTTGGCCAGGCTTTCTATGCGCTGGGGATTTGCGTCGGCGTAATGATGGTCTATGGCGCCTACATGCCGGCCGGCGAACCCCTAGGGCGCAGCGTCGTCGCGGTGATTGGCTCTATCCTCGTCGTGTCGGCGCTCGCGACGATCGTGATTTTTCCACTTGTATTCCACTACGGCCTGAATCCCGCCAGCGGTCCTGAACTCGTCTTCCAGGTGTTGCCTGTGGCGTTTTCCGAGATGCCTGGCGGCCGCGCTATAGGCACGCTGTTCTTCGCGCTGCTGGTGCTCGCGGCGTTCACGCCGACGATGGCACTGATGGAGCCATGGGTATCCTGGCTGATGGAGCGCTTCGGCCTGCGCCGCGCTGTCGCGGCCTGTGTCGCAACCGGCTCATGCTGGCTGGTCGGGCAGGGTTCGGTGGCGTCCTTTGGCGTGGCCGCCGACTGGCGGCCGCTGGCGGCGGTACCGCGTTTCGCGACCATGAATCTGTTTGGGCTGGTCGACTTCGTCAGCTCCAACGTGTTGATGCCGGTGTCGGCGCTGTTGGTCAGTGTGTTTCTAGGCTGGCGGCTCGCCGCTCGTGTGCCCGACGAGGAGTACGTCGGCCTGTCGCCGGGCGCTCGCCGCCTGCTACTTTTTTCTCTGCGTTACCTGTGCCCGGTCGGCATCACGATCGTGCTGGTCGTTGGGCTGGTTGGCTAGCGTGACTGCGTTCGAATCCAATTCTGTCAATCGCTGTGCCGCCACCTTGTGGCTGGCGCTTACCTGAGGCGCTGCTATGTCCAACTACACCATCGATCCCGCCGTCAACGCGGCGCTTGCGGCTTTCAAGCTGCCAGAGAAGCTCGGCTTCGGAATCGTACTGGCCCCAGTCATGTACTCGGTAGAGTGGGCCGATGGTCACTGGGGCAAGGGCGCACTCGTGCCTTACGGTCCTATTGAGATTGCGCCGGGTGCGCGCGCGCTGCATTACGGCGAACTCGTGTTCGAGGGCATGAAGGCTTATCGCGCCGGTACGCCATGGCCGAACCTGTTTCGGCCGCTCGACAACTGTCACCGCCTCGCCCGTTCGGCAGAACGGATGGCCATGCCGGTCGTTCCCGACGAACTGTTCATGGAGGCGATCGATGCGGTCGCAGGCGCCATGGCACCGTTTGCGCCCACTGGTGGCGGCAAGTCGCTCTACTTGCGGCCGTTCCTGTTTGGCACCGAACCTGGGTACATGCTGCGCAACTCGCAGACCTTCCGTTTTATCGTGATTGCGAATCCGGTCGAGTCTTACGCCAGCGGCCCGATGCGAGTGGCGATCGAGCGTCGTGACGTACGCGCTGCGGTTGGCGGCATCGGCGTTGCCAAGGCGGCAGCGAACTACGCGGCAAGCCTGCGTGCGTCGAGTTCCGCAATTGCTCGCGGCTATGCCGTCGCGCTATGGCTGGATGCCACCGAGCACCGTTACATTCAGGAGCTGTCCGGCATGAACGTGTTCGCCGTGATCGGCGGCGAACTGCACACCCCGGAGCTCGACGGTGCGATCCTGCCTGGCATCACGCGTGACTCGATCATCACGCTCGCCCGTCATCGCGGCTACAAGGTGGTCGAACGGCCGATAGTGCTCGATGAGCTGCTGGCCCAGATGGCCAGTGGTGAATGCACCGAGGTGTTTGCGTGCGGCACGGCCGCGATCGTGGCACCGATCGCGGCGCTCGGCGATGCCGATGGTCGCGATCACGTTCCGCGCCAGGTCGACGTTATCGCCGCCGAGTTGCGTGAGGCGCTGCTTGCTATGCAGGAACGCCGCGCGCCGGATCCCTTCGGCTGGACCTGCGATGTCGCAGCGCCGCCGGTTGATGCGCCGTGGGCGCCGCGAGCCGGGTGACCCAGGCGCACGCCAAGCACGTCGGCGGCTTGCCGCCTACGGCGCAAGCCGCCTTTGTGCTTGGCATGCGCGAGATGCTGCCTGGCGTTCCGGCAATGGCCGCATGGTCGCTGGTGACGGGCGTCGCAATGGCTAAGTCGGCGCTGTCGCTGGGCGAGGCAATGGGGCTGTCGCTGATCGCGTATGCCGGCGCGGCACAGCTGGCCGCACTGCCATTGCTGGTTGTTGGTGCGCCTGTCGCAGTGACGATCATGAGCGCGCTGATGGTCAACCTGCGCTTCGTGATTTACAGCGCGGCGGTTGCGCCGTCGCTGCGTACACTGCCGATGCGCCAGCGGCTACTGCTGGGCTATCTGATTTCGGATATGGGCTTCGTCTTCTACATGCGACGCGAGCCCCAACTGCGCGATTCGCCGATGCGCGCCTGGTACTTCGCAGGTCTAGGCGTGATCGTATTCTTCGTCTGGCACGCGGCGTCGCTGATAGGTCTGTTTGCGTCTGCCGCGATCCCGGAGCGATGGGGCCTGGATTTCGTCGGCACCCTCGTGCTGCTGGCGTTGCTCGTGCCGATGCTGGCCACGCGCCCGTCCCAGGTTGGAGCGGTCGTCGCTGCGTTACTCAGCCTTTTGCTCGCCGGCCTGCCGTTCAAGCTTGGTTTGGTCGTGTCGATCGTTTCAGGCATCAGTGCCGCTGTGCTCGTCGACCGGCGGGCGGGGCGGAAAGCGTGACGCCTACGATGAAGTTCTGGGTCGCGGTCGTCGGCATTGGCCTGACGGGCATCGTCACCCGCTGCAGCTTTCTGCTGTTCGGTGAGCGGCTGGTGCTGCCCCGCGGGGTTGAGCGAGCGCTGCGTCATGCGCCGGCGGCCGCGCTTGCAGCGATCATTGCGCCGAGCGTGCTGCTCGCAGACGGACACATGGACTTCTCGCCCGGTAACCCACGCCTCGGTGCAGCAATTGTCGCGGCGCTGGTGATGTGGCGGACGCGGCAAATGCTGTGGTCGATGGCGGCCGGAGTCGCCGTCTATACGGCGCTCCGGCTGCTGTGGCCGGCCTGAGGGGCCGGCCGGTGCGCTACTAGTCCTCCATCAGGAAGCTGCGCAGCTGCTCCGAGCGGCTCGGATGGCGCAGCTTGCGCAGCGCCTTGGCTTCGATCTGACGGATGCGCTCGCGCGTGACGTCGAACTGCTTGCCGACTTCCTCGAGGGTGTGGTCGGTATTCAGGTCGATGCCGAACCGCATCCGCAGAACCTTGGCTTCCCGCGGCGTCAGTTGCGCAAGTACGGCGTGCGTGGTCTCGCGCAGACTCTCCATCGTGGCCGAGTCGACCGGCGACTGGACCGACGAGTCTTCGATGAAGTCGCCGAGATGCGAATCCTCGTCGTCGCCGATCGGGGTCTCCATCGAGATCGGCTCTTTCGCGATCTTGAGTACCTTGCGGACCTTGTCCTCGGGCATCTCCATCCGTACCGCGAGCTCTTCCGGTGTCGGCTCGCGCCCCATTTCCTGCAACATCTGTCGCGAAATGCGGTTCAGCTTGTTGATGGTTTCGATCATGTGCACCGGGATGCGGATGGTGCGCGCCTGGTCGGCGATCGAACGGGTGATTGCCTGCCGGATCCACCAGGTCGCGTAGGTCGAGAACTTGTAGCCGCGGCGGTACTCGAACTTGTCGACCGCCTTCATCAGGCCAATGTTGCCTTCCTGGATCAGGTCGAGGAACTGCAGGCCACGGTTCGTGTACTTCTTCGCAATCGAGATGACCAGACGCAGGTTCGCCTCGACCATCTCTTTCTTCGCACGGCGGGCCTGCGCCTCGCCGACGGCGACTTCTCGGTTGATCTCCTTGATCTCGTGGATCGTGAGATGCATGTTCTTTTCAAGATCGCTGATCGACTGCATGCGCGCCAGCACCTCAGGCTTGAGGCGCGCGAGCGCCGCCGAGTGCTTGCGCTTGAGCTTGATCTGCTTGTCGATCCAGGCGGGCTTGGTCTCGTTTTTCGGGAAGACCGCGATGAAATCCTTGCGCGGCATGCCGGCCTGCTTGATGCAGACGGCCATGATTTCCCTCTCGAGAGCCCGAATCGTCCCGACGTGCTCGCGCAGGTTCGTGATCAGCGCTTCGAACATCTTCGGCGCCAGCTTGAGCTCCATCATCTGGTCGGCGAGCTTCTTGCGTGCCTTGATCGTCTTCGGATCCTTCGGCGTGGCGCCGTCGAGTGCCTTGACGATGCTGGCGTGCAGCTTCTGCATCGCGAGGAATCGGCGCGCCGCCTCTTCCGGATCCGGGCCGGTCTCCAGCGCCTCTTCTTCCTCGTCGTCGGCCTCCTCCTCAACCTCGCCCTCGGCCTTTTCAGCCGCCAGCAGCTTGGGGTTCTGGGGCTGGGCAATCTCGTCCGGCGCGTTCGGGTCGACAAAGCCGACGATGATGTCGGCAAGGCGGCCCTGGCCAGACTTCAGCGGCTCGTAGGCGCGCAGCAGGTAGTCGTAGGTCGCCGGAAAGCTGGCCAGCGCCTTGCGAACGGCTATGAGGCCCTCTTCGATGCGCTTGGCGATGCGGATCTCGCCCTCGCGAGTAAGCAGTTCAACGGTACCCATCTCGCGCATGTACATGCGCACCGGGTCGGTCGTACGGCCGAACTCCGCGTCGACGGTCGCGAGCGCCGCGGCGGCTTCCTCGACGGCCTCGTCGTCGGTGGCGACAGGACCATCCGCCATGATCAGCGTTTCGGCGTCCGGCGCCTTTTCGTACACCGGAATGCCCATGTCGTTAATCATGTTAACGATATCTTCGATCTGTTCGGGATCGACGATTTCGCTGGGCAGGTGATCGTTCACTTCGCCGTAGGTGAGGAACCCTTGTTCCTTGCCCTTCGCGATTAGGCGCTTGAGCTGCGACTGCCGCTCGTCGGGGGCACTGTTCGCAGCAGCCGGGGCTTTCTTTTCGCTCAAGATAGGTACCCCTAATGCGGGCTTAAAAGAGCCGTGCATTGTACACGGACAGGCCCCGAGCCCCAAGGCGGAGCCCTAAATCAAGGGCATTGTCAAGAATCATGCCGACGGGCGCTGACCGGATTTCAGCCCGCGGGGTCGGGCAGGGGGCGCGTCCGCGCCTGCAATTCACGCAGTTCGCGCTTCTCGTCGTCGCCGAGGCCTTCGCCGGCGGCCTTGTCGATCAGTTCGTCGATCCGTCGCTCCGGCCCCGCCTCGGCCACCAGCTTGGCCACGGCCGCTGCGAGCTCCCGGGCGACCGCCCCGTCCTCAAGCTCCGGCAGGGGAACCGCGGCGAGTTCCGCCAAGCGCGCATGCTCCGGGCGGTCCCGCCAACGTTCGACCAGCTGGGCCGAGTTCAGGGTGGGCTCGGCGTGCATGGTTTCAATCAGTTCAGCCAGTACCGCCAGCCCACGGTCGCCGGACAGCCGCAGCGCCTCCGGTTCGCCGACCGTGGCGGCAGCGGCCGGGTGTTGCAGCAGCCGGGCGATCGCCTGGCTGGCGAGTGAGCCGCGGCCCGTCGGTCGGCGCAGTGGCTGCGCCTGTCGCTGGCTGCCTGGCATGGCGCTCGCTGAGGAGCCTGGGCCCGGTGTGCCGAGGCCCAGCAGCGCCGATAGCCGCCCGGCGGGCATGCGCACCTCGCGCGCCAGCCGGTCGATCAGCAGCTCCCGGTAGATGCCCTCCGGTACGCGGGAAATCAGCGGGCGGGCCAGTTCTGCCAAGCGCGCCCGGCCGTCGACCGAGCTTAGGTCCGTTTCTGCGGCGAAGTGGCTGACGAGGTATTCCGACAAAGGCATTGCGCCTGCGACGCGCGCCTCAAACGCTTCCTTGCCCTCGGCGGCGACCAGAGTGTCCGGGTCGTGGCCTTCTGGCAGGAACAGGAACTTGATCTGGCGTCCCTCCTTGGCGAACGGCAGGCAGGTTTCCAGCGCACGCCAGGCGGCCTGCCGGCCGGCCTTGTCACCGTCAAACGAGAACACGACGTCGCCGGTGACGCGGAACAGCCGGTTCAGGTGCTCGGGGGTCGTCGCCGTGCCGAGGGTCGCCACCGCGTAGTGGATGCCGGCCTGCGCGAGGCGCACGACGTCCATGTAGCCCTCGACGACCAGCAGTCGCTCGATCTTGCGCATTTCCTGGCGCGTTTCGTACAGTCCGTACAGCTCGCGGCCCTTGTGGAACAGCGGCGTTTCGGGGGAGTTCAGGTACTTCGGCTCGCCCTGGTCGAGGATCCGGCCGCCGAAACCGACCACGCGCCCGCGCGAATCGCGGATCGGGAACATGATCCGATCGCGGAAGCGGTCGTAGAAGCCTGGTCCGGCGCCACGCTGCTGGTCTGGCGCGCGTTCGATGATCAGCCCGGCGGCCAGCAGTGCCTGCTGACCGGCCTCGGTGGCGCCGAATTTCTTCAGTACGGCATCCCAGCCGGCCGGCGCGTAGCCAATGTGGTAGCGGGCGGCGGTCTCGCCGACCAGTCCGCGCCCTTTCAGATAGTCCTTGCCGCGGTCTGAGTCCTTCAGCGCGTCGCGGAAGTGCTGGTCGGCTGCCGCCATGAGCGCGAACAGGTCGTCCAGCAGTCGGTCGCGTGGATCGGGTCCGGCGCCGCCTTCGCGCGGCACTTCAAGGCCCGCCCGGCCGGCCAGGTCCTCGACCGCGTCCGGGAACGGCAGGCGGTCGTGCTCCATCAGGAAGGTCAGCGCCGTGCCGTGCACGCCGCAGCCGAAGCAGTGATAAAACTGCTTGGTTTGCGAGACTGTAAAAGAGGGGCTTTTCTCGTTGTGGAACGGGCAGTTAGCCTTCCACTCGCGACCCGCCTTCTTGAGCGGGACGCGGCTGCCGATCACCTCGATAATATCGGTGCGGGCGAGCAGGTCGTCAATGAAGGCGCGAGGGATCCGGCCGGCCATGGCGGCCTCGCTAGAGTTCTACGGTCAGCCGCCGAGCAGTGCCTTGACGCGGGCGCCCACGGCGCCCATGTCGGCACGACCCGCGGCCTTGCCTTTGACGATGGCCATGACCTTGCCCATGTCCTTGACGGACGTGGCACCAGTCGCGGCCATTGCCTCCTGGATCAGGGCGTCGAGCTCGGCATCCGCCAGCTGCGCCGGCAGGTACGAGGTCAGAACCTCGATCTCCGAGGCTTCCTTGGCGGCCAGGTCGGCGCGACCGCCGGCCTCAAACTGCACCACCGACTCCTTGCGCTGCTTGATCATCTTTTCGATGACCGACAGCGTTTGGATGTCGTCGAGCGTGATCCGCTCGTCGACCTCGCGCTGCTTGATCGCCGCTTGCAGCATGCGAATCAGGCTCAGGCGATCTTTCTCGCCTGAGCGCATCGCCGTCTTCATTTCATCGGTGATGCGTTCGCGCAGCGTCATCGCGGTGTCGCCGCTCAGCGCGGCGCGCGCATCCCTTCCCGGGACAGGCGCTTGAGGTGGCGCTTTACGGCAGCCGCCTTCTTGCGCTTACGCTCCTGGGTCGGCTTCTCGTAGAATTCGCGGCGCCGCAGCTCCGTGAGCACGCCCGCTTTCTCGCAGGCGCGCTTGAATCGACGCAGGGCGGCGTCGAAGTACTCGTTCTCGCGGATTCGTACGCTCGGCATTGAGATCGACCTTTCTCGGGGTAATTACCCGACGCATGCCGGGCACAGAGCCGGTTAGTTTACGGATGTCCCTCCTGAAAATCAAAAACGTCATTGCATCGCCCAGAATCTGCCTTTCGCCGGGGGGGCTGTGAGGGTCCTCGGCGTCGAGACTTCCTGCGACGAAACGGCTGTCGCGGTCTATGACGGCGCCGCTGGATTGCAGGTTCACTGCGTTTATACGCAGGCCGATTTGCACGAGATCTGGGGTGGGGTGGTGCCGGAGCTGGCCTCCCGCGACCACGTCCGCCGGCTGCTGCCGATGGTTCGGGCCGTGCTGGCCGACGGCGGCCTCAAGCCCGCCGACCTTGACGGGGTGGCCTATACCGCCGGTCCCGGCCTGATTGGGGCGCTTTTGGTCGGTGCGCTGGCCGGTCGCAGTCTGGCCTACGCCTGGGGCCTGCCGGCGCTGGGGGTGCACCACCTCGAGGGTCATTTGCTGGCGCCGCGGCTGGAGGCCGATCCGCCGGCATTTCCTTACCTGGCGCTCTTGGTGTCCGGCGGCCACACGATGCTGATCGACGTCGCGGGCGTGGGGCGCTACACGGTGCTCGGTGAGTCGCTGGACGACGCGGCGGGCGAGGCCTTCGACAAGACCGCCAAGTTGCTGGGTCTGGCTTATCCGGGGGGCGCCAAGCTTGCTGCCCTGGCGGAACAGGGGCGCCCAGGCGTCTACCGCTTTCCGCGGCCCATGCTCGACCGGCCGGGCTTCGATTTCAGCTTCAGCGGGCTCAAGACCGCTGCGCTGCTGGCGCTGAAGGCGGCTCCTGCTGGCGAACAGGCCCGCGCAGACCTTGCGCGCGGGTTCGAAGATGCGATCGTCGATACGCTGGTCGTCAAAACCGGCCGGGCGCTTGCCGCCACCGGCCGGACGATGCTGGTCGTCGCCGGTGGGGTCGGGGCAAATCGCCGGCTGCGCGCGGCGCTGACCGAGGTCGCTGCCCGGCACGGGGCCCGCACCGCCTATCCGCGCGCCGAGTTCTGCACCGACAACGCGGCGATGATCGCGCTGGCCGGGCACGAGCGGCTGATCGCCGGCGAGAGATCTGGCCTGCCGGTGCTGGCGCGCGCACGCTGGCCGCTGGCCGAGCTGAGGGCGCCTGGCGAGGGATGACCGTGCAGTCCGGGCCGGGCGCTGGTAGGGTTCGGCACCCCGCTCGCCGGTGGCATGACTTTGAAGGAATCTCAGGTGAAGGGCGACCGAATCTTCCTGCGCGAACTGAAGACCGAGACCATCATCGGAATCTACGACTGGGAGCGGAAGATCCGCCAGACGTTGTCGTTCGATTTCGAGTTTCCGGGCGACATCCGTCGGGCCGCGAAGAGCGACAAGATCGAAGATACGCTCGATTACAAGTCGGTCGCCAAACGCGTACTCGCGTTCGTCGAGGCCAGCCAGTACCAACTGGTCGAGACCTTGGCGGAGAACATCGCACAGATGATCCTGCGCGAGTTCGGCCTTGAGTGGGTCAAGATCACGGTCAGCAAGCCCGGAGCGGTGCGTGGCAGCCGGGATGTAGGCGTGATCATCGAGCGCACGCGCGCCGACCTCGACGCCTGAGCGCGATGACCCTCCCGAGCGCGTCGGCAGCAGGCGGTACCCCGGTCCGGGTGTACGTGTCGGCCGGCTCGAACGTGGCGCCGGTTGAGAGCCTGAATCGTGCGCTCGACAGCGTGCGCGCGTCCTTTGCCGATGTCGTCATCTCGCAGGCCTACGCCAACGCAGCGATCGGCTTCGTAGGGCCCGACTTCATCAACCTCGCGTTCAGCTTCACCACCGATCGTTCGCTTGCCGACGTGCTCGCCGTGCTGCATGGGATTGAAGAGGATTGCGGTCGCGGCCGAACCGACCCGAAGTGGGCGCCGCGGCGCATGGACCTGGACGTGCTGCTATTCGGCGACCTGGTGGGCGAGTTTCCTGGTGCAAAACTGCCGCGACCAGACTTCGTGAAGCGCGCGTTCATGCTCGGGCCGCTGGCTGAGATCGCCCCGGACGCCGTGCACCCGACGCTCGGTGAATCGATCGGCTGGCTGTGGTCGCAGTTCGATCAGGCTTCGCACCGCCTGCGGCACGTACAGCTCGATTCGAGCGCGGGCTAGAACCCGCTGACCGTCCGCCCGCCGTCTACCGGCAGGATCTGGCCGGTCACATACGGGGCGTCGCGGACGAAGAACAGAGCGGCGCGCGCGATGTCATCCGCGCTGCCGATGCGCTTGAGCGCGGTGCGCTCGATGATCCGCGCCTGCAGGTCTGCATCCATCTCGCCCTCGGGCCACATCACAGGTCCCGGTGCGATGCCGTTCACGCGTATCTCCGGCGCAAGCTCGCGCGCCAGCGATTGCGTCAGCATCGCCAGTCCCGCCTTCGCGGCCGAGTACACAGGATGGCGCTTGAGCGGCCGGAAGGCGTGGATGTCGACCATGTTCAGGATCAGCCCGCCGTGTTGACGCAGCGCAGGCGCTGCGGCCTGGCTCAGGAACAGCGGTGCGCGCAGGTTGCTGCCGAGCAGGTCATCGAACTGCGCGGCAGTGATCTCGCCGATTGGTGTCGGATAGAACGTCGAGGCGTTGTTGACCAGCACGTCGAGTCTGCCGAAGGCACTGATCGTCGCCGCGACGATGCCTGGCAGGACAGCGAGGTCGTTGAGGTCGGCCGCTACGCTTGCGGCGGAGCCGGCGCGCAGCGAGTTGAGTTCGTCGACCAGCGCCTGAGCTGCCGCGGCGGAGTCGCGGTGATGGATCATCACCCGGCAACCTGCGCCGTGCAGCGTGCGTGCCATCGCGGCCCCGAGGCGGCGGGCGCCGCCGGTGATCAGGACGGCGTGTTCGTACAGGGACAGTGGCGCGGAGGACGTCATCGGGCGAGGATACCGGTACCGTTTCTGCCCTGCACGGCCCTATGTTGATCCCTCTCGAGCTCGTCCCACTGTCAGCCGATGAAGCGGCCCACGAAGCGCGTGTCATTGCCGCTGTGCGCGCCGCCCTAGGCGGCGCGGGCGGCTGGCTCTGCTTCGAGCACTACATGGACCTTGTCCTGTACGCCCCGGGACTGGGCTATTACGCCGCTGGCGCCCACAAGCTCGGCGCAGGCGGGGATTTCGTGACCGCACCGGAGCTGTCCGCGGTGTTTGGTCGTTGCGTTGCGAGCCAGTGCGCAGAGGTGCTGGAGGCGCTCGGCGGTGGCGAGATCATCGAGATCGGCGCGGGCAGCGGGGCGCTCGCCGAGCAAGTGCTGACGGAGCTGGCGGCGCGCGAGCGCCTGCCGACTCGCTACCGCATCCTCGAGATCAGCCCCGACCTGCAGGCGCGCCAGCGCGACCGACTGGCACGGTTGCCGGCTGCTGCCGCGGCCTGTGTCGAGTGGCTCGAATCGGTGCCATCTGCGCCGCTGCGCGGAGTGGTGCTGGCTAACGAAGTTCTTGACGCGCTTCCCGTTGAGCGCTTCCGTATCGAGTCCAATGGCGTCAGTTCGCTCGGCGTCGAGTGGCGCGACGGCCGCCTCGCCTGGGCGGCGCGGCCCGCCTCTGCAGGGCTTGCTGCGGCGATCGAGAGGCTCGAGGTGCCGCTGCCCGCCGGTTACGTCAGCGAGACCTGTCTGCGGCTCGGACCATGGCTGGCCGCCGTCACCGCGCCGCTTGCGGCGGGCATCGCGCTGTTCATCGATTACGGGTTCGGGCGCCGCGCGTACTACGACCCCTCGCGCGACGGCGGAACGCTCGCTTGCTTCCATCGCCATCGCCGTCACGAGGATCCGTTTGCGAATGTCGGCCTGCAGGATCTGACGGCATGGGTCGACTTCACCCGCGTTGCTGAGGCGGCGCTGGCGGCGGGCTTGGAGATCGGCGGCTATACGACGCAGGCGAACTTCCTGCTGGGTACGGATTTCGAGGAGCACCTGGCGGCACTGCGGACGACATTACCGCCCGAGCGCGAGCCGCTGGCGGCCAACGCGGCACTGCGGCTGGTATTGCCGGGCGAGATGGGCGAGCGGTTCAAGGCCATCGCCCTGACGCGCGATTACGAAGGGCCGCTGTCGGGGTTCGCGCTGCGGGATATTACGGCGACGCTGTAGGCGGACGCGCCGCGCACAGCAGTGCGAGGGCCTCAAGCCTGCGTTCTCGCATCCGCACGCCGATCGCAGGCCCCGCAAGGCCTGCGCGCTCCTCGGCCGTCAATGCCACCGCGGCGACCGCCGCGAGCGCCGCGGCGAGAAACGCAGCCTGTGGATACGGTCGCAGTTCGAAACCGTAGCGACCGCGGAAGTCGGCCTCGCAGGCGGTCAGGAATTCGCCGAACCGTTCCGGGCGACGCTGCGCGTCGCAGCGCTCAAGCAGGTCGAGCACGGTGGCCGGGCGTAGCTGTAGTGCGCGGTGACAGTTGCCGTGGTCGCGGGCTACTGCAACCGCCAGTTCGCGGAAATCGTTCGGTACGCGCAGCCGTTCGCTAAGCGCGTGAATCAGCGCGACGCCGCGGCGCTCGTGGTCTATGTGGCGCGGCCACTCGGCGGGCGGGGTCGTGCCTTTGCCCAGATCGTGCAGCAGCGCAGCGAAACGCACTCGTGGCAGTGGCGACAGTTGTGCCGCGGCGCGCAGCACGAGCCGCACATGCACGCCGGTGTCGATTTCCGGATGCCACAGCGGTGGCTGCGGCACGCCGTGCAGGCGCTCAAGCTCGGGGAAGATCACCGCCAGAGCCGCGGCTTCGCGCAGCACGTCGAAGTACACCTCCGGCGACGGCTCCGCGAGCGCCTTGGCGGTTTCCTGCCAGACGCGCTCGGCGACCAGGGTGTCGATTTCGCCGGTTGCCGCCATCTGCCGCATCAGGGCCATCGTTTCGGGGGCGACGCTGAAGCCTAGACGGGCGTAGCGGGCGGCAAAGCGGGCGACCCTCAGCACCCGCACCGGGTCTTCCGCGAACGCCGGGGAGACGTGCCGCAGCAGGCGTGCTTCAAGGTCGCGCTGGCCGCCGTAGGGGTCAACCAACGTGCCGTCACCGCCGCGAGCCATCGCGTTGATGGTCAGATCGCGTCGTTCCAGGTCTTGTTCGAGCGTCACATCCGGGGTGAAGCGCGTTTCGAAGCCATGGTACCCAGGCCCGGTCTTGCGCTCGGTTCGCGCCAGCGCGTACTCCTCGCGACTGTGCGGGTGCAGAAACACCGGGAAATCGCGCCCGACGCGCCGGTAGCCTTCGCGCTCCAGTGCCTCGGCGGTGGCGCCGACGATGACCCAGTCGCGCTCGTGGACCGTTAGGCCCAGCATCGCGTCCCGTACCGCACCGCCGACGAGAAAAGTCTGCATGGGGGGGATTCTAGCGGCGCGGCGCGTCGGCGGGGGCGGCGCGTTAGACTGCGGCGGGTGTCGCCCGCCTGCACCGGTCCCACCCGATGATGCTGCGCCTCGGCTTGCTGCTGCTAACTGCCTTGCCGCTCGCGGGCTGCTACGTCCTGCAGGCGGCCGGCGGACAGCTGCGGCTCAACGCCAGCCGGGTGCCGGTAACGACGCTGCTGCAGGCCCCCTCGACGACCCCTGAGCTACGTCAGCGCCTCGCCGGGGCGGCGCGGATGCGCGACTACGCCAGTCGCGAGCTCGCGCTGCCAGACAATCGCAGCTATCGGGCCTACGCGGAGCTAGGCCGGCCTTATGTGGTCTGGACGGTGTATGCGGCGCCGGAGTTTTCGGTGGAGCCGCGCACCTGGTGCTTCCCGATCGCCGGCTGTGTCGCCTACCGGGGCTACTTTGACGAGGTGCACGCTCAGGCCTTCGCGCGCCGCTTGCGGGCACGCGGCGATGATGTCGATGTGCAGGGGGTCGTCGCCTATTCGACGCTCGGTCATTTCGCCGATCCGCTGCTCAGCTCGATGCTGCGCTGGGGTGATGACGAGGTAGCGGCACTAATGTTCCACGAGCTTGCCCACCAGCAGGTCTATGCAGTCGGGGACACCGCGTTCAACGAGGCGTTTGCCAGTCTGGTCGAGGAGGAGGGTCTGCGTCGCTGGCTTGTCCACGAAGGGCGGCCCGAGGCGCTCGCGGCGCATGATCGGCGCTTGCGCGAGACGCACGAATTCGCGGCGTTGCTGGCAGACAGTCGGGCACGATTGCGCGCGCTGTACAGCCAGCCGCTAGCCCCGGCAGCGCGGCGGGCGGCCAAGGCGGCTGAGTTCGATCGACTGCGGGCGGCGTACTCAGCCGCACACCCCGGTGGTGGCAGCTATGACTGGCTGCTGCGCGCACCACTGAATAACGCGGTGCTGCTGGAGGTCGCCACCTATAGCGACTGCGTGCCGGCGCTGGCTCGAGCGCTGGCGCGCGTTGCTGGCGATCTGCCGCGGTTTTACGCGGATATGGCGGCGTTCGCCGCGGGCCGACCGGAACAGCGTAAGGCGCTGTGCGAGGCAGCTGCGCCCTAGTCGCGCGGGTTGCCGGAATGATCGCTGTCAGCACCTGGTGTCCGTGGCAGTTGCGACGTAGGCGACGCCCTCACATCCTCAAGCGGGGAGCGGCCGACTCGCGCTGCAGTACCGCGTCGCGGTGATCGCCCAGGTAGGTCGGCACGATCGCGGTGAGCGTGGCGGGCGTGATGCCCAGTCGGCCGCAGCCATCGTCGCTGCATATCGAATCCAGCAGCAGTGAACGGAAGTTGTCGAGCGATAGCGGTTTGCCGGGGAAATAGTCGAGTAGCGCCGCCTGCAGTCGGCCGAGGGAGTCGGGTAGGCCGATCACCGGCCGACGGCGACCCGTCAACGCACCGACGTAGCGGACGATCGCGGCCAGCGTGACGATGTCTGGGCCGCCGAGTTCATAGGTGGCGCCGACGCTGTCGCGGCGTTCGAGCGAGCGCGCCATTGCCTCCACCACGTCGCCCACCCAGATCGGCTGGAAGCGGGCGCCCGCCCGGGCCAGCGGCAGCATCGGCGCGAAGCGCAGCAGCGCCGCAAACCGGTTGAGGAACGAGTCGCCGCGCCCGAAGATCACCGAGGGTCGGAATATCGTCCAGGCGAGCTCGTCGCCAGCGCCAGCGCGGATCGCCTGTTCCGCCAGGGCCTTGCTGCGCAGGTAATGGCTGGGGGCGTCCCGGGAGGCGCGCAGCGAGCTCATCTGCAGCAGTCGAGGCACTCCGGCCGAGCGGCATGCGCCGACCAGCGTCGTGGCCAGTTCGGTGTGTGCGCGCAGGAAGCCGCGGCCGTCGTGGCCGCGCTCGTTGAGGATACCGATCAGGTTGATCGCGACGTCCTGGCCGCGCAGCGCCACTGACAGTTGGGCTGCGTCGTGGACGTCGGTGTCGAGCAGTTCGAGCCCCGGCAGCACACTGAGTGCGCGGTGTCGAAATCGGTTGCGGGTCAGGATCCGCACGCGGTGCCCGTCGCGGATCAGGCGGGAGGCAAGGTGGGTGCCGACGAAACCGGTGCCGCCCAGGATGCAGAGGGACAGTGAGCGCATCAAAATTCCCGACTCGGCGACGGGCCGAGCCGGGAGTATAGCGTCGTCGCGTGTGCGCTCAGCGCAGCGGCACGATCAGCGTCGCGTCGCCGCGCTTGACGGTCAGCAGCAGGGTCGCCTGATCCTTGCTGGCCGCGCGCAGGTCTTTCAGGCTGGCGACGGCCTTGCGGTTGACGGTCGTGATCACGTCATTTGGGCGCAGCTGCGTCTGGCTCGCTGCGCTGCCAGGCTCTATCGAGCGCACCACGACGCCGCCGCCGGCGGCATCGCCCAGGTCCGCGCCCTCGAGGGCGTGGTGCAGTTCGCCGGCCGCGGCCTCCTCGGTCGTGCCAGCGGCACCGCTCTTGGCGGTAACCAGCGCGGATAGGTGGCGGCTCTTGCCGTCGCGGAACACGCTGACGTCGACGTTTTCGCCGACGCGCATCAGGCCGATGCGGTTGCGCAGGTCGGCCGCCGACTTGACCGCCGTGCCGTTGACGCTGGTGATGACATCGCCTGCCTTGATGCCGGCCTTGTCCGCGGCCGAGCCTTCGACCACTTGCTGTACGAGCGCGCCTTGCAGATCCTTGGCGCCGAGATTGTCGGCCAGGTCCGGCGTCAGCGTCAGGATCGTGACACCGAGCAGGCCGCGCTTGACCTCACCGTACTTGACCAGCTGGTCCATGATCGAACGGACCATGTTCGACGGGATGGCGAAACCGATGCCGATGTTGCCGCCGGAACGGGACAGGATCGCCGAATTGATGCCGATCAGCTCGCCGCGCAGGTTAATCAGCGCGCCGCCGGAGTTGCCGGGGTTGATTGAGGCGTCGGTCTGGATGAAATCCTCGTAGCCGTCTGGGTTGATGCCCGAACGGCCAAGGGCGCTGATGATGCCGTAGGTGACGGTGTGCTGCAGGCCGAACGGGTTGCCGATCGCCAGCACGAAGTCGCCGACCTCGGCCTTGCTCGAGTCGCCCAGCGGGATTTCAGCGAGCTTGGCGTCCTTGACCTTGACCACGGCGATGTCGGCAGCGGCGTCGGAGCCGACGACGGTCGCCTTGTAGTCGCGGCCTTCGTTGGTCGTAACGGTGATCTCGGTGGCGTTCTCGACCACGTGGGCGTTGGTGACAATGAGCCCCTGCTTGGCGTCGATGACGACGCCGGAGCCGGCACTCTGGAATTGGCGCTGCCGGGGGCCTTGCTCGGGGACGTCGAAGAAGCGACGGAAGAATGGGTCCTCGAGCAACGGATTGCGCTGGCCGCGCTCGGCCACCGTGCCGCGTGTTGCGATATTGACGACGGCAGGGGAGGCGCGCTTGACGACCGGGGCCAGCGAGGGCAGCGGTGCGCCGGTGGCGTCGATCGGCGGCTGGCCGGCGTGGGCAGGGGCGATGGGCGCCAGGGCGCCGGCCATGAGCAGCGCGGCGAGAGCTGCGCCTGCGGTGTGGCGCCGTATGGACAGAGCAGTAAGCATGATGATCCCTTGGGTCCAGTGGGGACGAACGGTGACGTGCCGTCTCGCGCGGCAGCTGGCGGGGCCATGCTACCGCGCAAGACGCGACGTTGCGGATGACCGTCAGCGCGCCGCAAAAGTTCCGCGGTGCGGGGCGATGGGATCGAGTTCCAGCGCCCCGGACCTGGCGATCAAGCCGCCTCGACGGTGACCCGGCGTGGCAGGACCTGTGCCTGTTTCGGGATCGTCACTTCGAGCACGCCGTTGGCATGGCGGGCCTTGACCGCGTGCGAGTCCGCGGTGTCGGGCAGGCTAAAGCGGCGGTAGAACTCGCCACTCACCCGTTCTACGCGCCGAAAGCCGTCTTTTTCGTCCCGGCCGGTCAGCTCGCGACGCCCGCGGATCGTCAGATCGCCCTTCTCAAGCGACACGTCGATGTTCTTTGGGTCGACGCCTGGCAGGTCAGCGTGCAGTACGAACTGCTTTTCTCCCTCGCGAATGTCGACGGTCGGAGCCCAGTCGACGACGCAACTCGGGGTGCCTTCGCCTAGCGCGGATGGCGCCATCAGGCGATCCAGATCGTGGTGCAGGCGGTTCATCAGGGACCAAGGTTCATAGCGGATGAGGGTCATGACGGCTCTCCTGGGGAGTTCGGGACACAAGCCTGAGATAGGGAACCGCCGGCGGTTTTCAAGAGCGGGTTGGCCCCGATAGCGCCCGCGCGCGGGCCTGCCGCAGGCAAGCGCCGACAGGGCAGGCCGGCGAGATTGCCGCGGCAAGGGACAACCGCCAGCAATGCCGGCGAACAAACAAAACACTGGCGATCAGTGACTTGGCGCGGGATCGGCGATCGCCGCAGGACCCGGATGGGCTGCCGTCACCCCTTCGCCCTTGAGCGGTGCATAACCTGTGGGTCAGCGGTGGAGCACGTGTGCGATCGCAGTGCACACAATATCTTGTGTCTAGGCGTAGAAAACGTCTTGACAGCCCGGAGCCGTTGAGCGGCCCTAATATGTCGTAGGTAAAATATGTAACTAATTGAACTAAAAGGTTAAAAATGGATGAGAAAAATTCTCTGCTGGCTCTTGACGTAGGCCTCGCCGAAAAATAACTTAGCTCACCTGCCACAAGATGTTGTGGCGAGCGAAAACAGGGAAGGATGCGGTCGAAGGTAGGGAGAGCGGGGCAAGCCATCAGGCTTGTCAGGGATTAGCTGCCGTTTCCGAAACAACGATTAAAACAACGAAATCAGGCTCAACGGAGCACTACGTCAAGATGAGCATGGCCTACAAGTTAGAGCCCCGGGATGGATCCATTCCATTCCAGGAAGCGTCGATCGATATCTGGGACAAGAAGTACCGCCTGACTGCGAAGGATGGCTCTGCCATCGACCAGTCGATGGACGATACGTACCGACGAGTCGCAGTGGCGCTGGCCGATGTCGAGCCGGCGGAATTGCGCGAGCATTGGTTTGAGCGGTTCTTCTGGGCTTTGCGCAAGGGCGCGATTCCGGCGGGCCGCATCACCTCGAACGCCGGTGCGCTCGAGCACAAGCCGGCCACCTCGACGATCAACTGCACCGTGTCGGGGACGATCCTCGACTCGATGGACGACATTCTCAACAAGGTCCACGAAGCGGGGCTGACGCTGAAGGCCGGCTGTGGCATCGGTTACGAGTTCTCGACGTTGCGTCCGCGCGGCGCGTACGTCTCTGGTGCCGGCGCCTATACGTCGGGCCCGATGTCGTTCATGGATATCTACGACAAGATGTGTTTCACCGTGTCCTCTGCCGGCGGCCGTCGCGGCGCGCAGATGGGTACCTTCGACATCGGTCATCCGGACGCGCTGGAGTTCATTCGCGCCAAGCGTGAGAACGGCCGACTGCGCCAGTTCAACCTATCGCTGCTGATCACCGACGAGTTCATGGACGCGGTGAAGTCCGACGGCAACTGGAAGCTCGCTTTCCCGCTGTCGAAGAAGGAGTACGAGGCGGAGCAGCCGGACCTCGCCGACGAGGCCCAGTACGTCTGGCGCGAATGGCCGGTCACGACCAACTACGTCACCCGGGACGACGGCCTGGTCTGCTGCAAGATCTACAAGATCCTGCCGGCTCGCCGCGTCTGGGACCTGATCATGTCGTCGACGTACGATTTCGCGGAGCCCGGCTTCGTGCTGATCGACCGCGTCAATGAGATGAACAACAACTGGTGGTGCGAAAATATCCGCGCTACCAATCCATGCGTGACTGCAGACACCTGGGTGCAAACCGCGGTCGGTCCGCGTCAGGTTGCCGATCTTGTTGGTACGCCGTTCCTTGCCCGCATCGATGGGCATGACTACGCGACCGGCGGCGAGGGTTTCTTCAAGACCGCAGACAAGGCGCTCGTGCGGATCGAGACGGATGAGGGCTATTCGTTGCGCTTGACGAGCGATCACCGCGTTCGTCGCGTGACACGCCAGACGCGCTGGTCGATGGCAACCGAATGGTGCGCAGCGGATGCGCTTGCAGTGGGCGACCGGGTCCTGCTCAACGACCATCGGAGCGGGGCATCGTGGGCAGGCGCCCACACGTTCGACGAGGGCTACCTGCTGGGTCTGCTGATCGGCGACGGCACATTCGCCGACGGGCGCGCGGTATTGTCGGCGTGGCCAATGGCCGAGGTTGCCAATGGCGAACCGGCGAGCGGTGGGGTTGCGGCGGTTATGACTGCCGCGCTTGCAGCGGCTCGCCCACTCGCGAGCCGTGCCGACTTTAGCGGCTGGCACGCGATTGCCGGGAGGGGCGAGTACCGCTTGCGTCTTGCCGGCCTGACGCGTCTCGCCGCTGGGTTTGGTATCGCGGCCGGAACCAAGACAATCACGCCGGCCGTTGAGCGCACTTCAAGCGAGTTCCATCGCGGCTTGCTGCGAGGCCTTTTCGATGCGGATGGCTCGGTGCAGGGTTCGCAGGCCAAGGGCGTCTCGGTACGCCTTGCACAGTCCGATCATGCGCTTCTCGAGGCGGCCCAGCGCATGCTGCTGCGTCTGGGTATCGCCTCCCGGATCTACGCGAACCGTCGCGAGGCCGGTATGTCGTCGCTTCCGGATGCTCATGGCGGCACACGCGCGTATCCGACACGCGCACAGCACGAACTAGTGATCGGCGGCGACAACCTCGCGCTATTCCATGACCGGGTCGGCTTCACCGATATTGCAAAGTCCGGCAGCCTTGCGGCCGCGCTTGCCGGCTACCGTCGCACACTCAACCGGGAGCGCTTCACTGCGACCGTGGCGTCGGTCGCCGCGGACGGCTTCGAGGCGGTATACGACGTGCAGGTGCCGGGCATCAATACGTTCGACGCTAATGGGCTGCACGCGCATAACTGCGGCGAGCAGCCGCTGCCGCCGTACGGCTCGTGTTTGCTCGGCTCGGTGAACCTGACGCGCTTCGTCGTAAGCCCCTTCACGCCGGACGCGAAGTTCGACTGGGACGAGTATCGCGAGGTGACCAAGATCTTCACCCGCATGCTCGACAACGTCGTCGAGATCAACGGTCTGCCGCTGCCCGGACAGCGCGATGAGATCATGCGCAAGCGCCGCCACGGCATGGGGTTCCTGGGCCTGGGCTCGGCGATCACCATGTTGGGCATGAGGTACGGCTCGATCGAGTCGGTGCAGTTTACCGAGGCGGTCTCGCGCGAGATGGCGATCGCTGGTTGGGAAGCGGGTCTGGACCTCGCCCGCGAGAAGGGGCCTGCCCCAATCATGAACGAGGAGTTCGTGATTACCGCGAAGATGCTCCGGCAGCGCCCGGAGATGGTGAAGGACGGCTGGAAGCTCGGTCAGAAGGTTCCCGGCCGCATCCTGCACGCACGCTACAGCCGCTACATGCAGCGCATCGCGGCGGTGCAGCCGGCGCTGGTCGAGCAGCTGGCGACGACGGGTGCGAGATTCACGCATCACAGCTCGATCGCGCCGACCGGCACGATCTCGTTGTCGCTCGCCAACAACGCTTCGAACGGCATCGAGCCGTCGTTCGCGCACCACTACATGCGCAACGTGATCCGCCCGGGCCGCAAGACGAAGGAGCAGATCGACGTTTACTCGTTTGAGTTGCTGGCCTATCGCGAGCTGATCAACCAGAAGGCGATGCCTGGCGCAACCAAGCCGGACGAAGCGCTGCCCGAGTACTTCGTGACTGCGGATGCGATCACGCCAGAGCAGCACGTTGACGTGCAGGCGGCGGCGCAGAAGTGGATCGATTCGAGCATCTCCAAGACAGCCAATGTCCCGACCGACTTTAAGTATGAGTCGTTCAAGAACATCTACCTGTATGCGTATGAGCAGGGCCTGAAGGGCTGTACGACGTTCCGTTTCAACCCTGAAGCGTTCAGTGGCGTGCTGGTCAAGGAGGAAGATCTTAAGAACACGACCTATGTGTTCACCCTTGACGACGGTACCGAGGTCAAGGTCCGAGGCGACGAGACCATCGAATACGATGGCGAGACGCACGGCGCTGCGAACCTGTTCGACGCGCTCAAGGAAGGGTACTACGGGAAGTTCTGACATGATAAAAATCGAAAAGCACATCGCGAAGTACCGCGTAGAAAAGCCTGCTGACGTCGCCGAGGCCGCGGCCAGGGCCGCTGAGCGCAAGGCCGATGCCGCCGAGATCCGACGGGATGGGGGCAAGGTCATTCGCCTCACCGAGAAGCTCGAGCGGCCCGAGGTCCTGATTGGCTCTACATACAAGATCAAGACCCCGGTCTCTGATCATGCGATGTACGTAACCATCAATGACATCATCCTCAACGAAGGCACCGAGCATGAGCAGCGGCGGCCCTTCGAGGTGTTCATCAATTCCAAGAATCTCGATCACTTCCAGTGGATCGTGGCGCTCACGAGGATCATCTCGGCGGTATTCCGCAAGGGCGGCGACATCTCGTTCCTGGTGGATGAGCTGAAGTCGGTGTTCGACCCGCGCGGTGGCTACTGGCAGCCAGGCGGCAGGTTCATGCCGTCGATAATTGCCGAACTCGGCTACGTGATCGAAAAGCATCTGCAGACGATCGGTGTGATGCCTCGCCCTGAGATGGACGAGCACCGCGCTGCGCTGATCAAGCAGAAGAAGGAAGAATACGACGCCCGCAACAAGCAGCAGGACGCTTTCTCCCGCAGTCACTATCCCGAAGGTGCGCAGCTCTGCCCGAAATGCAGCACTGCCGCCGTAATCATGATGGATGGTTGCATGACGTGCCTGAGCTGCGGCGACTCGAAGTGCGGCTGAGCGCCTGACGACGAACCCGTCGACACGTGCGCCTGCCTGACGGCAGGGGGATGCGTGTCTTCCGGGCCGCCCCGCGAGGGGCGGCCCTTTTTTTGGTTAAAATTTAGGGCTGGCGCGGCCCTATCCTGATGGTCAGGGTTGCGATTCGAACTTCCACCAGAAACGCGACCAGCGCCCCGATGAGCGAGGTCATCGCGCCGATGAACAGCAGCGCCACGGGTGTTGCCAGGTTGAAGCGGATGAAGGTCGCGCCGAACAGCAGCCCGACCACGATAGCCACGAGCAGAGCCGAGACGGTGCTGAGCGTGATCGCGGTGTTCATGAGTCGCGTGCGGCGGGAGTAATGCTGCAGCTGCTTGCGCAGCTCCTCTGCCGCTGCGCCCTGCGCGGAGACGTGCAGCGCTTCGGTTGTGCGCGCCCGATCGACGACCCGCGCCAGTCGATTGGTCAGTACGCCGAGTAGCACGCCGATGCCGGAAAGCAGGAATACCGGCGCTACTGACAGCTGGATCGAATGGGCGATGCGGGCAATGTCGGTCGGTGTGGCGTCCATCAGGTTCTCCAGGGAATCAGGCCGGCACGTTGAGTCGCAGCCGAACGTAAAGGCGCTTTTGCACGCGTGCGATGACCTGTCCCTGCTGGTCGTGTATTTCTACCGAGTACTCGGGTAGCACCTTGGCCCCGCCGCTAGCCGCGTGGCGGACGCGCTCGCCTTCCGCGCGCGCCATCTCGAAGCGAGCGCTGACGACGCCTATGCCGGGCTTGAGAAACTCTATCGCCGACCACTGATCCCAGATCCTGTAGGTCGGCCCGAGCTGGTGCTGGAGCATCAGCGCGAAGAACGGATCCGTCATCGCGAACAGGCTGCCGCCAAAATGTGCGCCGTGCGGGTTGCGGTTCATTGCCCGCGGGCGCAGTTCCACCTCTACGGTGCTCCAGTCGGCCGAGATGCTGCGTACGCGGATGCCGGCGCCCCGGAACGGCGGCCACCAGTTCATCAGCAGACGAAAGAGGCGTGGGGGCAAGCGCAGTGGCATGCCTGATACTAGCGCGCTGGAGCGTTTGGTGTGCCGCGACCTGAGCCGACAGCAGGCGCCGGGTCAACGGCGCTTCGTTGGGGTCCGATCGTAAGGGTTGAAGGTCACCGACTCGGGGCTCTTCGCGGCGCCGCGGCTGTACGGATCGCTGCCACGGGTATCGTGCGAACGGGCCGGATGCTTTGCTGCGTGCGTGTCGTAGGGCGTGAATGCGGCGCCCTTCTGTGGAAGCGGGACAGCATTGGGCTTGGTCGTTGGAGTGTCGGCGATCTCGAGCGCTACGCTCGACTCGGACAGTGCGCGGACCCGCTGGGTGCTGGCATTGCGGTCGAACGTGCCGGTCTCGACCGCCCACGCCCAGATTGCCTGGCCGCGCTCGTCGAACTGGACGCGGCCGGACTTACGCGTCGCGCAATCGCTGGAAGCGTTACTAGATTTCTGCGTCGGAGGGACGGTTGGCTTCGACATGCGAGTGACCTTGGGCCTTCAATGCCCGGCTATTGCGGCACCTAGATACAACATAAGGCTTGCACGCTGTCACGCAACGACTTTTGGTCCAGACTGTGACGCAGGTAACCGAAATTCGGCGCGCGTCGCGCGGGCTGTATAATTGATCTGGTCAGATGTGGGCCGCGTGGCATGAGCCGAGGCTCCTCGATGGAGGCAAGATGCGAGAGCATGGGCGGCGCTGGATTCGATGGCTGATGGTGTTATCAGCCGAGGGTGTGCTCGCCTGCGCTTTCTGTCGCCCGGTAGCCGCCGACCCCGCGCAGTTTCCGCGTCCGCCGCAGCTCGAGCCGGACGTGCAATTTTGGCAGCGCATCTACAGCAAGGTCACGACGCAGGGCGGCCTGCTGCATGACGATCGCTTTTTGGGGATCGTCTACGAGGAGCTGGGATTCCCGTCTGGCATGGCGTCGCGCGATCGAGTTGCAATGGTCAACGCTGCGCGCGACAAATACGACAAGGCATTGCGACGGCTCGGCAGCGGCGTACGTGACGACCTTTCTGCCGAGGACAGGCGTGTGCTTGCGCTGTTCCCGCCTACCGTGACCGACGCTGAGCTCGTCGACGCCGCCGACCATCTCCGCTTCCAGCTCGGTCAGGCAGATCGGTTCCGCGAGGGTCTGCTGCGCTCGGGCACATGGGAGCGCCATGTGCAGGAGACGCTACGTCGTGAAGGGCTGCCGCCGGAGTTGTCGGCGCTGCCACATGTCGAGTCGTCGTTTAATCCGCGCGCCTACTCCAAGGTCGGCGCTGCGGGGCTGTGGCAGTTCATGCGCTCTACCGGCAAGCGCTGGCTGCGGGTCGACAACGTTGTCGACGAGCGGATGGATCCATACAAGTCGACGCTCGCTGCAGCACAGTTTCTGAATATCAACTACGCCATTCTCGGTAGCTGGCCGCTGGCGCTGACCGCCTACAATCATGGTGCTGGCGGGATGCGTCGCGCTAAGGAGCAGATGGGTACCGACGATATCGTCACCATCTTGCGAAACTATCAGAGCCGAACGTTTGGTTTTGCGTCGCGCAATTTCTATGTCTCGTTCCTCGCCGCGCTGGAGATTGATCGTAACCCGGAAAGGTTCTTCGGTCGGATCGAGCGCGCGCCGACCGACACCAGTCGCACCGTGAGGCTGCCGGCCAGCCTGTCCGCACAGGCGTTGGAGAAGGCCCTCGGTACCGATCGCGAGACGCTGCGCAACCTTAACCTGTCGCTGCTCGAGCCAGTGTGGAGCGGCCGGCGGACGGTACCGCGTGGCTTCGAACTACACGTTCCAGCGACGACGGACCCGCAGAAGATGGGCAGCCGCCTGGGGGCGGATGAGCATGAGACCGGCTCTGGTCGCCCGCTGAGCTATACCGTTCGCAAGGACGATACGCTCGACCGCATTGCTACTACCTACGGGTTGCGGACAGCGGAACTGGCTGACTTCAACGGGCTGGTGGATCGCAGAGTTCGTTCCGGCACGACCCTGAAGCTGCCGCCGCTGGCCGTCGCCGCAGTTCCTGTGCAGACGGGCGACGCTGCCGTGGCTGATATCTACGTCGTGCGCGGCGGCGATTCGTTAACAGAGATCGCGCGTAGGGTCGGCCTTAGCGACAAGGCGCTGCTGGCCCAGAACGGGATCAAGGATCCGAACTTTCTCTATGAGGGCCAGAAGCTGAACGTGGGGCACATGGACGCGGCCGTGGCGCTCGTTCCTGCGCCAGCGTCGGACCTGCCGGTGGACGCCCGACCGAGCATCGAGTCCGCACATGCCAAGCCCCAACCTACCTCGCGCGAGGAAGCGGCTGCCATGGGTCCGGGTCTGGTGCCGGGTATCGAAAGCGCCGCTTCCGCCGATCCCAGTGACTATTCGGTTACCGATGGTGCGGCGATCGTGCAGGGGGCGGAGACGCTGGGGCACTTTGCAGAGTGGCTCGGCGTCACTCCCGCCCGCCTGCGCGAGCTCAATAAGATGGCCCTCGGCGCCCCACTGCCAATTGGCCGGCGCATCAGGCTCGACTTCGGAGCGGTGGATCCGGCGGCGTTCTACACACGCCGCGTCCGTTTCCATCAGCAGATGCAGGATGAGTTCTTTCGGCATTACCACATAGCCGGCCAGGAAAAGCGTCGTCTACAGCCGGGCGAATCGCTGTGGTCGCTGACCAAGCGTTCGGCCGTGCCGGTTTGGTTGCTGCGGCAGTACAATCCAAGCGTCGACTTCGCGGCTATGCGCGTCGGCACCGAGCTCGTACTGCCCAGGGTCGAGGCCGTGCCGGTGGCCGTGCCGGAGCCGACCGCCACCGGAGGTGAAAAATGACCCGCGTATCGATGTTGCTTGGCTGTGCGCTGCTGGCGAGCTGTGCCACGCAGCGTGGCTACGAGGGTCCGCCGCGGCCGTCGGTGGAGCTGGCGGTGATTGAAGGCGCGCCGTCGATCAACGCCGGGCTGCCACTCGCGCCGGTGCTGCGCAAGGTGGACGAGCGGGTCGTCACGCTCGGCCACTCGAAAGTGAGGGTTCTCCCCGGCGAACACCGGGTGCTTGCCGATTGTGTGATGTCCGCGACGCATACGACGACGCGCCATGAACTGGTCTTCGAGACCTACCCGGGGCGTCGCTACGTGCTGGTGGCCGACAGTGCCCCTGGGAACCGGACTTGCGGCACAGTCCGCGTCGAAGAACGTTGATCCGCCGCGTCGCTCCGTATAATACGGGGATGCGCTTCATGCACGCCCGCCGCAGCTTCGCTCTCGTCGGCATACTGCTGCTGGTCCTGTGCGCCGGCGTCGCCCGGCCGGTCTTCGCCAGCGCGGGGCTCGACCTCGCCGATCAGATCGTCGTGGTGAAGAGCGAGCGGCGCTTGTACCTGCTGCGGGGGGGTGAGCCGTTCCGCACCTACCGCGTCGCGCTGGGCCTCAATCCGCTCGGACACAAGGAACGCGAGGGCGACTTCCGTACTCCCGAGGGCCGCTACCGCCTGGACGCCCGCAATCCGGCCAGTGACTACTACTTATCGCTGCACGTCTCCTATCCGAACAACCAGGACGTCGACAACGCCCACCGCCACCATTGGCAGCCGGGCGGCTCGATCATGATTCATGGCATGCCGAACGTGCTCAAGCACCCGGTCGATTTTTACCGCCGCGCCGACTGGACCAATGGCTGCATCGCGCTATCCAACCCGGACATGCTGGAGGTGTGGCTGCTCACTCGCCCGGACACGCCGATCGAGATCCGGCCGTGAGCACCCGCGACGCGGAGATCAGCGCTAACGATTTCATCGACGCGCGCGTTGCGCCCCGGGGCAGCCTGGAGAGCTTGTCGCAGCGCGAGATGGAGCAATTGCAGGGTCGCGGCCAGGGGGGGCTGCACCGGTTGTTCCGGCAGTGCGCGCTCGCCGTGCTGAACTCCGGCAGCCAGAGCGACGATCCGACCGCCCTGTTCGAGAAGTACCGGGATTTCGAAGTTGAGATCGTCCGTGAGTCGTTCGGAGTCAAGCTCGCGTTGAGGAACGCGCCGGCGCTGGCTTTCGTGGACGGGCAAATGATCCGTGGCGTCAAGGAGCACCTGTTCGCCGTCCTACGTGATGTCGTCTACATAGCCACCGAGATCGTCGACAGTGAGCGCTTCGATTTGCAGGAGCCTGCCGACATCACCAATGCGGTGTTCTGCATCCTGCGCAACGCACGCACGCTGGAGCACGAAGGCCGCCCCGACCTTGTGGTCTGTTGGGGAGGGCACTCGATCAGTCGAGTCGAATACGACTACACCAAGCTGGTCGGCTACGAATTGGGCCTGCGCGGCCTGGACGTCTGCACGGGCTGCGGGCCGGGGGCGATGAAAGGCCCCATGAAGGGCGCGACGATCGGTCACGCTAAGCAGCGCATCGCAGCCGGGCGTTATATCGGGCTCACCGAACCCGGCATCGTTGCGGCGGAGCCGCCCAATGCCATTGTGAATCACCTGGTGATCATGCCGGACATCGAAAAGCGCCTTGAGGCGTTTGTCCGGCTGGGCCATGGGTTCGTGATCTTCCCCGGTGGCGTTGGCACCGCTGAAGAGATCCTCTATTTGCTTGGAATCCTGCTCGACCCAGCCAACGCCATGCAGCCCGCGCCGCTGGTGCTGACCGGGCCTGCGGAATCTGCCGGTTGGTTTGCGCAGATCAACGAGTTCATCGGTCTCACGCTTGGGCGTGAGGCGCAAGCTCGCTACCGGATCATCGTCGACGATCCGGCCGAGGTCGCGCGTACCATGGTTCAGGGCATGGAGCGGGTTCGCCGCCATCGGCGCGAGGTCGGCGACTCGTATAATTTCGACTGGACCTTGCGCATTCCGCCCGACTTTCAGATGCCATTCGACGTATCGCATCAGAGTGTTGCGGCGTTGGATCTGCACCTCGACCAACCGCTGCACCAGCGCGCCGCTAACCTGCGGCGGGTGTTTTCGGCGATTGTCGCCGGCAACGTCAAGGAAAAGGGTATTCGCCAGATTGCCGCTCATGGCCCGTTCGAGATTCGTGGCGACGCACGGCTACTGCAGCCGCTGGATTCGTTGCTGGCGGCATTCGTCGCGCAGCAACGAATGAAGATCTCCGGGGAGTACCGCCCGGTCTATCGGGTGGTTTCCTAGGTAAAAGTCGCAATAGCTCAAAGCGTGACCCGATTCCGGGTTACCTGTGACGTAGTTCCTGTGGTGTGCTTCTGAGCGGACTTAGGCTGGAGCACAGTTTCAACAGGTACGTGGCATGAGCGACATTAAGAGTCCGCGCATTTCCCCAGCCCTCGCGTCGGGCGATGTAGTCCGCACGGGTTCGACGGGGATGACAGGCCGTTTCGAGCGCCCGGTTCTGCCGCGCGTGCCGAGCCGTCACGGGGCGATTACCCGCACCCTGAACAATTACGCCAGCTACAAGCGTTGGGCCGAAAAGATGATGACTAACTGG
>SESH01005376.1_pt1 | contig 100293 bp, 79 predicted proteins | sample 3171561 | NCBI WGS metagenome assembly SESH01 (sample SAMN10866947, study PRJNA518727) | freshwater metagenome | biome: subpolar coniferous forest; feature: holomictic lake; material: water; isolation source: holomictic Lake 442 2011 16.5 m and 2014 13 m | place: Canada: near Kenora, Ontario
GGGCGGCGGCATGAGCACCAGTTGCACGGCCTGACGGCCGTACGCGCGCGTGAGGCGCTGCGCGAGTTCCTCGCTGAGGCGTTATTCCGGCGCCTGCGCTGCGTACGGGTCGTACACGGCAAGGGACTACGCTCCGGACCGCGCGGACCGGTCCTCAAGCACGCGGTCAACGTGTGGCTGCGGCGTATCGACCCGGTGCTGGCATTCGCCTCCGCCCCGCGCCAGAACGGCGGCACGGGCGCGCTGTACGTGCTGCTGGCCGCTGACTGAAGCGCTTCTCAGCGGCGCTGCAGCCGCGCGATCAGCGCCTGCAGTGCCGCCCGCGTCTCCGGCGTGGACCAGGCCGCGATCAGCGCGGCGCCTTCGGCGCCGGCCTCGCGCTCGTTGAGCTCGATCAGGTCGCGACGCACCATCGCGCGGGTGGCGAGGTACGCGTGCGGCGGCAGCGCCAGCACGCCCGCCAGCCAGCGTCGCGCTACCGTCTCCACCTCACCGGCTTCGGCCAGTTCATCGACGAAGCCCGTCTCCAGCGCGCGCTCAGGCGAGAGCAGCGCGCCGGTCGTCAAAAACTCGGCGGCGAGCCGCACGCCAACCACCCGCGCCAGCACCGCATGAATCAGCGGCCCCGGGAACAGCCCGACCTGCACCTCGTTGAGGCCGATGACGACGCTGCCTGCCTGCATCACCCGCCGGTCGCAGTACAGCGCGAGCACCGCCCCGCCTGCCGGCGCGGCGCCGTTGATCGCCGCCACGATCGGCACGGTCGAGCGGGCGAGCGTGCGTATGCAGTGAAAGAAAGTGCGCAGGAAGCTCGCCAGCCCCGCCGCGTCGAGCCCAGCGAGCACGCCGACGTCGAGGCCCGCGCAGTAGCGCCCGCCCGCCCCGGTCAGCACGATCCCACGCACCCCCTCGGCGGGGGCCGCTGCGACCGCGCGATCCAGCGCCGTCATCAGCCCAACGTCGAGCGCGTTGACCGGCGGTCGGGCGAGACGAATCGTGCGGATCGGACCGTGATCTTCGATTTCAAGCATCGTCGAGCTCCGTCGGCGCCACATCGGTGGCGATAATTTCCCGAATGACGGCCGTCGCGTAGGCACCGGGCGGCAAGCGAAACTGCAGCGTCAGCGAGCCGGGACCGGCGTCGCCCTGAAACTCGGCCGGCCGCAGCCGCAGCGGCCGGCGCGCGGCCTCCAGGCCCTCCGCCGCGAGCCGCTCGGGCAGCTCCCCGTAGAGCGCCAGGATGCGCGCCTCCAGCGCGGCACTTTCGGCGCTTGGGCCGTCACCGCGACCGGCCATCGGCCCGGTCGGGTGGATATCGTGGCGCGCGAGGCGCTCCTCCAGGGTCGCGTCGATCGCGCCCGCCGCAAACCAGCTCATGCGACCGTCGAGGTTGACGCACTCGCCTTCCAGCAGCCGCTCCCAGCTGCCGCTCACAACGCGCTCGGCAAGCACCGCATTGAACAGCAGTGAACGCGCAGCGGAGAGCACGAACGCGCGACCCTCGCGGCCACGCGGCAGGCGACCGCCGTCAACCCAACGGGCGATCGACTCCAGGTTGCTGCCATCGCGCCCGAAACGCTGCGGCCCGAAATAGTTGGGCACCCCGCGGGCGGCAACGATCGCCAGCCGCGCCGCCAGTTCCTGCGGCTCAGCCTCGAGATCGCGCAGCACCAGCGTGAACGCGTTGCCCGACAGCGCGCCGCGACGCAGCTTGCGCGAATGCGCCGCGGCGACCAGCACGCGAAAGCCCTCGCCCTCGACACTCGCCCAGTCAGCAGCAGCGCGGCTACTGGGCACCGTGAACCACTGTCGCGCCACCGCCAACCGATCCTTCAGGCCGGCAAAGCCGACATCGCGCGGATGGACGCCCGCGACCTGCGCGAGCTGCCGCGCCACCGCGAGCGTATCGCGCTCGCGCTTCTCGACGTGCAGCAGCACGTGCGCAACGCCGCCGTCAGCCTCGAAGCCGAGTCGCTCGTCGACGAGAAAATCCTCAGCAGTCGCCTTCAGCGTGCCGCGGCCTACCGGCCCACCCAGCGCGAAGGGCGGCGCCAGTGCCGGACCATGCCATGCACTGATGTCGCCGATGCTCAAGAGGCGCGCTCCAGCAACGCCACTGCCTGCGCGACGAGGCCCTCGCGGCGGCCAGCGAAGCCGAGCTGCTCGGTGGTCGTGGCCTTGAGGTTCACGCACTCCAGCGGCAGCTTCAGCTCAGCCGCCAGCCGTGCGCGTATCGCCTCACGATGCGGTGCCAGTCGCGGCGCCTCGCCCAGCAGCGTCAGATCGACATTGACCGGGAGCCAGCCGCGCTCGTGCACGAGCTCAAGTACCTGGCGCAGCAAGACGAGACTCGCCACACCATGCCAGCGCAAATCGGTATCGGGGAAATGCTGACCGATGTCGCCCTGACCGATGGCACCGAGCAGGGCATCACACAGCGCATGCAGCAGCACGTCGCCGTCGGAGTGCGCCACCAGCCCGTGGCTGTGCGCGATGCGCTCACCGCCGAGCCAAACGTGGTCACCCGGCCCAAAGGCATGCACGTCCGTTCCAAATCCCACCCGTTGCGCAGCCATCGCCGTTCTCCCGCCAAGTAGGCGTGCGGCCTGCACGAGGTCCGCAGGCGCGGTGATCTTGAGGTTGTCCGGCGAGCCTGCAACCAGCTGCGGACGGTCGCCGAGGGCCTCCACCGCACTGGCCTCGTCGGTCGCCGCAGGATGGCGCTCGAGCGCAACGCGCAGTCTATCTAGGCGAAAAGCCTGCGGCGTCTGGGCCCGCCATAGTCCGGCGCGCGGCACGGTCGCCTCGACACTGCCGCGCGCATCGGCGCGCTTGAGCGTATCGACGAGCGGCACCGCCAAGAGCGCACCGGCCGCGGCGGTCGGCAACGCGTCGAGCAGCGCCGCCAGATCCGCTGCCGGCAGGCAGGGTCGCGCGGCATCGTGCACCAGCACCCAGTCCGTCGGCTGCGCGCGTCCTGCGAGCGCTGCGAGTCCCGCGGCCACCGAATCGCGCCGCTCGGCGCCGCCGATGACGCACTGCACGCGACCATCCGCTGCGATGGGCAGGGTCGCAAATACCGTGTCGCCCGCCGCGAGGGCGACGATGATCCCGCGGCAGCCGGGGTCGGCGAGGAAAGGCGCGAGGGCGTGTTCGAGCACCGTCCGCCCGGCAAGGGCGAGGTACTGCTTGGGAGTGCCGCTAGCGGCGCCCATCCGGCGCCCGTGGCCGGCGGCCGGCATCACGAGCCAGTACGAAGGGCGGCCCACGTGGCGCGGGCGCTAACGCGCCGTTTTCTGGGCGACCGGCGCCGCAGGCGCCGGTGGCAGGGCCTCGGGACCGGTCGGTCGGCTGGCCGGGTCGACGACCTGAAAGAAGGTCTCGTCCTTGCCGATCATGCCGAGGTCGTTGCGCGCGCGTTCCTCGAGGGCCGCAGTACCGCCCTTGAGATCCTTGACCTCGGCGGCCAACTGGCCGTTGCGCTGGATCAGGCTCGAGTTCTCGACCCGCTGTACCGCGACGCCCTTCTTGAGGTTCAGCACCGCGCGCAGGCCGTCATCGGAGACCCACAACCGATACTGCAGGGCGAGCAACACGAGCAACAGCGCGGCGGCGAAGAACTTCATGAGCGTAGGACGCTATCACGATGCCGTTGCATTGCGAACCCCTCCTAAACCGTCAGGCCTGCGGGACGGTCACCGGAAATGCCGCGCGCCCGGCATACCGCGCGGCAGAGCCGAGTTCGGCCTCGATCCGCAGCAGCTGGTTGTACTTCGCGACCCGATCCGAGCGCGACATGGAACCTGTCTTGATCTGGGTCGCGGTGGTGGCGACCGCGATATCGGCGATGGTGGAGTCCTCGGTCTCACCGGAGCGATGCGACACAACCGCCGAAAAGCCGGCCTGGGTGGCCATCCGGATCGCCGCCAGTGTCTCGGTCAGGGTACCGATCTGGTTGGGCTTGATCAGGATCGAGTTGGCCGCCTTGCGGGTAATACCCTCGGCGAGAATCCGGGTGTTGGTCACGAACAGGTCGTCACCGACGATCTGCAGGCGTGAGCCGAGCTTCTCGGTCAGGTGCACCCAGCCGGCCCAGTCGCCCTCCGCCATGCCGTCCTCGATCGTGATGATCGGGTAGTTGTCGGCGAGCTCCGCCAGGTAGGCGGCGAAGCCCTGCGAGTCGTAGCTCTTGCCCTCGCATTCAAGCGTGTAGCGACCGTCGGCGTAAAGCTCGGAGCTGGCGACGTCGAGGCCGAGCCAGACGTCCTTGCGCGGCGCGTAGCCAGCTTTGCCGATCGCCTCGAGAATCGTCTCGAGCGCTGCGGCATTGGACGGCAGATCTGGCGCAAAGCCGCCTTCATCGCCGACCGCAGTCGACAGCCCACGGGCGTTCAGGATCTTCTTCAGCGCGTGGAAGATCTCCGCGCCACAGCGCACAGCCTCCGCCAGGGTCGGTGCACCGACCGGCAGGATCATGAACTCCTGGATGTCGAGGCTGTTGTTGGCGTGTGCGCCACCATTGATGATGTTCATCATCGGCACCGGCAATGCAGGCTCAACGCCGTCGGCCGCGAGGTGCCGCCACAGCGGCTTACCCGCCTCGCTGGCCGCGGCATGGGCCGCGGCGAGGGACACGGCGAGCAGCGCGTTGGCGCCCAGCCGACCCTTGGTATCGGTGCCATCCAGTTCGATCATGCGCGCATCGAGCGCGGCCTGATCGCAGCCGTCCGTCCCCAGCAGCGCGTTGCGCAGATCCCCGTTGACGTGCCCGACCGCAGTGCGAACGCCCTTGCCCAGATAGCGCGCCGCATCGCCGTCACGCAGCTCAACCGCTTCGCGCGTGCCGGTAGAGGCGCCCGACGGCACCGCGGCGCGACCCCGCGCACCGGACTTGAGGACGACGTCGGCCTCGACGGTCGGATTGCCACGCGAGTCGATGATCTCGCGGCCACGAATGTCGATAATTGCGCTCATAGCGTTACTCAGCTCCGGTCGGCGCGGCCAGCAGGTCCTCTTCGTACGGTCCGCGCTTGGTCGTACGATCGAGTTCGACGAGGGTCGTCAGCAGCGACTCCATCCGGTCCAACGGCCAGGCGTTGGGTCCGTCGGAGAGCGCCTTGGAGGGATCCGGGTGAGTTTCCATGAACAGTCCGGCGATGCCAACGGCAACCGCCGCGCGCGCCAGCACCGGCACGAACTCGCGCTGCCCGCCGGACGAGGTGCCCTGCCCACCGGGCAACTGCACCGAGTGGGTGGCATCGAACACGACCGGTGCGCCGGTCGCGCGCATCACCGCCAGCGAGCGCATGTCGGACACGAGGTTGTTGTAACCGAAGCTGAAGCCGCGCTCGCAGACCAGGATCTGCTCGTTACCGCTGGAACGCGCCTTGTCGACGACGTTCTGCATCTCCCACGGCGACAGAAACTGGCCCTTCTTGACGTTGACCGGCAGCCCCTGCGAACAGGCGTTGACGATGAAGTTGGTCTGCCTGCAGAGGAACGCGGGCGTCTGCAGCATGTCGACGACACTGGCAACCTCCGCGAAAGGCGTGTCCTCGTGCACGTCGGTCAGCACCGGCACGCCCACCTGGCGTTTGACCTCGGCGAGGATGCGCAGACCCTCCTCCAGGCCGGGACCGCGGAAGCTCTTCACCGACGAGCGGTTGGCCTTGTCATAGGAGGACTTGAAGACGAACGGCACGCCGAGGCGTGCGGTCATCTCCTTGAGCCGGCCGGCGACCTCGACCTGCAGCGTCTCGCTCTCCACGACACACGGCCCTGCGATCAGGAACAGCGGCGAATGCGGACCTACCTCGAAGCCGAGCAGGCGCACGGTCAGACGGCCGCCGCCGGATGCGCGGCGCAATGCTCGCGCGCCGCCTGCACGAAGCTGGCGAACAGCGGGTGGCTGTCACGCGGCGTGGACGTGAATTCCGGGTGAAACTGCACAGCGACGAACCAGGGGTGCGACGGCAACTCGACGATCTCAACAAGGCCGTCCTCGGAGAACGCGGAAAAGCGCAGGCCCGCGGCCCGCATCCGCTCCAGGTAGGTGTTGTTGAACTCGAAGCGATGGCGATGACGCTCGTTGATCGTGGCGCTGCCGTAGATCCTACGCGCGAGGCTGCCCGCCTCCACATTCGACGGCTGCGCACCGAGGCGCATCGTGCCACCGAGGTCGGAGCGCTCGTCACGCAACACCGTCTCACCGGCTCGATCCTTCCACTCGGTGATCAGCGCGATCACCGGATCCGGCGTCGTCAGATTGAACTCGGACGAGTTCGCGTCCTCGAGCTTCAGCACGTCACGCGCAAACTCGATGCAGGCGACCTGCATGCCCAGGCAGATGCCGAGGTACGGAATCTTCTGCTCGCGCGCGTAGCGCACGGCCTGGATCTTGCCCTCGATACCGCGCTCGCCGAAGCCGCCGGGAACCAGGATCGCATCCATACCCGCGAGGCAATCAGTGCCACTCTTCTCGATGTCGGTCGACTCGATGTAGTGAATCTTCACGCTGGTGTGGGTCTTCAGTCCCGCGTGAGTCAACGCCTCGTTGAGCGAAATGTACGAGTCGCGGATCTGCATGTACTTGCCGACCATCGCGATGTTCACCACCGCGTCGGTGGCATGCCTGGCATCGACGACGGCCTGCCACTCGGACAGGTCCGGCGGGCCGGCCTGCAGGCGCAGCCGCTCCACCACGATCTCGTCCAGACCCTGCTCGTGCAGCAGCAACGGCACCTTGTAGATATCGTCGGCGTCGACGGCGGAAATGACCGCCCGCTCCTCGACGTTGGTGAACAGGGCGATCTTGCGCCGCTGCTCGTCCGGCAGCGTGTCCTTGCTGCGACACAGCAGCACGTCCGGCTGAATACCGATGCCGCGCAGCTCCTTGACCGAATGCTGCGTCGGCTTGGTCTTGATCTCGCCGCCGGCAACGACTGGCACGAGCGTCAGGTGCATGAACACACAGTTGTTGCGTCCCAACTCGATGCCCATCTGCCGGATCGCCTCGAGGAACGGCAGCGACTCGATGTCACCGACCGTGCCGCCGATCTCCACCATGCACACATCCGCATCACCCGCGCCGAGCTTGATGCTGCGCTTGATCTCGTCGGTGATGTGCGGGATGACCTGCACGGTCGCGCCAAGGTAGTCGCCGCGGCGCTCCTTGGAAATGACCCGCTCGTAGATACGGCCGGTCGTGAAATTGGAATTGCGGGTGGACTTGTAGCGCACGTAGCGCTCGTAGTGACCCAGATCCAGATCGGTCTCTGCGCCGTCCTGCGTGACGAACACTTCACCATGCTGAAACGGGCTCATCGTGCCCGGATCGACGTTGATGTAGGGATCGAGCTTGACGAGGCTGACACGCAACCCGCGCGCTTCGAGAATTGCACCAAGCGACGCGGAGGCGATGCCCTTGCCGAGCGAGGACACGACGCCACCAGTGACGAATACGAAACGTGTCATGGGGGCTCCCGTCATGACTCGAACCAGCGAATAAAGAGCCTCGGCAAGGCCCTCGTACGACGGGACGTCAGTCTATCGGAAAGGCGCCTCTGGCTCAACGAAAGCACACCACTTCATCGCAATCGTTTCAGCCGGCCAGTCGAGCACTAGCCCTTTCTCGCCCGCCGGCGCGCACCAGGGCGCAGCCACCCACGTCTGTCCGGGCAGCACCAGCGCGACCAATTCCTCACCCGCGCGCACGAACAACGCCCGTTCGCGCACCCACGGCGGCACGCGGGCCTCGCGCAACCAGTCCTTGACGGCACGCGCCGGCCCGCCCGGCCAGCGCTGCAGCCGCTCGCCGCCGCGACGCAGGCCAACGCTGAGCGCTGCCGCGCCCACGGCGACCACCTCACCCGCTGCGCCCTCGCGCCAGGCAAGCCCAAGGCGGCCGGCAGCGCCAAGCAGTAATTCGCCGTCGCGCCCGGACAGCGGCAGGTCCGCGACAGGCGTCGGCGGCGGCAGGCACGCAAACGCATGCAGGCAGCCATCAAACCGCCACAGCTCCGCCCCGTCCCAGCGCGCGTGCGGCTGCGCCGCCTCGCCAGCCTCGAGAAACTCACGCTCGAAGCCGAGCAGACGGCGCGTCGACGGCAGCGGCAGGCCACGACTGTGCAGCCAGTAGCGCAGCAGTTCGCGCCGCTGCGCCGCGGCCAACTGCCGCAACGGCGCCACCGGCAGCGCCTCGCCGCGCTGCAGTTGCGCGCAAAGTCCGGCCGACGACTCGTCCAGCAGCTGCTGCGCAGCGGCCAGATGCGCGGCGGATCGCGACAGCGTCGCCGCCGCCGCCGGCCAGCGCGCACTCAGCGGCGGCCAGAGGACATTGCGCAGGTAATTGCGGTCGAACGCCGGATCGGCATTCATCGGATCCTCGTGCCAGGGCACGCCGGTCGCGGCAACGTAGCTGCGCAGCGCCTGCCGCGGCACCGCCAGCAGCGGTCGCAGCAGCAGCCCGGCACCGAGGGCAGCCTCGACGGGCATTGCAGCAAGCCCGCGCAGCCCGGCCCCGCGCAGCAACTGCAGCAGCAACGTCTCGGCCTGATCCTCACGGTGGTGGGCAACCAGCAGCGCCTCGCCAGGCGCGAGCTCCGCGGCAAATGCGGCGTAACGCGCAGCGCGCGCCGCCGCCTCAAGGCTTTCACCGGCGACAACCTCAAGGCGAATCCGGCGCACCTCGAACGGCACGCCAAGCTGCGCCGCAGCCGCCGCCGCCGCCGCTGCAAGCGGCCTGGCGCCCAGCAAGCCGTGATCAATGTGCAGGGCCCGCAGCGACAGGCCGCTATCGCGCACAGCCAGCCGGGCGGCCGCGGCAAGCAGCGCCGCTGAGTCCGCTCCGCCGGACAGCGCGATCACGCATTGCAACGGCCCGCGAGCGCGCCACGGCGCAAGCGCCGCGGCGAGGCTGTCGGAACCGAAATCGGCGACGTGGGCACCCGGACTCACGGCCGGGCGCGCTCAGGCCTCGCGGAACGAGCCGAACGAGTCGAGGCGCCGCGCGCGCTCCTCGAGCAGCTGTTCGACCGGCTTGTCCGCCAGCGCACCCAGCGAACGCGACAGCGCAGCGCGCAGTGCCTCAGCCATCGCCTGTGGCTCGCGGTGAGCACCGCCAAGTGGCTCGGGGATGACCTCGTCGACCAGGCCCTGGCGTTGCAGGCGATCGGCGGTGATCGCCATCGCTTCGGCCGCCAGCTCCTTCTTGTCGGCGCTCTTCCACAGGATCGACGCGCAGCCTTCGGGCGAGATCACCGAATAGACCGAGTACTGCAGCATCAGCAAGCGATCGCACACGCCGATCGCGAGCGCGCCACCGGAGCCGCCCTCGCCGATTACGCAGCTGACCACCGGCAGTCGCAACTGCGCCATCTCAAACAGGTTGCGGGCAATCGCCTCGCTCTGGTTGCGCTCCTCGGAGCCGATCCCGGGGTAGGCGCCCGGCGTATCGATCAGCGTGACGATCGGCAGGGCAAAACGCTCGGCCAGGCGCATCAGCCGCAGCGCCTTGCGATAGCCCTCGGGCTTGGGCATGCCGTAGTTGCGGCGCACGCGCTCTTTGGTGTCGCGGCCCTTCTGGTGGCCGATCACGACCAGCGGCCGACCGTCCAGGCGGGCGACGCCGCCGACGATCGCCAGATCGTCCGCGTACATGCGATCGCCATGCAACTCCTCGAAATCGCTGAACAGCAGCGGGATGTAGTCCTGCGTGTACGGGCGCTGGGGGTGCCGGGCGAGCTGCGCGACCTGCCAGGGGGTCAGGTTGGCGAAGATACTCTGGGTCAGCGTGCGGCTTTTGGCGCGCAGACGGTTGATTTCATCGACGATGTTGATCTCGGCGTCATCGCCGAGGTAACGCAGTTCGTCGATCTTCGCCTCGAGCTCGGCGATTGGCTGCTCGAAATCTAGAAAGTTAAGGTCCATGGGGGCGTCACGGTTCCAGAGCAGGCCCGCCCCGTCAAGAGCGGCTCAAGTCTGGCGATTGGCCAGCGGCTGAGGCAGTGCGTTTAGCAAGCCTTCAGGATCAATACGGCGGCCGTCAAACGACGCTGCAGAGCGACGCGCGAAAGGTGCATTTATCTGCTTTAAAACAGTCACTTACGGTTAATTTTCCAGCAGCATCCCAGTCATATTCTGAAGGGCGTTGCTTGAGCCGTACGTACGCATGTAATAACATGCGACGATGATCGAACTTAAGCTCACCTCCATCGGCAACTCCCTCGGCGTCGTCCTGCCGAAGGAGGCGCTGCACCGCCTGAAGCTCGCCAAAGGCGACTCGATCTACATCACGGAGTCGCCCGACGGGTATCGCCTTACACCCTACGATCCCGCGTTCGAGCAGCAGATGTCGGTCGCCGGAAAGGTCATGAAGATGCGCCGCGCTGCGCTGCGCGAACTCGCCAGGTAGATCGGGACTTGGCCAGGGACGAACCGGTCTGGGTCGCACTGTCGACAGCGCTCGCTGTGCACGACGCCCTGCTAGCCGAGCATGGTGGCCACGCCGGCTTAGGCGACGCAGCGCGGCTTGAGTCCACACTCGCCAGACCGCGGAATTCATATGGCGACGGCGAACGATCGCTGCCCACCCTGGCGGCGAGCCTTGCGTTTGGCATTGCGCAAGATCACCCGTTCGTGGACGGGAACAAGCGAACGAGCCTTGTCGTAGCCGAACTTTTCCTGGAGTTGAACGACCTCGAACTGGTCGCCTCTGACGAGAAATGCATTCTGACATTCCTCGCCCTCGCGGCAGGCGAGCACACTGAAGCGCAACTCGCCTCATGGTTCATCGAGCGCACCCGATAGCAGCTGGAAGTTCACAAGACGGCTAGTGACGGGAACGGCTCGCACCCCATGGGACCCTCAGAGGCCCCGGTTACCGCACAGGCGCGGCTATGCGCGAACTGACGCGGGTTCAGGGTGATGCTTAGCCAGCAGGGCACGCCGATTCAAAGCCGGGCGCGTAGTCGCCCGCTCGCCCCCCTCAGCCACGGAAGCGCACGGACGCGCCGACCCCGCTGCGACAGTTGCGCCAGCACAAGCAGCTGCAACTGAGTTTTTAGCGTACCTGCCGCGCTCGTTGCCGGGCTTCAGTGGATCGCTCGATATCCGTACGAACCGGGCAATTTCTCGCGACGCCGCAGCAGGCGGCGCCAGCAAAATCGCGCCAGTGCCCGACAGTCCAGTCGCGACAGTGATTCGCACGCTGCGTTTCAAGGTCAGCCGCGAGGGGGCGTCCCTCGTCCGTGCACCAGAACGAGTCATCGCGACGGCACGCGCGGGCAAGCTCAGACACCTAGTTCGCACAAGGCCAAGCACAGCGCGTGCCGGGGCGGTTGGGTCGTCACAGGCTTGGCCCACGGCAATAAAGTGATTACAATGAAATCATTGATATCAGGAGCCGCCATGGCGAGCATCACTATCCGCAACTTGGACGATGCGCTTAAGAGCCGCCTGAGGGTCCGAGCCGCGCATCGGCGGCGTTCAATGGAGGACGAGGTCCGTCATATCCTGAAGGCGGCGCTGAGTGAGGAGCCCGCCGAAGCGACCGATCTCGGCGAATCCATCCAGCGACGGTTCCGGGCACTGGGCGGCGTCAACCTCAAGCTGGCGGATCGCACGCCGATCCGTAAGCCCCCAAAGATCGGCCCATGATCGTTCTGGACACCAACGTGGTGTCGGAACTCATGAAGGCCAAGCCGTCGCAGGCGGTCCTGGCGTGGATCTCACGCGGAGACAGCAGCGGATATTGCACGACGAGCATCACCCGGGCGGAGATCCTTCACGGCGTAATGCTGCTGCCCACCGGGCGACGGCGGCAAGCGATCGAAAGCGCCGCGGAGGCGATGTTCGCAACCGATTTCGCAGGCCGCGTACTTTCGTTCGACAGTCCGGCAGCGCGTTCCTATGCGGAGCTTGTCAGCGATAGGCGTCGACGCGGCCGGCCTATCTCGCAGTTCGACGCCCAGATCGCGGCCATCGCGAGGGTCGCCGGAGCGACGTTAGCTACCCATAACGGGCGCGATTTCGAGCATTGCGGGATCGGGGTCGTAGACCCCTGGGAGTAACGGCGGCGCGCAGCGATGGATTTCTCACTGGGTGTGTCGTGAGTGCCGGCGTGCTGACGACCGCGACGTCAACGCCGCGCAGAACATCCTTAGCCGCGCGGGGGTGCCCCTCCTCCGGGCACGGGAATGAGTCAGCGCCAGTTGGATCAGCGCAGCGGGCGGGTTTCGACCTCGCCACGCGCACCCCAGCGGGTCAGGAATTCCTGCTGATCGCGGGGGTGGTAGACGAGTCGGACGCCGTCCTCGCCGAAATGCCGGGCAAGCTCCTCCAGCAGCGCGCGCGTCGGCCGTACCGACCACTCCGGGCCGAGCTCCAACAGCGCGTTCGCCGCGGCACCGGGGTAGTAGACAGCCACCGCGCAGCGCCCTCCGCGGGCCGGTTCCAGCGCCGTGTTGAGCGCGCCCAGCAGGCCGCCGCCTTCGACCCCCGCCGGCCAGCGCAGCAGCACCCGACGGGCCCGCTCCTCGCGCGCCGCTGTCAGCGCCGTGATTTGCTTGGCGCCGAGCCGCCAGCCGTCGTTGAAGTCATCCCAGCGCAGCGCGCCCTCGACCAGCAACACCGCATCCTTGACGATGAGTTCGCGGTGCTGCTGCAGCACCTCGTCGAACAGCGACACCTCGATCCGGCCGCTGCCGTCGTCGAGGATCATCGAGGTGCGGTTGCCGCGCTTGCGGATCTCGAGCACGAGGCCGGCGATGGTCAGGTTGCGCGGTGGCGTCCAGCGCCCCTCCCCGCCGCCGGGCTTGGCCGGTGTCACCTCGGCGATCTTGCCCGGCGCGAGATATTTCAGATCGTGGCGAAACTCGTCGATCGGGTGCCCCGACAGGAATATTCCCAGCGTCTCGCGCTCGCCGCTGAGGCGCACCGCCGCCGACCACTCCGGCAGGATCGAGCGCGGCGCGCCCGCCGGACGGGCCGCGGCCCCACCGCCGAGCGGCGCCGGGCTCTCGAGGCCGAACATGTCGTTCTGACCCTTGGCCGCGTTGCTGCTGCGCTGCTCGCCCCCCTGCACGGCCGAGGGCAGCTCCGCCATCAGCGTCGCGCGGTTCGCACCGATGCCGTCCATCGCCCCGGCGCGCAGCAGCGCCTCCAGACAGCGGCGGTTGACGCGCGACAGGTCAATGCGCGCGCAGAAGTCGTATAGGTCACCGAAAGCGCCACCGGCCGTGCGCGCCTCGACGATGGCCTCGACCGCCGCCTGCCCGACGCCCTTCACTGCACCCAGCCCATAGCGGATGCTGCGCTCGCTCGCGACCGCGAAGCGGAACTCCGACACGTTGACGTCCGGAGGCAATACAGCAACGCCCATCTCGCGGCAGTCGTCGATGCCAACGACGATCTTGTCGGTCTTGTCCATGTCGCAGGACAGCACCGCGGCGAGGAACGCCGCCGTGTAGTGCGACTTCAGCCACGCAGTCTGGTAGGTCAGCACCGCATAGGCGGCCGAGTGCGACTTGTTGAAGCCGTAGCCGGCGAACTTCTCCATCAGGTCGAAAATGTGGGTCGCCTGCGGTTCGGGAACGCCGCGTGCCGTCGCGCCGTTGACGAACACCGAGCGCTGCTCGGCCATCTCCTCGGCCTTCTTCTTGCCCATCGCGCGGCGCAGCAGGTCGGCGCCGCCGAGCGTGTAGCCGGCCAGCACCTGCGCGATCTGCATCACCTGTTCCTGGTACAGGATGACGCCGTAGGTCGGCCGCAGCGTCGACTCGAGGTCCGGGTGCAGCCAGTCGATCTTCTGCCCGGCCGGCGCATGCTTGCGGTCGATGAAGTCGTCAACCATGCCCGCCTGCAGTGGACCGGGACGGAACAAGGCAACCAGCGCGACGATATCCTCGAACCGGTCCGGTTGCAGCTTGCGCAGCAGATCACGCATCCCGCGTGATTCGAGCTGGAACACGCCACTGGTTCGGCAGGCCTTGAGCAACGCGAATGTCTTCGGATCGGCGAGCGGCAGCTTGGCCATGTCGAGCGGCTGCTCGCCACTCTGGGCACGTGCCTCGTTGATGATCCGCACCGCCAGCGCGATGACGGTCAGCGTACGCAGGCCGAGGAAGTCGAACTTGACGAGGCCTGCGGCTTCGACGTCGTCCTTGTCGAACTGAGTGACGACCGAGGTGCCGCCCTCTTCGACGAACAGCGGGGCAAAGTCGGTGAGCACCGATGGGGCGATCACCACGCCGCCGGCGTGCATGCCGGCGTTACTGACCAGACCCTCCAGCGAGCGGGCCAGATCGATCAGCTCGCGGACATCGTCGTCCGACTCGTAGAGCTTGCGCAGCTCCTCTTCCTTTTCCAGCGCCTTCTCGAGCGTCATCTCCAGTTCGAACGGGATCAGCTTGGCGATCCGATCGACGAAGCCGTAGTTGTGGCCGAGCACGCGCCCGGCATTACGCACCACCGCCTTCGCCGCCATCGAGCCATAGGTGATGATCTGAGAGACGCGCTCGCGCCCGTACTTGTGGGCAACGTAGTCGATGACCCGGTCGCGCCCTTCGGTGCAGAAGTCGACGTCGAAGTCCGGCATCGAGACGCGTTCTGGATTCAGGAAGCGCTCGAACAGCAGGTCGTGCTGCAGCGGGTCGAGGTCGGTGATACCGAGCACGTAGGCGATCAGCGAGCCGGCACCCGAGCCACGTCCCGGGCCGACCGGAACACCGTTCTCGCGCGCCCAGCGGATAAAGTCGGCGACGATGAGGAAGTAGCCCTCGAAGCCCATCCGGATGATGACATCCAGCTCGCGCTCCAGCCGCGCGTCATAGTCTTCGCGCGAGACGACGCGCATGACAGGAAGCCCGGACGCCAGCGCGTCAAGTCGCGCGGCCAGTCCGCTCAGGGACTCTTGCCGCAGAAACTCGGCTGTCGTCGTCCCGGCAGGCACCGGGTACTCCGGCAGGAACGACTTGCCGAGCTTGAGTTCGAGCGAGCAGCGACGCGCGATCTCGACCGACTGCTCGAGCACCGCCGGAAGGTCCGCATACAGCTCGCCCATCTCAGCCGGGGTCTTCAGGTACTGCTGTTCGCTGTAGCGGCGCGGCCGCGACGGATCGGCGAGCTGCGTCCCGTCATGAATGCAGACACGCGCCTCGTGCGCCTCGAAGTCGGCGGCCTTGACGAAGCGCACGTCGTTGGTCGCGACGACCGGCAAGCCCAGCTCGCCCACCAGCGCGAGCGTGCCATCGACGAGGGCCTCGTCATCCGCGCGACCGAGGCGCTGGATCTCAAGGTAATAGCGATCGCCGAACAACGAGCGCCAGGCCCGCGCGGCACGATGCGCCTCGGCGACGCGACCGTTGCCAAGATGACGGCCGACGTCGCCCTCACCCGCCCCGGACAGCGCGATCAGCCCCGCGACGGTATCGGGCACCAGCCAGCCGCGCTCGAGCATCGGCGCGCCCCTGCGCTGACCTTCAAGGTAGCTGCGCGACACCAGCCGGGTGAGGTTGCCGTAGCCCTGCTGGTTCATGCACAACAGCGTGAGGCGCGCCGGCTCGCCGCGCTCCTCCGCATCGCGGATCCAGACGTCCACGCCGACGATCGGCTTGATACCGGCCGCCTGGGCGGCACGATAGAACTTGACCATCGCAAACAGGTTGCACTGGTCCGTCACCGCCAGCGCCGGCATCCCCGCCTCGACGGCGGCCGCGACCAGATCGTCAATGCGCACCACGCCGTCGACCAGCGAATACTCGGTATGCACGCGCAGGTGGACGAAGGCGGTCACGGTAGCAGGGTCACTCGGTCGGCAACGCAAGGGCGGAGGCGGATCTTACCGGCTCGAAGCTCCGTCGATGCAGGAGACACGGCCCCAAGCGGGCAAGCGCCTCCAGATGAACGGCCGTCCCATAGCCCTTGTGCCGTGCAAACCCGTAGCCCGGGTGGCGGCCGTCGGCCGCCACCATGTAACGGTCGCGCCAGGTCTTGGCGAGGATCGAGGCGGCCGCGATCACCGCCTCCCGACCATCGCCGCCGACGATCGCTTCCATCGGACCGTCCAGCGGCAGGCCAGCGGCCGACGGCAGGCGATTACCGTCAATCTGGACCGCGGCGGGACGCACCGGCAGGGCCAGCAGCGCCCGGCGCATCGCCAGCATCGTCGCTTCGAGGATATTGAGGGCGTCGATCTCCGCAGCATCTGCCCAGCCCAGACCCCAGGCGAGCGCACGCTCGCGGATGCGGGTCTCGAGCCGACCGCGCTGCGCCTCGTCCAGACGCTTGGAGTCATCCAGGCCGCGCAGTACCGGCCGCAACGGCAGGATCACCGCCGCAGCCACCACCGGACCTGCCAGCGGCCCTCGGCCGGCCTCATCGACCCCGGCGAGGCCCGCGCAAGCGGGCCAGCGCACGCTCACGCTGCCCCGCGCCGGTCGAGCAGCGCCAGCACCGCCTCGGCGGCACGGCCGCTCGCCCCCTGGCGGAGCTGGAGATGGATGCGGGCAAACTCCGCCTCAGCCGCGGCGACCCGTTGCGGATCCTCCAGCCAGTCGAGCAGTTCCCGGCCCAGCCGCTCGGGCGTGACGGCATCCTGCAGCAGTTCGGGCACGACTACCCGGCCGGCCAGCAGGTTCGGATGGGAGAAGAACGGCGCCTTCATCAGTCCGAACCACTGCACCAGCTTGTGGGTCGCAGTGCTGACGCGGTAGGCGACCACCATGGGCCGCTTGCACAGCAGCGTCTCCAGGGTCGCGGTGCCAGAGGCGACCAGCACGCAGTCGGCGGCGGTAATCGCCTCCTGTGACTCGCCGTCGAGCAGCTCGATCTGCGGCAGTCCGCCATCGCGGCGTTGGCGCTTGATGGCAGCGACGAAAACAGACCGCGCTGCGGCGTTGGCCATCGGCGCCACGAAGCGCACGCCGGGGCGTGCGCGCGCCAGCCACGCGGCCGCCGCGATGAAGTCGCGCGCCAGGCGCTCGACCTCCCCACGCCGACTGCCAGGCAGCAACGCCACCAGCGTCGCGGCGGGGTCCACGCCCAGGCGGGCGCGCGCGGCGGCGCGATCGGGCAGCAACGGGATGCGGTCAGCCAACGGATGGCCGACGAACTCGGCAAGAAGTCCGCGACCGTCATAGAAGCGCTTCTCGAATGGCAGCAGGCAAAGCACGAGGTCCAGCGTGCGCGCCATCCGTCGTACCCGGCCCTGCCGCCACGCCCAGACCTGCGGACTGACGTACTGCACGGTCGGCACGCCGCGCTCGTGCAGCTGCGCGGCGAGGCCCAGGTTGAATTCCGGAGCATCGACGCCTATATACGCCAGCGGTGGATCCGCCAGCACCCGCTCGCGCAGCCTGCGACGCAGGCCGAGCAGAGCCGGCAGGTGGCGAACGACCTCGAACAGGCCCATCACCGACAACTGCTCGGACGAGGCCCACGCGACACAGCCCGCTGCCGTCATGGCCGGTCCCGCCACCCCCTCGAATTGCAGCTGCGGCCGGCGCTCGCGCAGCGCGAGAATCAGCCCGGCTGCAAGGTTGTCCCCGGAGGTTTCGCCGGCGACGATGACGATGCGCTGCACACTCACCCTTCCTCCAGCCGCCGTGTGCGGAGCGTCAGCGGATCAGGCTGCGCGTCACGCGCGGCAGGAACGCGACCAGCAGCGCAACCTCCGGCTGCTCAGCCGCGCGCCGTTCGAGCTCGACGGTAGCCTCGGCGAGCTTGAGTCCGCTGCGATACAGCGTCTTGTAGGCCGCCTTGATGTTGGCGATCTGCTCGGCGCTGAAGCCGCGCCGCTTGAGCCCCTCGCTATTGACGCCCTTGGGTTCGGCCGGTGCACCCGCCGCCATCACGTACGGCGGCACGTCGCGCGTCGCGGCGGCGTTGTTGGCGAGAAACGCATGCGCGCCGATCTTGCAGAACTGATGCACGCCGGCGTAACCCCCAAGGATCACGTGATCGTCCACCTCGACATGCCCGGCAAGCGTTGCGCAGTTGGCGAAGACGCAGTGACTACCGATGATGCAATCATGCGCGACGTGCGCATTGGCCATGAACAGGTTATCGCTGCCGATACGCGTGACGCTCGCGCCGGTGGCAGTGCCGCGGTTGACCGTAACGCACTCGCGAAACACGTTGCGATCGCCGATCTCCAGGAAGGTGCGCTCGCCCGAGAACTTCTTGTCCTGCGGCACCGCTCCTATAGACGCAAACTGAAAGACTTGGTTGTCGCGGCCCATGCGCGTCGGCCCCTGCAGTACAACGTGCGGGCCGATCTGGCTGCCGGCCCCGATCACGACATCGGGGCCGATGACGGAGTACGGCCCGACGCAGACGTCAGAGGCGAGCTCCGCGCTGGGATCGACAAGGGCGGTCGGGTGTATGTTGGACACAGCGTCAGCCCTTGGCCTCCGGCGCAACCATCATGTCGGCGCAGCAGACCTCGACGCCGTCCACCTCTGCGCTGGTCGAAAACTTCCAGATGCCGCGCATCGCACGCTTGAACTCGGCCTTCAGGATCAGTTGATCACCAGGCACGACCGGGCGACGGAATCGGGCCCCGTCGATACCAACGAAGTAGAGCTTCGAATTCTCGTTCGGCAGCACCCCCGCCGTCTGGAACGCCAGGATTCCTGCGGTCTGCGCGAGCGCCTCGAGGATGATCACACCGGGCATCACCGGCCGGTGCGGGAAGTGCCCCGGAAAGAACGGCTCGTTGATCGTGACGTTCTTGATCGCGCGAATGGTCTTGCCCGGGATGACTTCGAGCACACGATCCACCAGCAGAAACGGATAGCGATGCGGAAGGTGGCGCATCACCTGGCTGATGTCGAGTGACAGGGCGGTCGGTTCGGTCGTCATGAATGCTCCGGGTCGGAATTCTTGTGGCGTCCCTCGAGGGCGCGAACGCGGTCGAACATGCCATCAAGGTGCCGCAGCCTGGCCACGACGCGGCGCCAGACGCCGGCCTCCATGGCAGGCACGCTAGAAGAATAAATGCCAGGCTTGGTCAGCGAGCGGCTGACCAGCGTCAGGCCGAGGATCACGACGTCGTCGCCGACCTCGAGGTGGCCTGCGATACCGACCGCGCCGCCGATCATGCAGCGACTACCGATCGTGGTGCTGCCGGAGATGCCGACGCAGCCCGCGATGGCGGTATGCGCGCCGATGCGCACGTTGTGGGCGATCTGGATCTGGTTGTCGAGCTTCACGTCGTTGCCGATCACCGTGTCCTCGATCGCGCCGCGATCGATGGTGGTGTTGGCGCCGATCTCGACGTCGTCGCCAACGATCACCGAACCCAGCTGCGGCACCTTGACCCAGCCGTCGACATCCTGGGCGATGCCGAAGCCATCGGCACCGAGCACCGCACCGGAATGCAGGATGCAGCGTTGCCCGATCTGGACGCGGCGGTAGAGGGTGACGCGAGCGGCAAGGCGGCTATCGGCGCCAATGCACGCGCCACTCCCTAGCACCGAACCGGCGCCGATAACCACGCGCTCGCCCAGCTCCACGCCCGCCTCGATCACGACGTGCGGCCCCACGTGGGCGCTGGCGGCGATGCGGGCGGAAGGATCGACCACGGCAGTGGGATGTATGCCCGGCGCCGCAACGGGCTCCGGATGCAGCCACGCCGCGATGCGGGCGTAGCTAGCGTAGGGATTCTTGGCGATCAGCGCCGCGACCGTGCAGTCGCGCGCACTCGCCTGGTCGACGACCACTGCCGCGGCCTTCGTCTGGGCGAGGTAGCGGCGGTAGCGGGGATTGGCGAGAAAAGTGACAGTGTCGGACGCCGCATCGCGCAGCGTCGCAACACCGCTGACCCGGATGTCCGGATCACCCTGCAGTACCAGGCCGAAGCGGGCGGCGATCTGCCCGAGCGTCGCTTCGGCCATGGGACTGCTGACCGTACCGGTCAGGGCTTCTTCGGGGCAGGCGCAGCCGCCGCCGGGGCAGCAGCCTTGCTGGTCAGGTTCGTAAGCACCGCCGAGGTGATGTCCACCGAGTCGTTGCTGTAGATCACGCCGCCAGCCAGCACGATGTCGAAGCCCTGCGCCTTGGCGTAGACGCGAACCGACTCGTAGATGACCTTCTGCAGGCGCTGCAGCTCTTCGTTCTGACGCAGCTGGACGTCTTCCTGGAACTCCTTCGCACGGCGCTCGAGGTTCAGCTGCGAGTCGCGCAGGTCCCGCTGGGTCTTGTTGCGCTCCGACTCGGACATCGTCGCCTGGTCGCGCTCGAACTTCTGGGCACGCGCCTCGAAGTCCTTCTTCTGCGACTCGATCGTCTTCTGGCGGGGACCGAACTCACCTTCCAGCGCCTGGCTCACGGCACGGGCCTGGGGAGCTTCGGCCAACAGCCGCTGGCTGTCGACGACGGCGATCTTCTGGGACTGCGCGTAGGCGGCCGGCGTGAGCGCAAGGCCGACGGCGCCGACAACGATCAGGGCAAGGGAGGAAATTCGCATGGAGGACAGACCTATGTATGACAAAGGATTGATTTTAATCAGAAAGCGGACCCGATGGAGAACTGGAAGCCCTCGCGCTCGTCGGCATAGGTAATCCCGTTACCCTTGCTTGCGTTCAGCGGTACTGCATAGCTGAAACGGAAGATACCGAGCGGTGCGAGCCACTGGACCGCGATGCCGGTCGAGCGCTTGAGATTATTGTAGCTGAACTTGTAATTGACGGGCGACACCCGGTCCGCGCCGACGAAACTGGTGCAACAGGTCGAAAACACGTTGCCCATGTCGTAGAAGGCGCTGACCCGGACGTTGGCCTTCCACTTCTCCGGGGTCGGGAACAGGATCTCAGCGTTGGCCACCGTCATCAGGTTGCCGCCGTACGGATTGCCGAAGCTGTCCTTCGGCCCCAGCCGGCTCTCGCGGAAGCCGCGCACCGTATCCGGACCGCCGCCATAGAACTGGCGGAACGGCGGCAGCGCGGTCGACTGGCCGAGCTTGTTGCCGTAGGCCACCTGCGCCTTGAGGGCAAAGGTGAAGTGCGCCGGCAGCGGCGTCAGCTTGAGGAAGTCGAAGCTGGTCGTGTAGTAACGCACCGCCGTACCTGGCAGCGCGTACGAGCCCTGCACCGCGACACGCATGCCGCGATCGGCAAAGATCGACCGGTTGCGGCTGTCGTAGCTCCAGCCCGCGACCGCCTCGAAGACGTTGAAGCGCGATCCGAAGAAGTCGAAGGTCGTCGTGGCGCCAGTGCCGTCATAGCTGGTTGCGGTACGAATGAACGGGTGACCGTTGCTGCGCACCCAGTTGACCGCCTCGCGCGCGCTGCTCGAGTCACTTGCCAGCAGTTCGTTGCTGGAGACCGACACACCGAAGCGCAGACCCTGGTACTCGGAGATCGGAATGCCCCACTCCATCGCTGCGTTGAGCATCGAGGTGGAGAACTGCGACGCCGAGGAGACGAACTGCGTCGTCTTGCGGTAGCTGAACGACACCGTACGGGCGACACCGTCGATGGTGGTCGCCGGATTGGTGTGCGAAAGGCTGTAGATGCTCGAGTACTTGCCGGCGTTGATCTCCGCCGCGATGCGCTCGCCGCGACCCATGAAGTTCGAGTGCACGAAGTTGCCGTTGAGGATCAGCTTCTGCGACTGCGAGTAACCGATGCCGCCGCCGAACTGGCCGGGCAGGCCTTCCTTGACGTCGAATTCCACATCCACCAGGTCGGGCGTGCCGGCAACCGGCTTGTTCTCGCTCTCGACCTTCTCGATGTACGGCAAGCGCTGCAGGCGCTGCTTGGAACGCTCAACCGCCTGATTGGAGAGCCACGTTCCCTCCATCTGGCGCATCTCGCGACGCAGCACCTCGTCATTGATCGAGTTGACGTTCTTGAAGTTGATCTGGCGCACGTAGGCGCGATTGCCCGGATCAATGAAGAAGGTCAGCGAAACTGTCTTCTTTTCGGCGTCAGTGGTCGGCACGGGCTCGATCTTGGCGAACGCGTAGCCCTCCGCGCCGAGCCGGTAGTTCATCAACTCCTGCGAGGCGGTGACCAGCTTCTTCGAGTAGGTCTGGCCCGGCTGCACCTGCAGCAGACGCTTCAGATCGGCCTCGGGCACGACCATGGTGCCTGCGAGCTTGACCTCGGAAACCTTGTAGACCTCACCCTCGGTCACGTTGACCGTGATGAAGATGTCGTCCTTTTCCGGCGCGATCGCGACCTGGGTCGAATCGATCTGGAAGTTGGCGTAACCGCGATCCATGTACCAGGAACGCAGCTTCTCGAGATCGCCCTGCAGCGATTCACGGGAGTAGCGATCGTCCTGCTTGTACCAGGACAGCCAGTTCGGCGTCTTCAGCTCAAGCGTCTCGAGAATCTTCTTGGGCGGGTACTTGGTATCACCGACGAAGTTGATCTGGCGGATGCGCGCGCGCTTGCCTTCCTTGATGTCGATCGTGATCTTGACCTTGTTGCCCGGCACGTCCTCGACCTTGGTATCGACGCGTACGGCGTACTTGCCGCGCGAGTAGTACTGGTCGGTCAGGTACTGGGTGACATCTTCAAGCACGCTGCGATCGAAGGTCTTGCCGGTCGCGAGGCCGACGTTCTTGAGGCTCTTCTGCAGATCCTCCGTCTTGATGTCCTTGTTACCCTTGAGCTCGAAGCTCTCGATCGAGGGGCGCTCGCGCACGGCGACGACCAGCGTGCCGCCGTCATGACGCAGTTCAACGTCGCGGAAGAAGCCCGTGGCATACAGCGCGCGGAGAGACTCCTCGACCTTCTGGTGCGTCATCCGATCGCCGAGGCTGACCGGCAGGTAGTTGTAAACAGTACCCTCAGCGATGCGCTGCAGGCCTTCGACCTTGATGTCGCCTACGGTGAACTCGCCCGGATCGGGCGTAAGCGTCTGCGCGTCGCAGACGGCGGTGCCGAGCGCGAGCGCAACGGCCAGGGTAACGGCGCGAGAAAGCCGGGGTCGCATGCGGGTGTGAGTCCCTTATCGTTATTACGTGCGGCTAGCCGAAATGGCGCACGTCATTGTAGAAAGCAAGGCTCATCAGGAGGATCAGAAGCGCGATACCTACCTGCTGGCCAATGGCCTGCAGACGCATCGACAATGGGCTTCCCTTGACGGCTTCGGCCAACTGATACACGACCTGGCCGCCATCGAGCACGGGCACCGGCATCAGGTTCAGCACACCGAGGCTGATGCTGACCGCGGCCAGGAAGGTCAAGAAAGAGGCTAGCCCTTCGCGGGCGCTGATGCCGGCGTAGGCGGCGATGCTGAGCGGGCCGTTGACGTTCTTCAGCGAGACCTCGCCGGTGACCATGCGCCACAGGAACTTGAGCGTGACGGCGGTCGTCTGCCACGTGCGATGCAGCGCAGGACCGACCGCTGCGAGCGGACCATAACGCTCCAACACCTGCGCCGACGCCGGGAACGTGGCCTGCCCGCCCGGCGCGATGCCGATGCGCCCAACCGGGCGTTGCTGCGGATCCGACGCATCGATCTCGGCACGCACCTGTACCGGCAAGCGCAAGTCCGCCGTACCGCGGCGCACGTCCAGATCAACCGTCGTACCGGCGCGCTGGGTAATCAGGGCGCGAAAATCCACGAACTCGGTAACCCGTTCGCCATTGATCGCCAGGATCTCGTCGCCAGCCTGCAGGCCGGCGGCCGCGGCGGCGCCGCCCTCCAACACGCGACCGACGATGACCGGCAGGTGCGGGCGGATGAAGCCAAAGCCCAGGCCATCGGACCAGGCACCGGGCTCGGTCAGCGCCCGACGCGCTGCCAGCGGGACCAGGATCGCCACCGGCGAAACGACACCGCCGCGGCGAACCTGCAGGTCGATGCGGCCTTCGTCCACCAGCTGGTAGAGCGTTGAGATCACGGCCGCCTCGATCGTCGCGACCCCGGCACCTGCGACAGACACGATCTCGTCGCCGCTACGCAGCCCCGCCTGCGCGGCGTAGGAACCGGCGCGAACCTCGCCAATGAGCGGCTTGAGCCCCGGCACACCGGCCAGGTACAGACACCAGAAGGCCACGATCGCAAACAGGAAATTGGCGCCTGCACCGGCCACTAGCACCAGCACGCGCTGCCACCACGGGCGACGGTTGAAGGCGCGCGGCAGGTCGGCGTCAGCAACCGGGCTCTCGCGCTCGTCGGCAAGCCGCACATAGCCGCCCAGCGGGATCAGACCGATGACGTACTCGACGCCGTCGCGGCCGACACGACGGGCAATCGGCTTGCCGAAGCCCACCGAGAAGCGCAATACCTTAAAGCCGAGGCGCCGGGCGACCCAGAAATGACCGAATTCGTGCACGGCGACCAGCACGCCGATCGCGACGATGAACGACAATATCTGGATCAAAACGACGCTCACGCCGCTTCTCCTGCGAAGCCTACGACCAGTTCCATCGCCCGCCGCCGCGCCTCGCCATCGGCCGCCAGCACGTCGGCGAGCGAGCTCACCACCGCCGCCGGCTGACGTTCGAGTACGCGTTCAATGACCGCGGCGATGGCAGTAAAGTTCAAACGTCCCTCCAGGAATGCAGCGACAGCGACCTCGTTGGCGGCATTTAGGATCGCCGCCGCCGTGCCACCGCTGCGAGCGGCCACCTCGGCCAGCCTCAGGCACGGAAACCGACCCCGGTCGGGCGCCTCGAAGTGCAGACCGCCCAACCGGAGCATATCCAGGGATTCTACACCGGACTCCATGCGCTCCGGCCATGCGAGCGCATGAGCGATCGGAGTGCGCATGTCGGGGTTGCCCATCTGGGCCAGTGTCGAGCCGTCACTGTAGGCCACCAGCGAGTGGACAATGCTCTCAGGATGGATCACGACCTCGATCCCGCCCGCCGGCACCCCGAACAGCAGCTGGGCCTCGATCAACTCCAGTCCCTTGTTCATCAGCGTCGCCGAATCGACCGAAATCTTGCGGCCCATGACCCAGCGCGGGTGCGCACAGGCCTGCTCGGGCGTGACCGTCGCCAGCGTGTCCAGTGGCCGGCGCAGGAACGGACCGCCAGAGGCGGTCAGCCAGATTCGGACGACGCCCGCCGGCACGACGCCCGGGCGGGTCGGCGGCAGGCATTGGAAAATGGCGTTGTGCTCGCTGTCGATCGGCAGCAGTTCGGCACCATTGGCGGCGACCGCGTCCAGCAGCAGCCGGCCGGACATGACCAGCGCCTCCTTGTTGGCCAGCAGCAGCCGGCGCCCGGCACGGGCTGCCGCGAGGGTCGGGGCAAGGCCCGCGGCACCCACAATGGCGGCCATGACGATATGGGCCGCAGGCAGCGTCGCCGCGACCACCAGCCCCGCCTCGCCCGTCAGCACCTCGGTCCTCAGACCCGCGGCGGCGAGTGCCGCACGCAGCTCCGCGGCGTGGGTGGGATCGGCCAGTACCGCCAGCTGCGGCCGCCAGCGACGGCACTGCTCCGCCAGCAACTGCCAGCGCGCACGCGCCGTCAAGGCCACGACCTCAAAGCGCTCCGGGTAACGGGCGAGCACGTCCAGCGTGCTCTGGCCGATGCTGCCGGTCGAGCCGAGGATAGCAATGCCCTTCATCGGTAACTCACCGCAGCACGCCGAGCCAGGTCAGACCGAGCACGAAGAACGGTGCGGCCGCCGTAATGCTGTCGATCCGATCTAGCACGCCGCCGTGGCCGGGCAGAAGGCTGCCGCTGTCTTTGAGGCCGGCCACACGCTTGAACATGCTCTCGGTCAGGTCACCGATGATCGAGGCGCAGACCACGACCATGGCGAGGCCGACAAACGGCACCATCGGACAGCCCAGCCAGCGCACCTCGAGCAGCGCCACAACCAGCGCGAGCGCCGTGCCACCGAGCACGCCTTCCCAGGTCTTGTTGGGGCTGACGGCCGGAGCGAGCCTGAGTCGCCCCCAGCGACGACCGGCGAAGTACGCGCCGACATCAGCGGCCCAGACCAGCAGCAGCAGGCACATCAGCAGCGCCGCGCCGCGCGGCGCAGGTGCCCCGCTCAGCAGGCGCGCCACAGCGATCCAGGTCGGCACCAGCACGAGCAAGCCGGCGACCGCGGCCGTGACCGTCGAGACCGCGGCCGGGCGCAGGCATAGCCACAGCAGCGCCACCGCCCACCACGCCGCCGCCACGAACATCAGGTTCATCAACTGCTGCGGCTCGCGAGTCGCGTTCCAGCTCATCGCCGCGAGCAACGAGACGACCAGCAGGTAGCAAAGCCGCGCCAGTGGCCGGGTCAGGCCCGCGAACCGCGCCCACTCCCAGGCACCGAACAACAGTGCCGCGCCAAAGAACGCGATCCCCGCCAGCGGCGGCATCGCGAACAGCACCACGAGCAGCACGGCTGCGAGGACCAGCGCGGTGATAACGCGCGTCTTCAGCACGCGTCGGTCCCCGCCGCCTGCGTGCGACCGAAGCGTCGCTCGCGCTCAGCGAAACCATCGAGTGCCGCGGCATAGTCATCCGCCCCGAAGGCCGGCCAGAGCGTGTCGGTGAACCACAGCTCGGTGTAGGCGAGGTTCCACAGCAGGAAATTGCTGATGCGCTGCTCGCCACCGGTACGGATGAACAGGTCCGGATCCGGCAGCTCGCCGATCGACAGCTCTTGACCAAAGCGGGCCTCGTCGATCTGCTCGGGCTGCAGCGTGCCGTCACGACAGGCAACCGCCAGACGCCGCGCGGCACCGACGATGTCCCAGCGCCCCCCGTAGCCAAAGGCGATCACGACCGTCAGCCCCTGGTTATCACGCGTCAGGGCTTCGGCAGACGCCATGCTCGCCACCACCGCAGGCGCGAGCTGCTCGCGTGCACCGATGAAGCGAACGCGAATGCCGCGCTTGGAGAGCTCTTCGATTTCACGGTCGAGGGACTCGAGGAACAGCTGCATCAGCAGCCCGACCTCGGACACCGGTCGCTTCCAGTTCTCGCTGGAAAACGCGAACAGCGTCAGCACCTCGACGCCGCGTTCGGCGCTCTTCTCTATGCACATGCGAACGGGTTTGATGCCGGCCCGGTGCCCGGCCGGGCGCGGTAGCGCCCGGGCCCCGGCCCAGCGGCCGTTGCCGTCCATGATGATCGCCACGTGCCTAGGAACGCGCACGGGTCGTACGGACCTCCTCACACCTGGAGGAGATCCTTCTCCTTCTCGGCAAAGACGGCGTCGCATTCAGCGACAAAGCGATCGGTGATCTTCTGGATCTCGTCCTGAGCACGTCGATCATCGTCCTGCGAGACGAGTTTCTCCTTGAGCATTTCCTTGAGGTCGTTCATCGCGTCGCGACGAACGTTGCGCACCGCGACGCGCGCGTTCTCGGTCTCGTGCTTGGCCACCTTGACCAGATCACGCCGCCGCTCCTCGGTGAGCGCAGGCATCGGCAGGCGGATGACCGTACCGGCCGTGTTGGGCGTAAGGCCAAGGTCGGACTTCATGATCGCCTTCTCGATGATCGGAATCATCGACTTGTCCCAAGGGGACACGGCGAGCGTGCGGGCGTCCTCGACGATCACGTTCGCTACCTGCGAAAGCGGCGTCTCGGAACCATAAAAGTCGACTTTCAGGTGCTCCAGCAGCGAGGTGCTGGCGCGCCCTGTGCGCATGCGCTTGAATTCAACCTTGAGGGCCGCCACGCACTTCGTCATGCGTTCGACTGCGTCTTTCTTGAGATCTTCGATCATCTCGTTCCTCCGTGCCCGCCAGAGCCGACTGGTCAGCCGTTCGAAACGACCGTACCGACATCCTCGCCTTCAATGATCCGCATCAGGTCGCCCGAATTATGCTGGTTGAAAACCTGCAGGGGCAGCTTGTTGTCGCGGCACATGACAATCGCCGTCGCGTCCATGACGTTCAGGCGGTCGTTGAGAACCTGGTCGAACGTCAGGTGCGTGTAGCGCGTCGCGTTCGGGTTCGTCAGCGGATCGTCCGTATAGATGCCGTTGACCTTGGTGGCCTTCAGCAGGATATCCGCCCCGATCTCGATGCCACGCAAACTGGCGGCGGTATCGGTCGTGAAAAACGGATTACCGGTGCCCGCGGCAAACAGCACGACCCGCCCCTTCTCCAGGTGACGGATCGCACGCCTGCGAATGTAGTCCTCGCAGACCTCATTGATCTGCAACGCGGACATCACCCGCGCATAGGCGCCGAGCGACTCCAGCGCATCCTGCATCGCCAGCGCGTTGATCACCGTCGCCAGCATGCCCATGTGATCGCCAGTGGTGCGATCCATGCCGGTGCGGGCCAGGCCCGCACCGCGAAAGATGTTGCCGCCGCCGATCACGACGGCAACCTGGACGCCATGCGCCTGCACCTCGATGATCTCGTTCGCGAGACGCTTGAGCACCTCGGGATCGATACCGTAGTCGCCATTGCCCATCAGGGCTTCGCCGCTCAGCTTGAGCAGAATGCGGCGATAGCGCGACTTCTTTCCGGGTGCGGGCACTTGGCTCATCAACGGTGCCCCTCTACGACCAAGGTCACTTCTTTTCGCTGCTCTTGACCGTAGCTGCCACTTCGTCCGCGAAGTTCTCCAGCTTCTTCTCGATGCCGGCACCGACTTCAAGGCGCGCGAACGACTTGATGGTGGCAGCGGCCTGCTTCAGGAGCTTCTCGACCGTGATATCGGGATCCTTGACGAACGGCTGGCCCACCAGCGTGATCTCGGCAAGGTACTTGCGGATACGCCCCTCGACCATCTTCTCGATGATCGCAGCGGGCTTGCCCTCACCGTCCGCCTGCGCACTGAGAATTTCCTTCTCCTTGGCGAGCTGATCGGCGGGCACCTGACTGGAATCCACGTACTGCGGGTTGATCGCAGCAACGTGCATCGCGAGATCCCGCGCAAGCGCCACGTCACCGCCCTCCAGGGCGACGATCGCACCGATGCGCGTGCCGTGCAGGTAGCTGCCGAGCACGCCTGACGAGGTGATCCGGTTAAGACGGCGAACGGTGATGTTCTCACCGATCTTGGCGATCAGCGCACGACGGCGCTCTTCGATCGCCGTACCATCGCTGCCCTTGGCGGCAAGCACGTCCTCAACCGACTCGGCGCCCGAGGCGAGCGCCGCCGCGGCAGCCGCGTCGGCGAACGCCACGAAGTCCGCTTCGCGCGCGACGAAGTCCGTCTCGCAGTTGACCTCGACCAGAACGCCCGTGTGTCCGTCACTGCTGCCGGCGTAGACGATGCGGCCCTCGGCCGCAATGCGCGAAGCCTTCTTGTCGGCCTTCGTCAGGCCCGACTTGCGCATGATTTCGGCAGCAGACTCGAGGTCGCCATTGGCTTCCACGAGCGCCTTCTTGCACTCCATCATGCCCGCGCCAGTACGCTCGCGGAGCTGCTTAACACTCTCTGCCGTGATGTTCATCGAATCACTCGCTCGCGGCAGGGGCATCGGCAGCCGGCGCAGCGACATCGGCAACAGCAACGGCAACGGCAACGGCAACATCAGCGTCGGCGTGAACCGGCGCCGGCTTCTTCGGCGCGCCAGCCTGCGCCGGGCGGCGACGGTTGGAACTCTTGCGACGCGGATTGCCCTGCTCGTCGAGTTCGACGAACTCGTCCTCACCCGACGGCATTTCCGGCACGGCCGACTTCGCCTCGAGCACCGAGTCGGCGATCGCAGCGGCGTACAGGTTGATGGCGCGCATGGCGTCGTCGTTACCCGGGATGACGTAGTCGACGCCCTCCGGCGAGCAGTTCGTGTCGACGACCGCAACCACCGGGATGCCAAGCTTCTTGGCTTCCTGGATCGCTATGCCTTCATGGCCGACATCGACGATGAACAGCACGTCCGGCAGGGCGCCCATGTTCTTGATGCCGCCGAGGCTGCGGCTCAGCTTGTCCTTCTCACGACGCAGGACCTGGGCTTCCTTCTTGCCGCGACGATCGATGCCACCGCTGTTGATCAGGTCCTCGAGCTCGGCGAGGCGCTTGACCGATCCACGGATGGTCTTGAAATTCGTCAGCATGCCGCCGAGCCAGCGCTGGTTGACGTACGGCATGTTGGCGCGCGTGGCCTCACGCTGGATCGCCTCACGGGCGGAGCGCTTGGTGCCTACGAACAGCACGCGGCCGCCATCGGCAACGATACGCTTGATGAAGCTCGCAGCATCCGCGAACAGCGGCTGGGTCTGCTCGAGGTTGATAATATGGATTTTGTTGCGCTCGCCGAAGATATAGGGGGCCATCTTCGGGTTCCAGAAGCGGGTCTGGTGTCCAAAATGGACGCCCGCTTCCAGCATCTGTCGCATTGACACGCTAGACATCGTCATTTACTCCCGGGTTAGGTCCTCCGCGCACCCCGTCCGATAACCAATCAGGGGCCCCGCGAGAATTCGCGGGACAAGCCGATCAGCACCCGACCGTACGGTTTGACCCCGAACCCGAGGGTTCAAAAGGTCGATACGCGTGTGGATTTAATTGCCAAAAATCGCCGCGCTTTATACCATGTACGGCTCGTGCAAACAACGGTTTAGCGCGTCCCCCTGGCCACACACGGCCGCTACGAATCCCGGAACGTGACCCTAAAGACCCCTGCCGAAGCGGACGCCATGCGTCTGGCCGGTCGGCTAACCGCCGACGTCCTAGACATGATCACCCCCCACGTCGTCGCCGGCGTGTCCACCGACGAGCTGGACAAGCTCTGCCACGACTACATCGTCGGGGTGCAGCAAGCCATCCCGGCGCCCTTGAATTACAAGGGTTTCCCCAAATCCATCTGTACGTCCGTGAACCACGTGGTCTGCCACGGGATCCCGGGCGACAAGCGGCTCAAGAGCGGTGACATCGTCAACGTCGATGTCACCGTGATCAAGAACGGCTGGCACGGCGACTCCAGCCGGATGTTCGTGGTCGGCGCCCCCTCGGTGCAGGCCCGCCGGCTGGTCGACATCTGCCGCCAGGCGCTCTGGCTGGGTATCGCGACCGTCCGCCCCGGCGCCCGACTGGGTGACCTGGGTCATCGCATCCAGAGCTTCGTCGAGGCCCAGGGGCTGTCGGTGGTCCGCGAATACTGCGGCCACGGCATCGGCCAGGTCTTCCACGAGGACCCGCAGATCCTTCATTACGGCGTCCCCGGCAGCGGCCCCGCCTTTGAACTCGGCCAGACCTTCACGATTGAACCGATGGTCAACGCCGGCAAGCGGCACGTGCGACTGCTCGGCGACGGCTGGACGGTCGTCACCAAGGACCACGCGCTGTCCGCCCAATGGGAGCATACGGTGCTGATCACCGAAACCGGCTGCGAGGTGCTGACCCTCGGCGCCGACGAGTTACCCCCCGAACTGCCGGCCGGCGCCTGAGCCCTTGAACACGGAAGCCATCCCGGCCAGCTCGGCCGACGCTGCGCCGGCGTCGGTCCAGGGATGGGACGCCTTGGCCGGCTTCAAGCAACGACTGGCTTCAATCACGCTCGCCGTGCCGGCGGAGGCCATCAGTGCGTTCCGCGCGACGCTCGACGAGGCAGACCAGGCGCTCAAGGCACGTTTCGCGCTCGATGAGCCAGTCGAGACACTGGTGCGTGACCGCGCGCAGCTGGTCGACCTGGTACTGGTTCGCGCCTGGGCGCTACACACCGCCAGCCACGGCGCCGAGCTTGCGCTAGTGGCGGTCGGCGGCTACGGCCGAGGCGAACTGCACCCCTGCTCCGATATCGACGTGATGGTGTTGCTGCCCAAGAGCGAGGGCTCGCCGTGGCAATCGGACCTCGAGCGGTTCCTGACCTTCCTGTGGGACATCGGCCTGGAAGTCGGCCACAGCGTGCGCACCATCGACGACTGCCAGCGGGAGAGCCTGGCCGACATCTCCGTCGCCACGACGCTGATCGAGGCCCGCCTGCTGGCAGGACCGGAGCTGCTGCTGACCGCGATGAAGAAGGCGCTGGCACCGGACCACATCTGGAGCGCGGCCGACTTCTACGAGGGCAAGGTCCGCGAGCAGCAGCAGCGACACCTGCGCTTCCACGACACCGGCTACAACCTCGAACCGAACGTGAAGGCAAGTCCCGGTGGTCTGCGCGACATCCAGACGATCGCCTGGGTGGCCAAGCGCCACTTCGGCGCCGAAACCCTCGACGAACTGGTCGAGCATGGCTTCCTGACCGGCGCCGAGCTGCGCAAGCTGAAGAATGCCCAGTCGTTCCTGTGGAAGATCCGCTTCGCGTTGCACGTGCTCACCGGACGGCGCGAGGACCGGTTGCTGTTCGACCACCAGATCCGCCTAGCCCACCAGTTCGGCTACGAGGATGCGACCTATACGCTCGCGGTCGAGCAGTTCATGCAGCGCTATTACCGCACGGTCATGGACATCTCGCTGCTCAACGAGATGCTGCTGCAGCTGTTCTCGGAGGCGATCCTCAATCCCACCCCGAGCCTGCCGGCGCCGCTGAACCCACGCTTTCAGGTCCGCAACGAATACCTCGAGGTCGTCAACGAAGAGGTCTTCGTGCGCCAGCCCTCGGCGATCCTCGAGCTGTTCCAGGTGCTCTGCCAGAACCCGGACCTCAAGGGTGTACGTGCCGCGACCATCCGCGCGCTGCAGACCAACCTGTGGCTGATCGACGAGGAATTCCGCCAGAACCCACGCCATCACCGGCTGTTCCTGGAAATCCTGCGCGAGCCCGAGGGCGTGACGCGTGCGATGCGGCGGATGAACCTGTACGGCGTGATTGGCCGCTACATCCCGGCCTTCGGCCGCATTGTCGGCCGAATGCAGTACGACCTGTTCCACGCCTACACGGTCGACGCGCATACGCTATTCGTGCTGCGCAACCTGCGCCGCCTCGCGCTACCGCGATTCGAGCACGAGTTCCCGAAGCTGTCGGCGCTGTTCCATACCCTGCCGCGCCCGGAGCTTGCCTACCTCGCGGCGCTGTTCCATGACATTGCCAAGGGTCGCGGTGGTGACCACTCGGAGCTCGGCGCAGTCGACGCCGAGGCCTTCTGCCTCGAGCAGGGCCTGTCGCGCTACGACGCGCGCCTCGTGGCCTGGCTCGTGCGTCATCACCTGCTGCTGTCGGTCACGGCACAGAAGAAGGACATCACCGATCCTGAGGTGGTCAACGAGTTCGCGCGCCGCGTAGGCGACGGCACCCATCTGGATTACCTGTACGCACTGACCATCGCCGATGTACGCGGCACCAATCCGAAGCTGTGGAACACCTGGAAGGCGTCGCTGTTCGAGGAGTTCTTCGATCGCACCAAGCGCGCGCTCAGGCGCGGCCTTGAGAGCCCGATCGGCGAGGCGGAGCTGATCGCCGAGACGCAGCACGAAGCGCGCGAGATCCTGACGCGCGACGGCGTCCCCGCCGCCGAGGTCAATCGCGTCTGGAAAAACCTGACCGGCGCTTACTTCCTGCGGCATACAGCAGAAGAAATCGCCTGGCACACCTCGCTGCTCGCCGGGCGCGACCCGTTCGACGAGGAGCCGCTGATCGCCGTGCGTCAGGAGACGGGCCGCGGCGGTACCGCGATCTTCAGCTACACCCAGCGCCGCCAGCATGCCTTCGCACGCGCGACCGCCGTGCTCGATCGAATGGGCCTGACCATCCTCGACGCCCGCCTCACGCCGACCACGAACAGCTTCAGCATCGACACCTATTTGGTGCTCGAGGACACGGGCGGTGCGATCAACGATCGCACCCGTATCCACGAAATCGAGCAGGCGCTGCTGCGCAGCCTGCGTGATGAGGGCGGCTCGAACCTGACCGTCACTCGCCGCGCGCCGCGTCAGGTACGCATGTTCACGACGCCGACGCAGATCACCTGGAGAGACGACGACCGCAACCAGCGCACCGTGCTGGAACTGGTGGCGTCGGACCGACCCGGGCTGCTGTCCGAAATGGGCAAGGTATTCGCGCGCGAAAAGATCCAGCTGCTGGGCGCGCGCATCGTCACGGTCGGTGAACGCGCCGAGGACGTGTTCTACGTCGCCGACACCGCCGACCGCGCTTTGGATGGAGCGGCCCGCGCGCGCGTCGAAGCGGCGTTGAAGGCCGCCTTCGAGCTGCGGATCTGACGCCACCGCCATGCATCCTGCTCTAAACCAGCTGCAGCCCTACCCGTTCGAACGACTGGCCCGTCTGCATCGTGGCGTCGTACCGCCGGCAGCGCTCGCGCCGATCGCGCTGTCCATCGGCGAGCCCAAGCATGCCCCGCCGCCGCTGTTGGTGCAGGCACTGATCGACTCACTCGGCGCGCTGGGTACCTACCCCGCGACGGCTGGGCTGGCGGAGTTCCGTCGCTCGGCCGCCGGCTGGCTGGACCGACGCTACACGCTCGGCGGCACGCTTAATCCGGACACGATGTTGCTGCCGGTCAACGGCACGCGCGAGGCGCTGTTCGCGTTCGCCCAGGCGCTGATCGACCCGGCCGCAGGCTCGCTGGTCGCGATGCCCAATCCGTTCTACCAAATCTACGAAGGCGCAGCCCTGCTGGCCGGTGCCACGCCCTATTTCCTCGACACGATCGCCGCGAACGGCTTCGTGCCGAACCTCGACGCCGTGCCCGACGACGTCTGGCGGCGCTGCGCCCTGCTCTACCTGTGCTCGCCGGGAAACCCCACCGGTGCGGTCGTCGACCCTGCCTACATGGCACGTGCGATCGAGCTGGCCGACCGGTTCGACTTCGTGATCGCCGCCGACGAGTGCTACGCCGACATCTACCTGGACGAGGCGGCCCCGCCTGCCGGCTTCCTCGGTGCCTGCCATCAGCTCGGCCGCGACGGCTACCAGCGCGTCGTTGTGTTCCACAGCCTCTCCAAGCGCTCGAGCGTCCCCGGCCTGCGTTCCGGCTTCGTCGCCGGTGACGCCAGCATCCTCGAGCGGTTCCGCCTGTACCGCACCTACCACGGCTGTGCGCTGCCGGTGCACGTGCAGCGCGCGAGCATGGCGGCCTGGGACGACGACGTGCATCCCATCGAGAATCGCGCCTTGTACCGCGCCAAGTTCGACGCGGTGTTGCCGATCCTCGCGCCGGTCCTGTCCGTGTCGCGCCCAGCCGCCGGCTTTTACCTGTGGCCGGAGGTCGGCTTCGACGACGAGACGTTCGCGCGCGAGCTGTACGCCACGCAGAATGTCATCGTCCTGCCCGGCAGCTACCTCGGGCGGGACACCGCGACCGGCAACCCGGGGCGCGGCCGAGTCCGAATTTCCCTCGTCGCCGGTCTCGCCGAGTGCGTCACCGCCGCGCATCGCATTCGTCACTATCTGGAGACCCGCCCGCAATGAGCCAGCAGCACCGCGACCTCGTCGAGAGCCACTGGGAAGCCCGCGCCGAGATCGGACCGGGCAACGCGCCGCGTGCGCTCGTGGTAGCTCTCGAGGAGGTCATCGAGCAGCTCGACAGCGGCGCCCTGCGAGTGGCCAGCAAGGAAGCCGGCGGCTGGGTCGTGCACCAGTGGCTGAAGAAGGCCGTGCTGCTTTACTTCCGCACGCACGACAACGCGCTGCAGTCGGCCGGCTACACGAACTTCTACGACAAGGTGCCACTCAAGTACGCAGGCCTCAGCGACGCACAGCTGCGCGCAGGCGGCACACGCGTGGTGCCACCCGCCGTCGCTCGCAAGGGTTCCTATATCGCGCCAGGGGTCGTGCTGATGCCGAGTTACGTGAACATCGGCGCCTACGTCGACACGGGCACCATGGTGGACACCTGGGCGACGGTCGGTTCCTGCGCCCAGATCGGCAAGAACGTCCACCTCTCCGGGGGTGTAGGCATCGGCGGCGTGCTCGAGCCGCTGCAGGCCAATCCGACCATCATCGAGGACAACTGTTTCATCGGTGCACGCTCGGAAATCGTCGAGGGCGTCATCGTCGAGGAAGGGGCGGTGATCTCGATGGGCGTCTACATCGGAATGAGTACGAAGATCTATGACCGCGCCACAGGCACGGTCAGTTACGGCCGGGTCCCGGCAGGTGCGGTCGTCGTCTCCGGCAATCTGCCGTCAGCCGATGGGCGCTACTCGCTGTACTGCGCGGTGATCGTCAAGCGCGTCGATGCGCAGACACGCGCCAAGACCTCGATCAACGACCTGCTGCGGGACTAGCCACGAGGCGCGCTGTAGCAGCCCCGTAGCAATGCCCGGCTAGAATGGAGCCATGGACTCCCTTCCCCGCGCGCTTGTCTTTGCCGCCATCATCCTTGGTAGCGCCATCATGATCCACGGCCTCTATCCGGCGGATCGATTTACAATGGTACCGGCCCCGGCCGGCGGCGGCGCGTTCCGGGTCGACCGCCTGACGGGCGGGGTGCTCTTCTGCGATGCACTGATGTGCCGGCAACTACCGCTGGCAGTGCCGGTAATACCTCGCCCCGCCGCGCCCGCGCCCGGCACGCCGGGCGCGGCGACCGGCACCTGACACCCCGACCAAAGACTCTCAGCGCGTCGCGCCACCGAGCTTGGCAAGTTCGAGTTCGTTGATCGTCGGCGGGAACTTCTGCGCCAGCTCCTTCAGGTAGCGCTGCTGCAGTTCGTTCATCTTGTCCTGCTGCAATGCGACCACCAACGCCCCCCGAACTTCCGCCAGCGGCGGCACGCTTGCCGGCTTGCGCTCAGTCAGGCGGATGAAGTGGATGCCCTGCGCCGTCTTGATCGGGCCGGCCGTTTCGCCTGGCTTCATCGCCGGCAGTACCGCCCGAACCTCAGGCAGCAGTTGGGCTTCCGCCAGCGTGCCGAGATCACCGCCCTTAGCCGCGCTATCGACATGCTCTGAATACGCCTTCGCCAGCGCGCCGAAGTCGCCACCCTGCAACTTGGCCTGAACCTCGCCCACCTTGCGCAACGCCGCCTGCACCTTGTCCGGCGCGGCGCCGTCCTGCGCGGCGATGTAGATCTGAGCCAGGCGATAGTCGCTCACCCTCGCTGCCCGGTCCCGCAGTACGTCGTAGCCCTTCTTCACATCCTCGTCGCTGGGGTAACCCGCCGGCAGCTTCGCCTCGTGCGCGACCCACAGGCGCATCATGATCTCGTCACGGACCCGATCCACCTCGACCGCAACCGCCGGATCCTTTTCGAAACCGCTGGCCCTTGCTTCGGCAAGCACGTTGCGGCGCAGCAGCTCGCCACGCACGGCCTGCGCAAGGGCCGACGGATTCGACTTAAGCGACTGCCGATTGCTATCTGAAAGCGCATCCAGCATGTGCCGCAGCTCGGATTCACCAAGCTCCACCGACCCCGCCTTCGCTACAGGGGTGGAAACCGCAACTGCGCTTGAGGTCGCCGCAAACGCGACGCCACTTGCCAGCGCTATGCCGACGACCACGGCGATGCGGCCTAGAACGATGGATCGCGGATAAGACATATGGACGCTCCAAGGATCGGAAGCGCAACAGCTTGCGACGATCGTGTTGCAGCGTTGTGACTAATGGCTCGTTTTCGCGTCAGACGCGCCGCTGCGTTTTTCCCGCAACAAGTTCTTCATCAATTCTTAGCGTGGACATGCGAATGTCCCTGAGCCCGGCGTCAGGCGCGGACCGGTCGTGGGCTAAGGATAAGGAAGAACATGTCGAGTCCTCCCGCCAGAAATTGCGAACTTCGTGGCGAGACTATGCCTCTGAGCGGACGGGCTCGTACTGCGCTCTTGCAGTTGCAGCGTAAAGCGATCGAACTGGACCGCGAGATGCGCGCAGCAGACCGAGTGCTCGCCGGCGCGCTCAGCGCAGGCACTGCGGATACCCAGACCGAGATGCTGGGCGCCTATCTTGAAAGCGTGCAGGAACTGCGTGTCTGCCTGCAGCGCCTCGAGGCGTTCCTGATAAGCCGCGTCGTACCGGGATCCGGCCGCGCCTAACTACGGCGTGAGCGGATCCCGGCGACAGCGTCACTCAGTGGGCGGTCAGCTTGGCCAGGCGCACCGCAGCATCCTCAGCCCCAGGAAACTTCTCGCCGCCGGCAATAGCGGCCTTCAGGCTGGCGATCGCCTGCTGCTGCTGGCCGGCCGCGTCCTGCACCACACCCAGGTGATACTTGACGATCGCAGCCTTCGGCGCGGCGGCGCCAGCTTTTTCCAGGGCAGCCAGCGCCACGGCGACATCACCGTTGCGATAACGCACCCACCCGTAGGTATCAAGCAGCTGCGGGTTTGGCGCCGATGCGAAGCCCGCGGTCAGCTGCGCCGCCCGCTTGAGGCTGGGCCCATCCGTCCGGTGGTTGACCAGCAACATCGCCAGATTGTTCGCAAGCGCCGCGGAGTCCGAGCTCGATGCCAGCGCCTTGTCGTACGCGGTGATGGCCTCCTCGGCGCGACCAGACAGATCGAGCAACTGCGCCGCGGCGGCCTGCAAGCGCCACGGCTCGTCGACCTGCGGGGCCGCGCTCTGCAGCAGCGTTACGGCGCCGGCAACATCACCACGCCCTACCCGCACATAGGCCAGGCCACGCTGTGGCGTCCACCAACGCGGCGCACGCACCAGCGCGGCCCTATAGGCCTCCTCGGCGGCAGAAAAGTTGCGCTCCGACAGCAACTGATCACCCTTCAGCGTCGCTGGCAACGCATAGCCTGGCGCCTTGGCGGCGACCTCGTCCAGCAACCTGAACGCCTCCGGCACATGCTTGCGGGCAATCAGCAGCCGCGTTGCCTGGATGAGCGACTCCTGCGCAGTGGGCTGCGCGTCCAGCGACTCTCGGTAGGCCTTCAGCGCCGCGTCTTCGTGGCCCTGAGCTTCGGCAACCATGCCGGCAAACAGCGCTCCGCGGGCCCGCTCGCCAGCGATGGCCCGAACCGCCGCCACGACACTGTCCGCCAGCGGGTAGTCGTGACTCGCCAGCGCCGCCTGCAACGTCGCACTTTGAATGGCAACGTCCTTCGGGCGCTCCTTGGCAAGCTGAGCCAACATGGTGGCCGCCTCGCCGGAACGAGCGGATCGCTGCAGCAGGTCGATCAGATCGGTCCGGCTGGACACATCGCTCGCATCGACGTCCACGGCCCGTCGTAACGATTCCTCCGCAAGCGCCGGTTCCTCGTTACGAAGATGCGCCCTGGCAAGCGCCCGCAGGATCGGCTGCGAGTTCGGCAGGTCGCGACTGGCGGCCCGCAGGTCCTCGATCGCGCCCTTGGCATCGCCTTTCGACAGCCGCAGGTTGCCACGCAGCAACAACGCGTCCGTATCACGAGGACTCTTGTCGAGCACCTCGGCAATCAGCGTGCTCGCCGTCGCGGCGTCCCCAGCGGCGAGACGAATCGCCGCGAGCCGCACCCGCGCCGTCAGCCCCGCCGGCTTGGTGTGCTGCGACTTGATGATCTCCTGCAGAATCGCCTCCGCCTTGGGCGGCTCCTTGCCCTGCATATAGAAGCTTGCCAGCACGAAACGCGTATCGACCTCGTCGGGCTCAGCCGCCACCATCCGCCGCAGCTCCGCCTCGGCCGCAGCGCGACCGCGGTTCGCGGCGAGGAATTCAATCATCGCGGTCCGCACGCCGCCATCCTTGGGCGACGCCTGGCGTGCCTCGGTCAGCACGCGCTCGGCGGCATCGGTCTGCCCCTGCAGCGCCAGAAACCGCGCGAGCCGCAGCCGATGCACCGACTCCTGCGGCTGCAGCTTGATGACATCTCGCAGCAGCGCCTCGGCACGCTGAGGCTCGGACTGCGATAGCTCCAACTGGGCGAGCGCAAGGCGCAGGTCAATCGTGCCGGGGATGTCGCGCACGGCGCCCTGAAGCAGGCCGCGGGCCTTATCCAGACGCCCCTCGGTCGAGTAGAGACCGGCGAGGATCGCGATGACGTACTCGTCGCGGGGATCAAGCCGGGCGGCCGCCTCGGCATCCTGCAGCGCACCCGCAGTGTCCTTGAGGCGGGCCCGCGCCGCAGCCCGCATTCCCAGCAGGCCGGCATCGTTCGGCGCCATCTCCAGCCCGACCTTGACCAACTCCAGCGCCTTTTCCGGCACACCGCCGCCAACATAGATCCGAGCCAGCCGCACACGTGCCTCGCGGTGCTCTGGCTTAACCTCCAGCGCGCCGATAAAGAACTGCGCCGCCTCCCTAAATTGCCCCAGCTTCTCCAGCACGAGGCCGTTGCGGAAACGCGCCTCGCCGTCGTTGGGCACGATCTGCAGGGCGTTGCGGTATTCAACTCGAGCCTTGTCCCAATTCCCTGCGACGAAATACTCCCCACCCTTCTTGAGCGCCTTGGCCTCGCGCTCGACGGGGCTCGAGCAGCCGCCGACTCCGAGAGCGACGAGGGCCGCAAGGACGATACGCAGTGAGTGGCTGTGCATGGAGGAACGCCTTCAGGTTTCGATCATTCGAAGAACTGCCGCGCGTCTAGCGCGGCACAAACGTTTGCAGGGGGCCGTAGGCCCGCGTGACCAGATCGTCGAGACGTTGTTCGGCGATCGGTAGCGACTCGCCGTGACCTACCTGCGTCATCACACGCACCATCGCGCCATCGGAGCGGCGCAGCGTGATCGCATCCCAGAACAGGAACCACTTGACCATGAATTCATTGGTCAGATTGCGGCCACGCTGGTCAAACCAGTAGTAGGCCAAGGCCCGTTGATCGCCGTTGGCGATCACCATGCGATTGACTGACAGCCGTCCACCGGCCGGCGACGCCCGGCCGCTGCTCTCGATCCGCCAGCCACTGCCAGGCAGACATGCCGCGGGGGAATGCACCACCCGTCGATCGCGCTGGGTGGCGTAGTAGGAGACATAGAGACTGGCGGCATGACCGGCGTCGTCGGCATACTCGACCAGCGCGTAGTCATCCAGTTGCAGCGTCTCAAGCACGTCCGGTGGCAGCTTCAAAGAGCGACCCCGCCATGACCCGAGCTCATGCGGAAAGGCAGCCAGAGGCGGATGGGCCGGGACGACCTGCGGCCGGTTAGGAATAACAGCCTGCGACACACAGATGCCGGCCAGCACCCCAAGAGCGACCAGAAAAGGCCGCGGCACCGAGCGGGGCGTGACGGCGGCGCCAGCCGGCGTGGGCATGGGAAAATCGACCCCGAACGCATCGCTCCACGGGCGCCGATCGGCGCCGCGCAGGTTCAGTATCGCGGCGAGCAGCACCAGCAATAGCGCGCTGACCATGAACACCATCCAACCCTGGAACTCATGCACAAAGCCTTCCGCCATGCCTGTGCCCCAGCGATCGACCATCAGGCCGATGGTGCCAATGCGGAAGCTGTTCATCAGGACAGTCACCGGGACGCTGGCGAGGAAGACAAGCGCTCGCTTCCACCAGGCCCCGCGGTAGAAATAGGCGATCAGCAAGCCCAGCGTCATCAACGGGAACAGGTAGCGCAGGCCAGCACAGGCCTCCACCACCTGCAACCGGTAGCCCCCGAGGTCAATGACGTTGCCCTCAAGAAACACGCTGATCCCGGCGGCACGGATCAGTTCCACGCCGAGGCTGGACGACAGCAACTGCAACTGCGCGGAAAGGCTGTTCAGGATAAAGTCGGGCTGGGGAACCATGAGCAACAGAACCACGAACGGCATCGACAACTGCCGCCATGGCGCAAGTCCGGTCCACGCCACGGCCAGCGCACCCAGACCGATCACGAAGGCGTACTGCTGCAGAGAGTAGGCCGCCCCGATCGTACCCAGCAGCAGCAGTGCGCCTGCGATCGCAAGCACGACCGCGCCCCAGTAGCTACCGTCGAAGCGTTGCCTCTCCAGGCGATCCTTCTGCTGCCAGAGCAGAAAGGCAGTGATCAGCGGCAGCAAGGGGCCATGGCTGTACTCCGGCCGGCCCGTCCAGGTGTTCCAAAGCCAACCAAGCGCCTGCCAAGCGATGCCACATAAGCACGCCGCGGCAAGCAAGCCCAGCAGCCAGCCTCCCAGCGAGAACCGCCAGACCTGGATCGAGTCAGCGCCTGCTCCACCGGGCCGATTGCCGGGGCTGGCGCCGAGCGGTTCCGATGCCATGAAAACCTCGCCGGAAAGGCGCAACCACGCCGTTTGACCGAGCGGCGCTCGCGACGCCACCCACTGTGCGGCAGCCGACTGGCGGGCACCGGGGCATGAGACGCTAACCAGCGGACGTTACACGCCGGTGACGCGGCCCTGTTTGCGCTCGAACAACAGGTCAGCCTGCACCGCGACCCCGTCCGTCGAGGTCGACAGCGGGCCGATTCCGCTCAAGCCAAATCCTCTTTGGTGCAGCCATGCGATGACCTCGTCTGCCAACGCCTGACCGTCGTAGAACTCCAGGAAGGAGCACTCGACATAAATGACATCGACCCAACCCAGCAGCGATTCGCAGCCCTGCAGCGCTGACAGCTCGAAGCCCTGCACGTCGATCTTGAGCAATGTCCCCTGCCCCAAGCGCTCGGCGGATACCGCCGCCTCCAGCGGCAGAACCCGCACTTGCTCCTGGTGCGACGCCTCGGTACCCGGAAAGTGGTGCCGTTGCCGGCGACCGATCGGCAGTAGCGACGACGAGTCGGCGGACTTGGAAACGTGCATCGAGCACGTCGCATGCACAGGCCCGACGGCCGCCTCCACCAGTTCCACCTGAGGGTCGGCGCCATGCACCTGCCGAAACCGCCTCGCAGCCAGTGGCAGAGGCTCAAATGCCAGGACCATCGCGTCGGGAAGGCAATGGCGCACTGCCAACGTGAACTGTCCGACGTTCGCGCCTATATCGATGACCAGCCCCAGACGACGAGTAGACAGCGCCCGCAGGACCGCCGTGTGCTCGAGCGCCGCAGCCACGCCGTGCAGGAGCGCACGACGGTAACGAGTAACGCGCCCTAGACGCAGTGCCTTAAGCCCGATGCGCAGCCAGTTCTTCATTCTCTGCCCACGGACGGAACGCCTGCATCTCGATCCGGCAGCTCAATACGCATTGCGGTGACCCAGCACGACAAATACCGTCTTGAACAGAATCTTGACGTCCAGCGCAAGCGACCAGTTGCTCAGATACTCAAGGTCATAGCGAACTCGCTGCTCCATCTTGTCGAGGGTATCCGTCTCGCCGCGCAAGCCATGTACCTGCGCCCATCCGGTGATTCCCGGCCGGACCTTGTGGCGCACCATGTAGCCGTTGATCCGCCGCCGATACAGCTCGTTGTGGGCAACCGCGTGTGGCCTTGGCCCGACCAGGCTCATCCCACCTTCCAGCACGTTTAGCAGCTGCGGCAGCTCATCGATAGAAGTTCGCCGCAGGAAGCGCCCGATCGGCGTCACTCGCTGGTCATTGGCCGACGCCTGCCGAACCTCGGCTCCATCCTCCCGCACCGTCATGCTGCGGAACTTGTAGACTACGATTTCGTCGCCGTGCAATCCGTAACGGCGCTGCTTGAACAACGCAGGCCCGGGCGAGGTCGCTCTCACCAGCAGGCCAATCACGAGCAACGCCGGCGCGAGCACCGCCACGCCGATTCCCGCGAGAATGATGTCCAGCATCCGCTTGCTCCACGCATTCATGCCACGCAGCGGCGTGTCGCAGATAGCTAGCGCCGGCAGGCCGTTGAGGTCTACGACCCGCGCCTGTATCAAGTCGAATCCAAAGACATCAGGAACGAAATACACGGTCGCTGTCGTATTTCTAAGGTCGGCCAATAGATCGCGAATGCGCGGCGAATTGGAGATCGGCAGCGTGATATAGACGATGCTGATGCCCTCCCGGCGAACGAATTCACCGAGCTCGGCACAACGGCCGATGAGTTCGCCACGGATCGCGACGTCCGCCAGTCGCTCCGGCGAACGATAGTCAAAGTAGCCATGGAATGCTGCGGCGGGAAGCCGCCGAGCAAGCTCGGTACCGGCGTTACCGGCGCCCACGATGACGTGACGGCTGGCGACAACCCCACGGCGGTTGAGCCAGCGGGCAAGCTGAACCTGCACCTCCTGCATCACGATCAGCAGCGCCGCGCTCGAACCGAACCAGCTGAGCATCACGCTGCGGGAAAATGCATCACTGACCTTGAGTGAAAACCCGACCAGCAGCAGCACACCGCAAACCGCGCTCCATTCGAGCATCGTTCGAGCCACGAGCCTTGAGGGCACAGCGCCGTAGTTCAAGATGCCGCGGAGATCCGGAGGGCTCAGAAACTTGCTGCAAAGCGCTACGGCGAGCACACCAACGACGAGGTAGCCGAGTGAAAACGTCTCATCAAAGACAAGCAGACAGGCGAACAGCGACACGATCACCGCTGCGATGTCGAGGCGTTCTATGAGGACAAGCGCCAACGGCGGCCCCTCGCCGATCTGCACACGCGGAGTCGCTGCCTTGGCAGAAGATTCGCCTGCTGGCAACGAGTGGGGCGTAGGAACTTGGGCGGCGCTCATCTTGAGGCGAACCGTGCACGAACTGGACCGCGATTCTGACTGCAGTTCGGTGACAGCTGGATGACACGACGTCAATCTGATCCGCTCGTCAAACGGCTTCGGCCACCCGTCGCAACGGACTGTTCAGTCCCAGCGGCGCCACGCTCTCGTGACCGAATGCCGCTGCCAGGACCGCATTGACTTCCCAAAGGCCACGCGCGAGCTCGCGACCCGCAAGTCCAATCTGCTCCCGCAGCGCAGGATCCGCCACTAGCTCGACAATCGCCTCGGCAAGCGCCCCGGCGTCACCTGGCGGCACAATCCGCCCGACGCGCGCTACCAGTCGACCCAATTCGGACTCTGGCGCGGCGCTGGCGATGACCGCCCGGCCACTGGCGAGCATCGTCGGCAACTTTGATGGCATGACCAGGTCTGCAGCTCCGGCGCGCTGCGGCAGCAGGTGAATGTCTGCGGTGCTCATCAAGTCATTGAGCAGCTCGAGTGGCTGTAGCGGCAGGAACCGGACGTTGGCAAGGTCGCCGGCCGCCATCTCCAGGGCCGTCCGCACCGGCCCGTCACCACAGAGCAGAAGCTCGACGCGCGCGCGGTCACCGATCCGGCGGACGGCCTCTACGAGAAGCTCCAATCCCTGCTTCGCTCCGAACGTTCCGGAATACAGCAACACCGTCGTGTCATCCGCAATACCCAGCTCAGCCCGCAGAGCCGTCCCGCGCGGTAGCGGGTGGACGCGCTCGAAATCCGTCCAATTCGGAAACAGGTGGCGGCGCTGCGGAGCGACGCCCTTCGCGGCCAACCGCTCAAGCATCTTTCCGGAAATCGTCGAAACGCGGTCGAACCGGCGTAGTAGCCAACGTTCGACGCTGTTGAGGATGCGACGGCTGAGGCCCGATTTCAGCATACCCAGCTCGAATGCGGCGTCGAGTTCAAAGTCCTGCACGTGCAGCCAGCAGGCAGCACCGGACAACCGTGCGGCAAGCCAGGCCACCGGCGCGCAGGCGAGAGGAGGTTCCACGACAAATACCAGATCGGGCCGCCAGGTGAGCGCGTGCCACAGCGTCGCAGGGGCGCTGCTAAGGCCAAACGAGACCAGGTGAAGAATCCGCTGTCGCCCGGTAGGTTGGGAGGGCACGTACAGCGGGCAACGCAGCACCGACACCTTTCCTGCGCGCTCGCGCCGGTAGTGTGCGCCGGAAAAACCCGCCGACACGCGCCATGCCGGGTAGTAAGGCGGGGCCGTAACGACCCTGACTTCTGCGCCAGCGGCCGCCAGCCAGTGCGCCATCTCGCCGGTGTACTTGCCGATGCCGGTCAGTTCTGGAGAAAAGTTCAGCCCGGTAATCAAGATCTTCATATTCGAACCGTAACATCCCAATGTTGTGCGCTCGTTACAGCGCAGCGTCACGCACACTTACGCTGAGGATGCCGAGTGAAGATCCTTCTGGTTTTGGCCTCGCTGAACCCGGCCGATGGCGGCCCGCCCGAGTCAATGCGCACACTTAGCCGCGCGTTCGCACGGGCGGGTCACTACGTGGAAATCGTTACTCTCGATGATCCGACCGACCCCTGGCTCGGGGATCTGGACTGCCCCGTGGCCGCGCTAGGCCCAGGACGACTCGGAAAGTACCGCTACGCACCGGCATTCAAGCAGTGGCTGCGACGCCGCGCGCCGGAATTCGATATCGTCGTCATCAACGGCGTGTACCAGTACCACTCGTTCGCGGCCTGGAGGGTCATGACGTCGCTGGCTCGACCGTATGTCGCGTTCACGCACGGGGCGCTCGATCCCTGGTTCAAGCGGCGCTACCCGCTAAAGCACGTCAAGAAATTGCTCTACTGGCCCTGGGCCGACTATCGGGTCCTGCGCGACGCGGCGCGAGTGCTGTTCACCACAGACGACGAACGGATTCTCGCCCGCCAGTCGTTCTGGCTATACCGCGTGCGGGAGACCGTCGTTGGATATGGCACCGCTGCACCGCCCGCAGCCACCGCAACTCAGCTCGAGGGGTTCTACGCCCGCTTTCCACAACTGCGCGGACGGCGGATCATTCTTTTCCTAAGCCGGATCCACCCGAAAAAGGGTTGCCAGCTGCTAATCGAGGCGTTCGCACGCTGCAAGGACCTGGACCCCAACTCCCGCTTGGTGATGGCCGGACCGGATTCCGTGGGCTGGCGCAAGCAGCTGGAGCCGCTAGCGGCCCAGTTCGGCATCGCGGATCGTGTCGTCTGGACTGGGATGCTCAGCGGCGACGACAAATGGGGCGCGTATAGGGCCGCAGATGCCTTCGCGCTAACCTCCCACACGGAGAACTTCGGCATCGTTGTCGTTGAGGCCCTAGGGTGCGGAACGCCGGTGCTTATTTCGAACCGGGTCAACATCTGGCGCGAGGTCGAGGCAGCAGGCGCCGGCCTTGTCGCCCCCGACACGCTCGAAGGCTCCGTGCAACTGCTGCAACAGTGGTTGACCCTGCCGCCCGGGAGAGCCGCCGAGATGCGCGATGCCGCAGCAAGCCTCTTCAAGGCGAACTTCGAGATCAGCGCCGTTGCCGCGGTCATCGTGCGTGCGCTCGAACTCGCCGCCAAAGATTCGGACGCACCTGCGCTGACGGCCTCCCCACACGGGGATCCAACATGACTGCTCTTGCCAGGCTGTACAAGGGCGCCTCGGTGCTTCGCGCCATCGCGACCGCTCGCTTCGCGGGCATAACTGGCGGCAGCGGCGCGCCGGTGTTCCTCGACGTAGGCGCGCGCGGTGGCCTGTCACCACGGTGGGACTTGGTTGCGCGCTCGGGGCTGATCTCACCTGTCTTTGTCGAGGCGGACCACGTCGAGGCTGCCCGCCTCGCCCTGCGCCATCCACGAGCACGCCTAATCGGGACGGCAGTCGGCGCAGTGGACAACGCCGAGTTGCAGCTACACCTGACGCGCGAACCCGGCCGATCCTCCCTGCTGCGCCCCGACGTTGAACGCTTGCGCGAGTTCGGTGATCTCGAGAGTTGGGAAATCCTCGAACAGCGACCACTGACAGTACGCCGACTGGACCGCGTCTGGCCGGACGGTTGCCCCACACCGACCTACGTAAAGATTGATGTGCAGGGCTTCGAACTGCAGGTCATTGAAGGCATGGGGGCACTCCTGGACTCGGTGCAATGCATAGAACTAGAGGCGATGCTCGCCCCTGCGTACATAGGCCAGCCCACGCTGACGCAAGTCGCCGAATGCCTAATGACCCATGGCTTTGATCTGGTCCGTCTGGCATCGATGGGCCTGTACGGTGGCCGAGCGATGCTTGAATTCAACGCATTCTGGGTCCGACGCGAATCGCATCAGGACCCGCAGGTCAAGTTCTGGAAGGCAGTAAACGGCGTAGGCTCGGTTCACCGCGCGGTCGTCTGGGGTTACTGAGATACAGCTTCTAGTGGCGAGCCGATGCGTTTAGTGGAAGCTCGACGGATCGATTGAACGTCCTTCGCGAACCCACTGCAGATGCTTCCTGAACGGCCCGATCTGCGAGTCGATGAAGAGTCCTCGGTAAATGGCGCCAGGCAGTGCACTGCCGGTGATCTGGCTACCCCAAGCAGAGAGCGCCTGTCGGCCGGTCGGCGCGACCAGCGCTCCACCACGCTGGCCGAAGACCGTGTTGACGAACAGCGTTCCGATACCGTTTGACTGGGTGTCGGTCACGACCTCAGGGCCCAAGCCACGCCACTCGCTGTTCAGCATGTAGAAGTAGTAGGTCGCGGTACTGCCATGATCGGCCACCTCGATCGCCGTGTGACCGTGCACGTTGTTGATCAGCGCGTTGTACCAGATCAGGTTCACCGCCGCCTGCGTATGAGTTAGCTGACCTACATCTTCGAACACATTATCCAACCAGATTTCACCGCCGGAACTCCTATCGGCGACCCAATCCCACGTGGCGCCATGGATATGCTGGAACTGGCAGTCGATGAAGGCCTGCTTGTCGGCATAGTTCATACCTGGACCAGAACCATGACCACGCCCAAGAATGGCGACTGGAACCTCGGCGATGTCGACATGCTGCCAGAGGTTCGAGTCGAGGCCGGTAATGTCGCTCACCTCAACCGCAGCGACGCGCTGTTGCAGAAATTTCAGGTCGCTGAAGGTGCTCCACGCCACCGTGGCCGATGGCCCCAGATCACCATCATCGCCAGACCAATGAATTCCATGGCTGCCACCGGAGAATGTCAGCCTGGACAGGACGACTCTTACATCGGCGTCGCGCCGCCGCCAGCGCGCTCGCCACGAGCGGCCCTTGATGATAGGAAAATCACCAGCTGCGACGAGGACTGCAGCCCCCTCGCGCGGCCCGATCAAGCCTTCAATAGCATCGGGCGTCCCCAGTTCAAGCGGTCGGTGGAGGACATATATACCCGCCGCAAGCGGAACGACGTGCTCTTTGTCCAGGCGCGACTGCAGTTCAGGCGTAGCGTCAGCCGAAAGCTGCTCCGCTGTCGGTGATACGGGAACGGTGATTTCGCGGCGCTGCGCTCGCGGCAAGGACCGGAGCCCGAGTCCGGCCGGCAAGTCCACCTTCGCGTCAATTTCCTCGGCAACGCCCGCCTGCGTCCGCGCCAACACCTGCCGCCGAGCGCGCAGTGGTGGTAGCGCATCGTCGACGCGAGTGACCCCCTCATCCTGCACGTTGAGCCAGTCAGCCACCTCACGCAGGGAAACGTCCGCGCGAGCGCCATTTCCAGCTCTGCCGTGCTGGAAGACCGTGACCAGTCGATCGACGCGCGCGAACTTCGCCAATACCGCTTCTGGTGCTCGCACCGATGAACCACCCGACAGGCCGACGCTGACGACTCCGGCCGCACCATTGATCGAGAAGCATTCGTTCGCGTACCTGCGCTCGCTATTCCAGGATTCACAGTCCCAGCCGACCAACCACAATTTACCAACGTCACGCCACAACGCCCCGGCCTGCGGCGTCACCAGCGAAATCCCGACCAGCGCGTTACCGAAGCTCGGCTCCGAGGCGTTACCCTGCCAGTCAAGTACCGGGCCTTTCCAGTAGGTGAGCAACCGTGAAAACAAGGAGTCACGCACGTACCCGGAATGCGCGTGACGAACCCGCAGGCCGCCAAATTCCTCCACTACCAGCCTGTTTACCCGGCTACCCTCCCCAAGTTCGACCTTGAGCCGAGCTGCTCCCCCAGCGCGACCGCCGTTTGCACCGACAATCTTTACATCGTCATTGGGCTCACCGCCGGTAAGTACGACGTCGGGGGCGTCCCGTGCCGCGCCAGTGATGCTGCTGATCTGAACGTTTGAGACGCCACCGGGAATGATCAGTACCGGCAGGCGAGTATTCCAGCCGCCTTGAATTCTCTGTCCGGAGCGCAGCACCAGCGTCGCCGCAGGCGATGTTGCATAGTCAGCATCATCATCCAGCACCACCGCACCCGCCCTGTCCAACTCCGCCTGTAGCGTGTCACGATGGCCCACGGACACATGCACCGAGGGCGCCGCAAACGCCGGCAGCGCGGCTAGCAGGAGCAGAAACAACTGCGCCACTGCCCCAATTCGGCGTAGCCGCTCAGACACCGGCATCCTCGAGAAGATCCGCCGCACGGCGTGCAAATGTAGCCCAGGTGAAACAAGCTGCACGCGCCGCGGCATTTCGGCCCATCTGCGCGCACAACGCCGGATCAGAACGCAGACGCTCCAGCCGATCCGTTATCGCCTCGGGATCCCGGCTCGGCACGATGAAACCATCGATGCCATCGCGGACCACCTGATCAGGTCCATTAGCGGTCGCGATAACCGGCAATCCACAGGCCATCGCCTCGAGGACGACCAGCGGCATGCCCTCGAGCAACGTCGGGAAGACGAAGACGTCGCAGCCACGCAGGGTGGCTGCGAGCTTCGGTCGGGTAAGGTGCGGCAGGTGCTCGACGATGTCGCGATACGGAGTGAGTGGCGCACTCGATCCGACGATGTGGCCGATCAGGCTCAGTCGAGTATCGTCGCGGGCAAACGCCGCGTATCCCTTCAGCAAGTAGGACAGCCCCTTGCGCTGGCCGATCTGGCCAACAAAAACGGCCCGGAAGGGACCGGCCGGCCGGGGCGGGCGAGATTCGCCAAACACGCTCAGGTCGACGCCGTACGGCACTACCGCGATCCGCTTTGCGTCGACACCCTCCGCGGCAAAGCTCCTGGCAACGAATTCCGAACCAACCAATACGCAATCGGCGGCGTCGATCTCAGCGTCGAGCTCGTCCAGGTACGCGGATGTAAAGTGCGTCAGTTCAGGCCAGGTACTGGCGAATTCCGGTTCGCGCTCTGCCTCCTCCGCCCGTAACGCCAGATGATAGCGATGATGCGCTATGGGGTAACTGACGATGCACCGTGTCCCGCGGCGTTTAGCGACGGCAAAGGCGTCTCGAGCAAATCCCGGATATGAAACCACCGCCGATGCCGATGACGCACGGTATCCAGCCCTGCGACTGACCGCAGTACGTACCGCCTCATGCAGGGAGTGGCCCCATTGCTGGCGCAGCATCGGTGACAAAAAGCTGGCGCGCAGCGCGAGCGCGGCGCCCAGATCGGCCACGACGCCAGCTTCGACGGTAAGCTCCGCAAGCGCCCGCGAGGCGAGGCAGCGACGTCCTAAGGTCGCGGCATACCGGGAGCCCAGACCGGGCAAGCGCGCCAGCATCCGCTCCCAGCCGCGACCCTTGTTGACGTAGGGCCGCACCATGCACTGCAGCCCGCCCCGATTGACGAGTTCAAGGGCAAGTTGGTTCAGCTCGGGGGCGTTGAAATTGACAATCAGGGCAGCGGACACGGAGATCCTTGGTCTGGAGCCGCCCAAACGCCGCCGCCGCGAGAGCCAACGGTCCGGTTGTGGCACACGGCGGCCGTACCGACACGTTAACTGCCGCCGATGACTGATTTGTGGCAGTGCCAATCATTGATGCACTGACGCATCCCGGCAACAAATTAGCAGTAAAGTCCTGCTCCTCCAGCGGGACTGCCCGCCCTCCCCGTTGCCGGACCCCCTCTTGTCCCACCGACAGTCGCGGATGAACTCCCCCTTGGCGGCCATCTCACAGGGGGTTGTCGTCAACTTTCTGGCGACTTTGGCCACCGTGATTGCTGGGATCGTCACTGCCCGTGGCCTCGGCGTCGGCGGTCGCGGCATCGTCGCGGCCTTGATTGCGCTGCCGACATTTGTATCGTTCGTGGCGACAGCCGGCCTGCCGTCGGCACTGATATACGAAGCACGCAAGAATCCGTCGGCCGCGTCACCGCTGTTCGGCGCCGCTTTGCTGCTCGGACTGATGATCGGGCTCATCGCAACCGCTGCCACCTGGCTGTACACGCCGCGCATGCTGGCTACCCTGCCCGCCAACCTGGTTGCGACCGGTCGGCTGCTAGCGGCCTTCGCCTTCGCCGGCATTCTCAGCAACGTCGGCGTTGCGGCGCTGCAGGCGGCAGGGGAGTTCTCTGCCTGCAACGCAATTCGGCTCACCCAGCCCTTGCTGCAACTGGCCGGCCTCGCGGCACTGGGGGCCTGCGGGCAGTTGGAACCGGTCCCCATCGCAATACTGACGCTGGCCTCCGGCCTCCCCGGCCTACTGTGGAGCCTTGCCTGGATGGCACGCCGACAACTTCCACAGCTAAGCGAGTTGGCAGGCGCGACTCGTCGCCTGACTCACTACGCGAGTCGCGCGGCAGGCGGCGAACTCGTCGTCGGAATGACCAGCCAAATAGACAAAGTCATCGTAGTAGGACTGTTTGCGCCGGAAGCTTTAGGACTGTACGTCGTCGCCATGAGCCTATCGCGGGTGCTGGCGATCATCCCGTCCGCGGTGGTGCCTGTGCTGTTTCCCTCCACCGCCGGACGCGCCGAGTGCGAGGTGATGAACTTGACGTCGCGGGCGGCTGCCATGACGGCGTTGTGTGTCGCGGCTGGGGCACTTGCGCTCGGCGCACTCGGCCCCTGGTTGCTGTCGCTCTTCTACGGCGCCGAGTTCGCCCACGCGGACGTGGCCTTCCGCCTGCTGCTGGCTGAGGCTGCGGTGTCAGCGGTGGCGCAGGTGCTCGCACAGGCCTTCATGGCCCTGAACCGACCGGTTCTGGCCGGCCTGCAGCAAACACTGGGCGTGGCGGTTGCGATCGCACTGCTGTACGCGCTGGCCCCCCACTGGGGCATCAGCGGCGCCGCACTCGCCCTGCTCATTGCAGCCATGGTGCGTCTCGCGTCGATTTACGGCTGCTTCACCGTGATCGGCACCGGTATGCCGCAGCTGACAGCACACCTCGGCCCGAACCTGTTGTTATTGCGAGACATGGCCGCCAATCGCCTACCAACCCGCTTCGGCTGGTTACGTCCATGAGAATTCTGCTCACGAGCGTCGCGTTCGAGCCATCGGTTGGCGGCATCGAAACGGTGACGAAAGTACTAGCGGAAGCGTTCACGAGCGCAGGCCACGAGGTGACGATAGCGACGCAGACGCCCGGCGGACGCAAGTCGCGGGACTCCGTTGCAGTCCTCCGCCAGCCATCGCCGCGAGCGCTGCTCACGGCAACCCGGCGCGCGGACGTTGTTCTCCAGAACCAGATTAGCCTGCGGCTGGGCTGGCCCACCGCCTTGCTGCGCCGCCCTTGCGTCGTTGCGCACCACATGTGGACGGGACGCGGTGCAGACAGCGGCCTGAAAGAGCGTGTAAAGCACGCCATCTTCCCGCTAGTACGCAACATCGCCTGCAGCCAGGCAATGGCAAAGAGCATCGCGCCGCGAGCGACAGTGATTCCAAATCCGTACGCAAACCACCAGTTCCGGGTCGATCATTCCGCGCGTCGCGAACGCGACCTCGTCTTTCTTGGTCGCCTGCTGCCGGCAAAGGGACTGCATGTAGCGCTCGACGCGCTGGTAAAGCTACGCAGTCACGGCGCCACACCGACGCTGACGGTAATCGGCGAAGGTATCGCCGAGGCCGAACTGCGCGCACAGGTGGCCTCGTCCGGACTCAGCCGACAGGTACGCTTTGTCGGCCTATTGCGCGGCACCGATCTGGTGCGGACCCTGAACGAACACCGATTGCTGTTGGTCCCTTCGATCTGGGACGAGCCGTTCGGAGTGGTAGCACTGGAAGGGCTGGCATGCGGCCTCGTTCCCATCGTCAGTGACAGTGGCGGACTTCCGGACGCCGCAGGCCCCTGCGGCAGAGTCGTACCACGTGCCGACCCGGCTGCCCTTGAGACAGCAATTAGCTCACTATTGGCCGATGACGGTGCCCGACGCGAATACCTCATGCACGCGCCCGAACATCTCGCACGGCATACCCCTGAGAATGTCGCGAGTAGCTACCTGCAGGTGCTGTCGGATGCTGTCGCCGGTGGCGTCGCGCCATGACGACTATCGCCGCCTCGCCCGTGCGCTGCGCAGTTGTCATCGCACCGTTTGCGCCAGACCACCCTGCCGAACATCTAGGCGCAAGCCAGAAGATCACCGTAGTTATCAGCCTGCTTCGGCGCCTCGGCTACGCGGTTAACCTAGTCGATAGCTCCCACACGGAGCGCCAATTCGGCGCTCCGATCCATGCCTTCGACACAGTGGTCGGCGCGCAGCCGATCGTCCTGTGGCGGCCGCCACGAGTCCCAAATCGTCCAATCGGAAAACTGCTTAATTGGGCCGTGCCCGGCGCGATGATCAAGCAACTGTCACAGTTGCAGCCGTCGCTAATTTGGCTCTACAACCCGTATGCGTACGAGGGCCGGGTCGGACTGAGCCTGCAAAGAAGCACCGGGGCAAGACTGCTACTGGAACTTGAGGACCTGCCACTGGCCAGGGGCCGCGGCATCAGCCCCAAGCCACGACTGGATCATTGGTACTTTGGCCGCCTCCTCAAACATGCCGACCACGTCACCTACGTCAACTCGCACGTTCAGCGACAGCACCCGCCGCAGCACGGCACGAGCTTGCTTTTCCCGTCGATTCTGGATGAAGCGCTTTGCCGCTGCGTTCCGGCGACACGCTTTGCCGGAGCGACGAACAGACTTGGATACTTCGGCGGACTCGAACTGGAAAAAGGCTGTGGCACCCTGCTGGAGCTTCTGCCGCGACTGCCGGCAGGCTGGCGCCTGGTCGTCACCGGCGCCGGCACGCTTGAGAGCGCTTTTAGAGAAGCCGAACGCCTGCACCCCGAGCGGCTGGAATTCCATGGACGGGTCGACCGAAAGAAACTGCTGCAGCTTATGCTTGGCAGCGACGCCATCATCAATCCCCACATGCCGATCGCAGCCATGGACGACGGCGTCTTTCCGTTCAAGGTCTGCGAAGCACTGGCCACAGGCGCGCTGCTGATATCGACCCGCTTGCCCCCGATCGAGCTACCCCTGGAGCGCACCGTCCTCGAATACGACGGAACAGTGAACGGCCTTCTCGTCGCCGTGTCTGTGGCAAGCGGCCACTATCGGGCGGCCGCCGCAGAAATCGACGCGCTCCGCCAGAGGCTTCTATCTCTCTACTCGGAGGACGCGCTGTTAGGGCGCCTTGACGACTTTCTCAGTCTGCCCGTCAACGCAGCAGGTGCGGAAAGCGCGGGACATTAAGCTTTGCTGCCGCATCCGGCGGATGACTGGCGGCGCCCAGGTGGCGCGGCGACACGAGACAAAAGCCAGCAAAGAGCCAGCCATAGCCGTTAATCGTCCCCTGCCCGGTAATCTGGCCGTAGAGCAGCTCGAGCCCAACAAACGCGAACAGCAGCAGCGGCATCATCTCGCCGCTCAAGCGCGCAGTACGTAGTGCAATCGAACCGATCCAACCAACCAAAGCGATTCGGAAGCAGATAAACATTGCGCCGAGGACCGGCCCCAAATCGACCACGTGACGCGCCCAGTCGGTCTCGGCGATAGACACCGGCGCAACACCGCCAATGTGCTCTCCCAGGAGCGTGCTTGCGTTGCCGCCCAGCCCGAGCCCGTAGCCTATTAACGGGGTGTCGCCCATCAGGCGCGCGAAGTCAACGAAGCCAAATAGCGCTCGTCCAAAAATGCCGCCAGTAAACATCTGGCTCTCGAAGTCGAAAGCCGAATTCCAGCGCGTGAGGAACGCCGCATACGCGTCACCGAAGGCCACCGCCACTATCGCTGCGGCCGCCAAACCCAACCCACCCAATACCAGCAACCCGCGGCGCGAGCCGTGTCGGGCCGGCGCCTGCAACGCCGCCACGACGGCGGCGGCGAACACCACGCCAGATTGCATCAGCGCGCCGCGACTGCCCGAGAACGCAAGACAGCTCAGTGCTGCGATGCTGGCGACAACCAAGAGCGGCAAGCGGATGAAGCGCCCGCTCGTGGGCGTTATCCACTGCGCCAGCAGCATCGCGACGCAGCTCGCCGTGAACTCCTTCTGACCGGTATCCGAGGTAAATAGGCCCATTGGCCGCACATGGTCCTCGGTCAGGCCCAGACCACGGAACTGCTGGGTCGGATCATCCGCTGAACCGATGTTTATGACCGCATCCACGGGCGCATAGAATTGAAAGGCGACCAGAACAGCTATTGGCACCACTAACCAAAGCGTGATCCGAACAATTCTCTCGACGTCTTCCCTATAGAAGACGGACCCGATCAGGAACGCCAGTGGAATATATAAGAAATAGTTCCGCCAACCGTAGGCCTCGAACAGCAATGGATTGGCGATAGCGGCCGGACCTGCGACAAACTGCACCATCGCAAGTGCCAGCGCTGCAATTCCGAGCGCAATGCCGGCCACTAAAAGAGTTCTCGGCGGCGGCCAGAGCGAACCTGCGAACGCAAGGACGTAGGCGAGCAGAACGAGCGGATCTCTGACAAAGAACAGCGGCTGGCTAAATCCAGGAAGCAGCCACTTTCGTAGCGCGCCCTCAAAAATGAGCAGCACGTAAATGGCGGTAACAACAGCAACGACCTGTCTACGGCGACCGCCCCCCGTCGCGACATTGGTCCCGACGGCGTCGTACCCAAGAAGCACTTCAGCGACCTGTTAGCAGCTGCGGACCGCCCACACGTACAATCTCGTGCATTAGCCCACTGCCCTCAACTCCACCACCGGAGCGATATTCTCAACGCCTGCAAACAGCTGCAGCGCACCGGCCGCCTGTCGGTCAACCAGCACCTCACGCACCAGATCCGCGTCAATGATCGACTGCTTAACCGCATAGCCATACACCATGGACATATCGCACAGCTGGTTGATTAGCCGCGGCACGCCGCCGCTATGAACGTGAACAAGTTCCAGCGCGTCGCGCGTGAACAAACCGTCGCGTGAACCGGATGCGCGCAGACGGTGCTCCACGTAGGCCGAGGTCTCCGCCTGCGACATCGCGGTGAGGTGAAAGTCAGCAGAAATCCGCTGCGCCAACTGCAGCAGCTCGGGCCGCTGCAGGGTTTGCCTGAGTTCCGGCTGACCGACCAGTAGAATCTGCAGAACCAGATCGCCGTCTGAGTTGACGTTAGACAGCAGCCGGAGCTGCTCAAGAACCTGCATCGGCAAATTCTGGGCCTCGTCAACAATCAGCAGCGAACGCTTTCCGCGACGATATTGATCGACAAAGAAACTGACAAGCGCTTCGTAAAGCGAAATCTCACTGCAATCGGCAGGAACCACTGAGAATGCCGATATGGCCCACGGATGAATGGAGTCAAACCCTGAGTGCGTGTTGCTGATCAGTCCAACCGAAATATCCTTGCGTAGATTTCGCAAGAGGTGCCGCAGCAGTGTCGTCTTACCGGTGCCCACCGCACCGGTCAGCAACGCGAACATAGCCCGCGACTCCAGTCCGTACTCCATGAGCGTAAGCGCCATGCCGTGCTGACGCGAGCGGAACAGGAATTCCGGATCGGGCGTCAGCGCAAAAGGATGGCAACGAAGGCCAAAAAACTTCTCGTACATAAGGTCACCCGTACGACGCGGTCTTGTTAGGAGTGGGAGTCGAACAGTTATTAAGGACGGTGCCGAGCACTGGAATCGCGCGTAGCAGCGTCAAAGCGCGACTAACGTCGGCACGGGCGGTCTTTCCTTCCGAGACAACGAACAGCAGGCAGTCGCACAGCGGCGCCAGCGTCAGCGCGTCGTCGTTATCCAGAATGGGGGGCATATCGACGACGATTATCCGGTTGGTGTAGCGACCCTTAAGTTCGGCCAGCAGGGCCTCACAGCTGGGTCTCGCCACCAATCCAGACATCGCGCGCTGCCCGGCGTCCTGCGCCGGCAACAGCCGCAGTCGATCAAGGCCCGTCGGACGCAGCATTACCGAGTCTAACGTCGCACGCTCATGCAACACCTCGTCGATTCCGTCAGCTCCGGGTGCACCGAACAGGCGCGCAACGGCAGGACGATGCAGGTCCAGATCGACGAGGATGGCCGTATGGCGGGGATCTGCTGAGATCGCCACGGCAAGGTTCGCAGCCACCGTCGTCTTGCCGTCGAGCGAGCGTGCGCTAACGATGCCCAATGTGCGCCAGCCATGCTCCCGCATCCTCTGAAGGACCTGCGTCCTTAGCATTCTAAACGCCTGCGCAGCGTCCGAACGATCATCTGCCGGCAGGACGCGATTCCGCTCGAGCAGCTCCGCCCCTACCGCGAACGCCCGCGCCAAAGCCGATGACGGCGGTGATAGCTCGGCCTCATCAATCCGATCTCTCAGGACTGCCGGCTCGTCGGTAACCAGCACGCCCTGCGCGCCAAGAGCAATAACTGCCGCGCGTTCCTCGCGCGCCCGATCGAGGGCCTGACGTACTTTGTCCATGATTTATCCCTAGAGTCCAATTCGCCGCAGAACCGCCGATAGGATCACGTCCAGCGGCCGCACAAAGAAATGTATAGACAACAAAAGAAAGAGAGCGACAGAGACACCAGCGATTAACCGGTATCGCGGCCTCGGCGCAGCAGTTGTCAGCTCCTCCTGCGTCGAGATGTGGGGAATGGACGCAAGCGGCGCGACCTCGACCAGTCGAGTCAAGTCGCCCGCCCCGCGCACCGACGGATCAAGAGCATCAAGCGAAAAGACCGCCGCGAGCGAGAGCGCGATGCTTGCAACCAGACCGAGCAGCAGCAGCACCGGCCGGTTCGGGCTGATAGGCTCCTCAGGCGGCATCGGCGGCTCGATGAGCGTGAAGCGTTCGCCTTTACGCTCTGTCTCCAGGTTCTGCGACGACTCCGCTTCGCGCTGCTTGAGGCGAACCTCCTGATATTTTGTCTGGGCGTTCTCGTAATCGCGCGCGAGCTGCCGGTACTGGCGCTCAACCTCCGGCGCCGCCGACAGCTTTCGCTGATAATCGTCGAGCCGATGCTGAAGTTCCGCTGCTCGGCGCTCGGTGAGCGCTTTCTCGCTAATCGTCGAGTCGAACTGGGCCTTCAGTTGAATATAGGCAGGATTGTCCGGATTGCTGCGCGCCTGGCGCACGCGCTCCGTCGCTGGCAGGCCGCTCAACTGCTTCTCAATCTCCACAATCACGCGGCCTAGCCGCTGGACATCGGGATGGTCCGGAGAATATTTTCCCTTTACGTCGGCGAGTTCCGCCCGCGCGTCGTCCAGACGCCGAATCAAGTCGTTCGCGCTGCCATCCGCACTGACTTGCGTCTGCAGCCCCTCAATCTCACGGGCCGCCTTCAACACGTCAGGGTGACTTGCGCCGTATCGTGCCTTGAGGTCCGCGAGATCCGCCTTACGCATCTTCAGTCGGTCGGCCGAACTCATGATTCGTTGGCCGGTCTCGCTGTACATCTGCGAGGTAGGGCTCATTTGCAGAAGCTGAGCCTCCAGCAGGATCCGCTGCTGCTCGAGTGACCCTATACGACCGCGCGCCTCGCGAAGGTCGAGCTCGGTACGGTCCTGCATCTGGAAATTCGACTGAGAGAACTCCGGCGTCCCCTCCGGGTGCTTGGCCTTGAATGCCGAGATCTGGCGAGCCACCGCCTGCATGTCCACCGCGATCTTATCGGCCTCACTGGCGAGGAAAGTAGCGCTCTGGCGGGCCGCGGCGGTACGGAGCGAGAGATTCTCCTCGAGGTACAAGGACGTAAGTTCATTCGCGACCTTTAGCGCCAGCTCCGGTGACCGGCTGTCATACGCGACGGTGAACGCGATAGTCGCCTGCATCGGCCGGCCGCTGCGCGGATCGACGACGTTGGCGCTAATCAACTTCATCTTAATGTCATTGCGCATCCTCTCAATGACCGCCTCACGAGCCTGGGTGCGGCGTTGCCACGGATAAAGGTTATAGCGCTCAGCGATTCGCATCAGGTTCTGGCTGGTCATCACGCGTTGACTGATCAGCTGAATTCGCTGGTCGGCGAACGACGAGATCATCGTACGGACGAAGTCTTGCGGGATCTCCTGCTGCTCGATCAGGATCGTCGCCGATGAGCGATACGTCGCCGGTGAGAACAGAGCCAGCGCCAGGGTCGCGACGACGCCGACCAGTAGCACCGTCACCATCACCCTCCGATGACGTCGGAATGCGTGCAGTCGTTCTGCGAATGATAAATCCATATGAAATGCCGCGATCGCCACTGTCTGCCCCTACTTCAATCGAACCCGACCGAAATGCCGGACTGCCGAAACTAATGCGCCGGTACCGCGACCGTTCGCTGCCGCATCGAGCAGGCCGGCAACGATCGAGATGCGGGTATAGCTCGCTTCGGCGTTGACGTCCCAATACGGCGATACCTGCCACAACACCCCAGCGCTGGCGGCGTCGTAGCTTCGTTCTGAAAAGGTCAGCGAGCCGAACACATCGCTGGTCGTCACACGGCGTGCCGTGGCAAACAGTGACTTTCGCTCGCTCAAGCCCCACGAGATTCGGGTCGACACCTCGCGCGCCTGAACCATCACGCCGAATCCACTTGGCTGGAGATTTCGCACGAAAGAGAAAGCCAGACTGACGCGCTCGCCATCGCGGTTCACGCTTGCCACGTAAGCAGCACCAGTCGGACTACGCCGAGCCCCGCGCGCGCTGACGCGGGACCGCCCCAGTAGCGCCTTGAACGACCACTGAGGGGATATTTGGCCGAAGAATCCAGCCTGTTGGTACGTATTTACGTTCTCGTAATTCGTATCCGGAAGCTCGTATCGGCTGCGTCCGGCCATTATCTGCAACGAGATTCGCTGTGACATACGGCGAGAGAATTCGCCCGTCACTCCACGAACACGAAAATCGTAGAGGCCGATGTCGGTTCGATGACCGTAGGTGGCATTCTGGATGCTGCCAGCCACATCGATCGTGACGCGTTCGGTCAACGCCCGACTCCAGTCCACCGAGGCATCGACCCCGTGCTGGCGGACGTCTGAGCGGGTCAGTGTGCCTGCATCGGGTTGGCGGACCACGCTAGAGTCGTCGGAAAGTTGTGCCTTCAGCGCCAGTTTTGACAGTTCCCAGGAGAGATCGCCCGCTCCTGCCAAGTAGTACGCGTTAGCGCCGAGCGCAGAGTCGCCCCCCGACACGCCGAGCCGCGCCCTTGGCGTCAACGTCCAACGGTCAACATTGTTAGTCCACTCAAGCGGCAGACCAACTCGCGCCAATGCGGCCTCCCCGCCAGATGCGCCGTCCAGGCGCAACTGTGGATTGGTCGAGTACTCTGCACCGATCGTCAGTTCCGGCTGCAAGGTCAGGACCCCGGCCAGCGCTGCCGCTGGCACGCTCGCCGCGGCAACAACCACGAACGTCGCAGCACGGAAGCGGCCCAAAGGCGCCATGGTCATCAGGGCACGACCACAGTATCGCCGCCCTGCAGCACGATGTTCTGCTCGAGATGCTTGCCACGCTCGACGTCCGTGTAATGAAAGTCTATTGCGCGCAACTTGCCGGCCTCGCGACGCAGTACCCGAATGCCATCGAGCTCCGCGAACGGGGTCGTGCCGCCAGCCAAGCTAAGCGCCTGCATGACGTCGGTCGGACGGCCGAGCACGAAATCCCCAGGCTTGGACACTTTCCCCAAGACGTAGATGCGGTTACCGCTGACCGCCTTCACTGCGACGGTGACGACCACCTCGGGGATAAACTTTGCCAGCCGCGACTCGAGGTCAGCGCGCAGCTCTTCGACTGAACGGGAGGCAGCCACAAGGTCACCCGCCAGCGGAAATGAAATCCGCCCATCGGGCCGCAGCAGGACCTCAGACTGGAGTTCCTGCTCTTTCCAGACACTGACACTCAGGACGTCGCCGGGCTGCAGCGCATAGGCGGGCGCGGGCGTGGCCGGCGGGGGCGATGGCACCGCAAACGCGGGAACCGCGATGAGCAGCGCCGCGCAGCACGCCAGTAGCTTGAGTTTCATCTGTTTTCCTGATTGTCCGTGAGATCCCGGAGCAACACGCCGGGCACGCCACCGCCACTCGTGGCGACCGAGGGCGGGAACGTTACGGCTTTTGTCTTACATTTTAATGGCAGTCGGCGCGCAAAACGCTGACAGATGCACAGCGATCGCGCTCATGGAGGCGCCCTAGCAGTACTGGCGCGGATCGATGCGACCCGTGCGCCGACACCCGCGCTTGGGCCACCGGCTCGCGCAAGTGCTGCCACTACCTCACCGGCGCGCAGACCGCCGACGCTGCAACACCAGCAACCCCAGCGCCGAGGCGAGCAGCCAGACTGCGGGCGGCAGCGGAACAACGGCTGCTGAATCCCCGACCTCAACCTCCGCCTCCGAGGCGATCGCCTGGCCATCAGTGCTACCGGACACCGGTGGCGTGCGCCCCTCCTGGCGGTCCGCCCGTGATATCACGACCTGTGAACCTGCGACCGGCACGCTGCCGGTCCGTGCTCCCCCAGGACCTTCGTTTGAAGCAATGCCTGACAGATCGACCCCATTCGCCAGGGTTCCGAGCGTTGTCGGCGCAGCCGAATCATCCGTAGCGACCGGCCCAGCGACTGCCGCAGAGGCTACGAGCACGGCACTGATTGCCAGGAGTCCCGCCGCAATTCCATTCCTGAGTTTCATGTCCCGAATCTCCAAGTACTTGATGTCTTTTGCCGCGCGGCCCCCCGCAACAGCATCCCTGCCAACAGCCGCGCAATGAGTTATCTGCATACGATTCACTGGTGGCGGGTCAACTCGCCGAGCGGTGAAGCGCTTTCTGCAATGCCGCCTGCCTCGAACCCATCGCTCTCCGAGGCGCGATAAACGTACTTTTCGTACAAGTGCTGGCGAAGCGCCTCGACTGAGGCCGTCGAGCCGCCGAGCACGCGAACGCCACCAGTCGCGTTCGTCCGCGGCATGCGAAGCATCGCGTACTCCGGCTGCGAACCTGCCAGCGACACAAGCGCCACGTCGTCGTGCGAAACACGCCGCGACGGCTCCACACCGGTGTTGAGAATCGCGTCCAGACGCACCGCGTCCAGGTCGAAATAGCGCACAAATTCCGGGCCAGCCTCCACCACCGCCGGAACCAGATTGGCGCCCTTGATCTCCGGATCGCACAGGGCCGCCAGACGGTTGAGCGTCGTCTTGAGCGCATAGCGGAGCACGTCGGAATCGCGAACACCGATCCGCTCCGCCAGCTGCTTCATCTTTCGAACGTCTGCCGTACCCAAGCGAATCGAGACCGCCTGCTTGCGATTTCCTTTCACGTAGCGCTTCCCCTGCGTTGTAGTCATTCGGATCTTCGAAAAGCGACGTAAAAGTAGCGGTGAAGTATGTCGTTTAGTGGTCAATTCGATGACGCATGCGCACGTTATGTCGTGCAGTCGGACGACGACCCGTCTAATGAACGATGACAGACCGATTGCGCGGTCATTCCGGTCCGGCTCGGAGGTCCTCGACCGCATTCGACGCCGCCGTGTCATAAAACGATCACCTCCAGCCGCTAAAACATCCTGCGGCTGGCGACACCTACTGAGGGAGTCGACGCCGCGATCGAACCCTGCCGGAGCCCACCGGCGCTGGGCGTCCGAGTTCGCGACCCATTAGTTGTGCCAATGGCGGCCTACACGGCCGCCGACGACCGAGGTGTGCCGATGTTGAGGTCCAAGTCGCTCGCAGCCGCTGTGGCTGCCTGCCTGCTCGTGAGCGCCGCGCTCCCTGCGCACGCAGCGTCAGAGCAAAAAACCCTCGAGGAACTCCGCAACACCGTCATCAACCTGTTGCAGGCGCTGGTCGAGCAGAAGGTGATCAGCCCCGAGCAGGCGGCCAAGCTCGTGCAACTGGCTCAGGAGAAGGCTGCGAAGGACGCCTCTACAGCCGACGCACGAGACGCCGGCGCCGTCCGGGTTCCGTACGTGCCACAGATCGTCAAGGACGAAATCGGCCGGCAGGTCGCCGAAGACCTGAAGCCTAAGGTGGTGGAGGAAGTCGTCGCCGCCGCAAAGACGGAGGGCTGGGGGGTGCCTGGCGCCCTGCCCGACTGGCTCGCGCGTGTACGCGCCACCGGCGACATTCGCGTCCGCTACCAGCAGGACATGTTCGGCACCGACAATCGCCCGTTCACGGTACCGGACTTCAATTCGATCAATGCCGCCGGCGGCATCGCCAAGGCCGGCCTCAACGCGTTCCTAGACTCCACCGAAGATCGCCATCGCCTGCGCATTCGCGCTCGCCTGGGCCTCGAGGCCGTACTGCCGAACCACTTCCAGGCCGGAATCCGCCTGTCTACGGGCAGCGCGCTGGATCCCGGCTCAGAAAGCCAAACGCTCGGCACCGGCGGCGCCCGTTACACGGTCGGCGTCGATCAGGCCTACGTTCGCTATGAGAATAAGGACGAGGACGGACTGGCGCCGGCGACGGTCACGGCCGGCCGCATGCCCTCGCCGTGGTTCACGCCCAGCGAGCTTGTCTTCGCACGCGATCTGGGCTTCGAGGGCCTTGCCGCCACGCTGCGCACCTCCTTCGGCAAGCATGGCGACGCACAGGCCAGCCGCGGCTTCCTGACGCTCGGTGCCTTTCCTGTGCAGGAAGTCGCACTGAATTCGAAGGACAGCAAGTGGCTGGTCGGCGCCCAGCTCGGCACCGACCTTCACCTCGGCTACAACGACCGCCTGCGGGTCGGCGCAGCGTTCTACGACTTCATCCACCTCTCCGGCAAGCTGAACCCGGCCGGTCTGTCGATCTACAACTACTCCGCGCCGCCGTTCATCCGCTACGGCAACAGCTACTTCGACATCCAGAATTCTCTCGACGGATCAACCAACCTGTTCGCGCTCGCGGCGAAATTCCAGTTGGCCAACCTTTCCATCGTTTACGACCACCAGGTCGGCCGCTATCAGTTCGAGGTTCTCGCAGACGCGGTGCGCAACGTCGGCTACAAGGCATCCGATGTACTGGCGCGCTCGGGCATCCAACAGGCCACCCGCAACAATGGTTACGTCGCGGAAGTCAGCTTTGGCGACAACGATGCCAGCTCCGAGCGCGGCCGCTGGCGCATCGCTGGTGGCTATCGCTACGTACAGCGCGACGCGGTTCTCGATGCGTGGACGGATAACGACTTCCACGGCGGCGGCACTAACGCGCGCGGCTACTATCTGGTTGGCGATCTGGGCCTTGCGCGTGGCGTTTCGCTGCGGCTTCGATACCTGAACGCGGACGTTCTGGACGCGCCGCCACCATATGCGCTTGATATCCTGCAGCTAGACCTGAACACCCGCTTCTGAGACAGAACATGCAGCGCCCCACCTTTCTCGCGGCCACTCTCGGCGCTTGCCTGGTCCTTGTGTCGCCGCACTCTCGCGCGCAGACGCAGCGCTCGGGCGGCAGCTCGCAACAGGCAAGCCAGCAGCTGCAGCAGCTGGCAAGCGAACGCGCGGCCGCTCAGGCCGAATCGGCCAAGGCGAAGCAATCGGCCGCCGACCTGAGCAAGCAGCTAGCGCAGGTTACCGCCGAGCGCGACACACTGAAGGCCCGCTCGGCAGGTGCTGCCGCTGCCCAGGGCGCGAAGGAGCGAGAACTCGCGGACGAGCTCGAACAGAACAAGGTCAAGCTCGCCGAGCTGGTGCGCAAGTTCCGCGAGACCGCGACCGCGCTGCGCGAGGTCGAGGCCAACCGCAATCAGGTGCGCAGCGAGATGGGTACGCTGTCTCGCGACTACCAGTCGTGCGTGGAACACAACGCCGAACTAAGCACGCTCACGCGCGATGCGCTAGAGCGCTACGCCGCGGTCGGCGGGCTGCGCCGGGCCGAGCCATTCACGCGCCTCTCACGCACCCGCGCCGAAAATCTCGCCGATGAGTACCGCGCCCGACTCGACGACCTGAAGGTACGCCGGAACACGCCGGCAGTTGCCAGCAGCGTCCCGGCCGACCCGACGGTGTCCGACTCGGCGCCACGCTGAACGCCTTTACGCAGGCGTCGGCACGTAGCCGTCGACACCTGCAACCTGATCGCGGCGTCGAGCCGCACCGGAGTTTCCCATGAAGTCCCGCTGGCCTGCCTTGCTCATCCTCGGAGCCGTCACCACGCTTGTTGCGCAGACTGCGCTTTCGGCAGATACCAGCACGCTCGCCCGAGCCGCGGGTGTTGCCATCAGCCAGGCCGACGTCGACGCCCGTAGCGCCACACGCCGTGCTGCCGAAACCGCCGCCTACCAGGTCGAGGCGCATCGCCTAGAAGTGCAGCACGCACGTGCCCTGCGCGCAATCACGAACGAGGAGCTGGAGCACGCGATCGACGAGCGCGTCACGGACCGCGAAGCCGCCGAGCTCGGGATCACGCGCGACGCATTGCTCGGCCGCGTCGCCCACCCGGAACCGGATGCACTCCAAATGCATGCGTTCTACGACGCTCGCAAGGACCAGATCGGCGCACCGTACGAAGTCGTGCAACCGGCGATCCACGACCACCTCGCCAGCGAGGCGCATGGCCAGGCGCTGCATGAGTTCTACGTCGGACTTCGCAAGAAGCATGGCGCAGAGCTGCTGCTGGAGCCGGCACGCGACGCAATCCCCGGCAGCGGCCCTGCGCGCGGCCTGGCGGGCGCGGCGGTGACAGTAGTTGAGTTTGCGGATTTTCAGTGCCCGTACTGCGTCAATATCGCTCCGACCCTGTCGCGGCTACTGGCTGACCATCCCAGCCACGTTCGGCTCGAGTTCCGGCAGTTGCCGCTGACCACCCTGCATGCCGAGGCGGAGCGCGCCGCAGAGGCCAGCGTCTGCGCCGACGAGCAACAGCGATTCTGGGAGTTCCATGACGCGGTATTCGCGACTCAGGGACGTTTCGATGCCGGCACCTTGATCGAAAGCGCGACCAAAGTCGGCGTGGACATCAAGGCATTTCGCGAATGCCTGACCAGCGGCCGCCCGGAAAAGGTCATCAAGCGCGACACGCAGGCGGCCGACGAGCTCGCCATCGCCGGCACCCCTGCCATCTTCGTCAACGGCCGCTTCCTGGCTGGTGCGGTGTCGTACGAGCAACTGTCAGCGGTCATCAAGGACGAGCTGCATCGCCGCGGCATCGCCGTGGCCGTGTCGGCGTCGGCCGCTCACTAGCAGCCGGCAAAGCTCGTGACACTGTCGCTACTGGGCGCGGCGCGGGCGGCGGAAACCTCGGGCGATGCCGGGCGCGCCGTTGCCATTTACGAGAGCATTGTTCTGGCATCCCCGAGCCATGTGGAGGCGCTGACACGCCTCGGCGCCATGTACGCCGCCTGCAGCCGAGGCGATGACAGCATCCGCGCCTTCGCCGCCGTGGTCCGCGTCCGGCCGACCTCGCCGGCAGCCCACTACAATCTGGGTCGTGCCCACGCTGCAGCGGGCCATCATCAGTCAGCCATCGCCGCCTTCGAGCGCGCCGCCGAACAGGCACCTTCGGCAAGTGCGACCTACCTCGCATGGGCCGCGGAGCTGCAGGCGCGAGGAAACCGGCACGACGCGCTGGCGGTTTACGCGCGCGCCGAGCAAGCCGGTTGCAAAGACGGTGCCCTGGCGCTGTGCCATGGGGACTGCCTGCACGCCTGCGGCAGACTGCAGCAGGCCTCTGCGCGCTATGCCGACGCCGCCAGACGCCGGCCGGACCTTGCCGCACAGGCCTTGTTCAATGCCGGCGCCTGTCTCGCTGCCATCGGCGAGCATGCGCCGGCAATAACGGCCTTCGACGACGCCCTGCGCGCCCGACCGGATTTCGTCGAGGCGCTGGTCAATCGCGGCATCAGCCGGGTGGCACTCGGGGCCACCGCGCTCGCGCTCGCCGATTACGCTGCGGCACTGGCGCTGCAACCGACTCTGGCCACGGCGCAGCGGGCAGCCGGGATCGCGCAGCTCACCCTCGGCCATTGGGCAGAGGCGATCGAGCACCTGCAGCAGGCGCTGCGCAGCGACGCCGATGATGCCGAGGCCTGGGAAGCGCTGGGCGACGCCTACCGAGTACGTCGCGCGTTCCTTGCCGCCATCGACAGCTACCGCAACGCCACCGCCATCCTGGATGCGCGCGGCGCCCCTGCAGCCGAGCGCGCCGAAGTGCTGCACAAGCAACTCGACGTCCTTTTCTGCGTCAGCGACTTTGAAGGCGCACGCCGCTGCGCGGCCACATTACTCGCCGTTTTGCCCGACTTCCCCTACGCTGCGGGGTTGCAGCTGTACGCCACGACCTGGACCGCCGCCTGGGACGAACTGGAGCCCCTGCGTTCAGAAGTCGTCGCCGCCGCCAGCCGCGGTGAATCCGCCAGCCAGCCGTTCCCGCTGCTCGGCTTCAGCGATGCCCCTGCCGCCCATCGCGCCTGCGCGCAGTCGCTAATCGATCGGCACCTCAGCGCCATCCAACCGTTGGCGCCGATCGTCCGCAAACCACGCGACCGGCTGACTCTCGCCTATCTGTCACCCGACTTCCGCGAGCACCCGGTCGGGCAATTGATCGCAGCAACGCTCGCAGGTCACGACCGACGTCGCTTCAAAGTCATCGGCCTGTCGAGTTACGCGTTCCCTGAACCCGGCGGCACCCACGCGCGGCTGCGTGCGGCCTGCGACGAATTCATCGACGTGAGCCTGCTCAGCGATGTGGACGTCGCCGCGTTGCTACGGCAGCACGAGGTCGACATCCTGGTCGACCTTGCTGCGCACACCAGCGGCGGCAGGCCCGGCATCGCCGCCTATAGAGCGGCACCAATACAAGTAAATTTTTTAGGATATCCAGGAACTTACGGTGCAAACTTCATCGATTATCTGATTGCGGATAACTACGTTGTTCCGCCCTCTCACGAGGGTTGGTACGTCGAGAAGATCGCGCGGCTGCCCGGCTCGCTGGTACCCCCCGGTGACGCCCGCGCCTATTCCGCCGCGCTACCCAGCCGCCACGAGCAGGGGCTGCCGGACGACGCGATCGTGCTCTGCGCCTTTCACAACACGTACAAGATCCTGCCGGAGATCTACAACGTGTGGCTACGGTTGCTGGCGGCACAACCCCGCGCCGTGCTGTGGGTGAGCCGCCATGCGCCAGAGGCAGCGCAGGCCCTGCTCGCGCGCGCCGTCAACGCCGGCATCGAGCCTAGTCGCATCGTATTCGCCGCAAGAGTCGCCAGTCACAGCGAGCATCTGGCACGCCTGTCACTGGCAGACCTACTGCTCGACACCTTCCCCTACAACGCGCACTCCTCGGCGGCTGACGCGCTGTGGGCCGGAGTGCCTGTCGTCACCATCAGTGGTGAGAGCTTCGCCAGCCGGGTCTGCGGGGGCCTGCTGCGGGCCCTCGGTCTGCCGGAACTCGTGACCGAGTCGCTGCCGTTGTACGAGCAGACCGCGCTGACGCTGCTCCAGGATGCGTCCGCCCTGCCCGCGCTCAAGCGCTGGCTGCGAGCCCATGCTCAGGAAAATTCTATTTTTAACTCAGATGCTTACACGCGACATCTGGAATCAGCCTACGAGCTGATGTGGCGCCGTGCCGAGCAAGGCCTGCCACCCTGCTCGTTCACGCTAGCGGCCGACACAGCCCCTTAGCTGCGCGACACGATCCGCAGGCTGACCGGCTGCGGCATCTCCAGCGGCGGGGCCTCGCGCAGCCGCCCCAGCCGGGTCAGGACGGCCTCGATCGCAGCATCGACATCCTTGGCGCCGCTCGCCGACACCAGCCGCGCTTCCTTCACCTGGCCGTCCGCAGCGATCCATACCTTCACGACGATCGTGAACTTCTTCGCGCGCAGCGCCTTGTCACTGGACAGCCTGTCGACGATCGCGTCCTTCAGGATCTGCGTGTACCAGGCGAAGACGGCGCCGCCGCCGCCGGTGATCTCGTGGCCACCCTTGCGAGCCGCCAATCCGAACGCATCCCCCCCCGCGCCGCCCTCAGCATCCAGACCGAGCTGTTCGGACGGCGCCGCCTCGTCCGAGGGACTAGGCTCCGGCTGGTCCTGTGGCAGCGGCTCGTCGACCTTGTCCGGCGGCGGCGGGGGCGGCTGGTTCTCCGGCGGTGGCGGTGGCGGGCGGATGACCTGCACCACCTGCACCTGACGTGAAGGCTTGTTGTTCTTGCTGGCCATGATCGCCCGGATACCCCAGACCAGCAGCGCCAGCAGCACAACCGCGCCGACACCGAGCGCGATGCGTACGCCGAGACTGGTCTTCTGCGACTCGTCGGACATGGATTACTTCACGATCCGCTGCGTCACCAGTCCCAGCTGGGTGATCTCCAGCCGGCCGACCAGATCGAGGACGTCGACGACCTTCTGGTAGGCGATGCCGGAATCGGCCTTGATGATCACCGGCAGGTTCGGGTTGGCGCCCTTGTACTGGCGCAGCAGGCTCTCCAGCTGCGGCAACGTCACCGGAAACGTGTCCAGGAAGATCGTGCCGTCACTGGTGATCGTGATCGCCTTGGTCTGCGGCTTCGCCAGCGCCGGCGCCTGGCTTGCCTTGGGCAGGTTCACCTTGATGCCCTGCACCGTCGCCGTGCACATGATGATGAAGATCACGATCAACACATAGGCGAGGTCGAGCATCGGGGTGATGTTGATCTCGTCGTAGACGTCCTTATCACCACTGTCACCAGATCCAGACATAGCGTGCGCTCCCGGCTCAGGCGAACTGTTCGGCAAGTCGGGCGACGAACTCGTCCAGGAAGACGCGGTTCTCGCTCACGATCGACTTGATGCGGGTGTTCAGCCAGTTGTAGCCGAACAAGGCGGGAATCGCGACGGTAAGCCCCGCGACCGTCGCCGCAAGCGCCGCGGCGGTACCCGGGGCGATCGCGTTGATGTTGACGTCGCCGGAGATCGCAATCGCCGCAAAGGTGATCATCACGCCGATCACGGTGCCCAGCAGGCCTAGGAACGGGCCGCCTGAAATCGCGATCGTCAGCAGCACCATGCGCGCCGACAACCTCTGGTGCGCGCGCGTCTGGGTCGCGTCCATAGACGCTCGGATCGCCTCGATCGACTGTGCCGAGAGCTTAATCTGCTCGGTGGGAATCGCCTTACCATGCAGCAACCGCTTGAAAAGCTCCTCGGTGCCGGTAACGTACAACTGATGCAACGTCGAGCCCACGTGTGCCTCGACATCACCCGCGGTGCCGTCAGCCTTGCGCTCCTTGGCGCCAAGCGCCGTGACGTCAGTGCCGAGCTTGCGGAACTCCTCAAGGAAGCGCTCGTTGGCCCGCTCAGTACGACCCAGGTACAGCGCCTTCATCGTCATGATCACCAGCGCAACCACGAGCATCATCAGGCAGATCACGATGATCACCCAACCGTCCACCGTCAGGTTCTTGGCGATGGTGACGAAGTAGGAGCCCTGACCGCCCTCCTTCTGCCCGTCCGCGCCATACTGCACAAGTGAGGCATCAGGCCCCTGTCCGCGCGCCGAGGCGCGGATCCAGTCGGGCGAACGCACCACGTGCGCAACGCCAACCTCGTCTACTTCGCCGACCAGGCCGCGTCCGCCTGCTGATGCCGCACCCACCGTCAGCGTGGCGGCAAGATCGGTTGCAGGCGCTGCGGCGGAGCCGGCAACAGTGCCGTCGATGTATAGCGTCAGCTGGCCGCTTGCCGCCGTGGCGACCAATTGGTGCCACTGGCCCACCTCCAGGTCCGTGCCCGCCGTCGCATTGACGCCAGCGAGGTGCGCCGCGGCACGTACGCCATCGATACCGACCACGAGCTCTTTTGCGCCATCGCCGAGCGCGAGCACCACCGCATCCTTCTGCGGCTGGTCGATCTTGACCCAGGCGCTGGCGGTGTAGCCCTTGCCAGCCACCAACTGCAGACTAGACGACGCCGCTACGTGCAGGCTCTGCGTGCCGGAGAACTTCGCGCCGGCACCTGCGAACGATGCCGGCACAGCCTCGGCGGTCGAGGCTGTGGCATTGTTCTTGTACGCGGTCGAGTCCTGCGGCAGGCCCTCCCCGCCAAAGTGCAGCACGACCGCCTGGTCGGCGTCGTACGTGCCACCGGCGTCGCCCGCGGCGACGGCATCAGGATTGCCGTAGTAAACGTAAATCTTGTCAGTCTTCGCGCCGCCAGCGAGCTTCGGCACGAGTACCCACAGGAACGCCATCTGGTTCTGCGCGTCATAACGCTCGAAATGGAACTTCAGCGGCGTCTTGTCGTCACCGTTGAGAACGCGGAAGTCCGACCCGTCGGGCTTGGTGTCGGCGAAGTAGCCAAAGTTGCCGGTCGACAGGCGGATCAGCACCGGTACTTCTGGGGGACTTCCTGCGACATCGGCACCGGTCGCGCTCAGATCGAAGCCGATCTCCTTGCGGAACTTCCAGTCGCCGTTCCACCAGGAGCCGGCCATCGCCACCGGCGGAACCATCAACAGCACGAGCGCGAGCGCCCGAATCAGAACCTTCATGCCTACTCCCCGTGGCTCAGCCCCGTGATTGCGGGGCTGATAATTGTCGAAACCAGATGTGAAGACCGCGCGACCGGATCAGTTATGGCGTTGCCGCCGCATGCACTCGACGTCGTCCGGCCGGCAGACGTCCTCGCCGAGGCCGAGCACGAACACCTCGAGCCAGTTCAGCGCGGTTTCGGCCAGCGGCGCCTTGTTCGCGGCCCGCTCGCCGCCCTCCACGCCACCGCCGTTGAGTCCGCTCGCCGCGGTGCCGGAACTCGCCGCCGCCGCAAGGCTGGCGCCGAGCCCGGTGGACTGCACTGGCACGCCGACCGCGGTACCGCTGAAGCTGATGTTGCCGGCGCCGAGCACCGCGGTAGCGCCGATGGTCAGGTTGCCGGCCACGATGCCGGCATCGTTCGCATTGACGACGCCGTGCGGTGCGAACAGGTCGACGTCGCCTGGCGAGGTGCCAACCGACGTGGCGATCGTCTGGATGCCGCTGCCGGTGAGCGCGGCGGGGAACACCTCGACGATCTGGCCGTTGCTGTCGACTCGGATCACCGGCGGCGGGGCCGAGATCGCGGTCTTTGCGCCACGGCCAGCGTCGATGTTGCCCTCGGTCGACCAGATCAGGATGTTGCCGCCGTTGGCGGCGAACACGCGCGACTGGTTGACCTGCACGTCCGTGTACGCCACGGCACTGACGGAGCCTGTGCCCTGCGCGACGATGCCCAACTGCGCCGGTGTCTTGCTGATGCCAAACGTCGAGGGCGCCGCCGCGAGTCCCACGTTGATCTGGCCGCCCGGGGCGTACAGGTCGATGTTGCCGCCCGACAGCGTGTAGATACGACTGAAGTACAGCAGGATGTCGCCGACGTCCGGGTTCGTCTGCCCGGCCGCGAGATCCGGGTTGCTGCCGGGAAACAGCGTCTCCAGCGCGGCGAAGGCCCGGCTGTAGTCATTGTGGCCGGCGCCTGCCGCCGCCGCCGAGCGGCCGCCGGTACGTAGCTCGGCGAGGAACAGCTTCTCGATCAGGCCGGCCTGCAGGTTCTGCCCCAGCGCCTGGAACGCGGCAAGCGCTGCCGCCTTCGACAGCGGCGCGGTGCCGGTCACCGTCGTCAGGTAATCACTCAACTGCTTATCGTAAGCCGCAGAACCGACCAGGTATTTGGCGATGAACGCTGCGTACTGCGGCGCACCGCGAACCCCAGCAATCACACTCAAGTCCGCGCCTGTCGAAGGCAGCGAGGTATTGCTCAGGTTGCCCGAGGTCGTCAACCCAAACGAGGTCAGCAGGTTCAGGTCCCGCCCCGCCTGCACCAGCACCTCGCCCGGCCCGCTGAAGTCCACCGAGCGCGAGTTCTGCAGCAGCAACCCGGCGTTGGAGCGGCCCGCGTCGTAGATGATGTCGCGGCCGGCGACCACCGAGTCGACGCTGTCCGGCGCGATGTTCTGGGCATTCAAGCCCAGGTCGCGGATGTCCCGGCCCGCATAGATGTCGATCGGCTTTGCCGACAGGATCATCGAGCGATTGCCGATATCGCCCGGCTGCAGCGCCACATCCCCGCTCAGCGCGACGATACGGTTCGGAACGGCGTCAGCGAGCCCATCCTCGGCATAAGCCCCGCCATGCAGCAGCCCGAGCGCGTGCGTGCCATCGAGGTAGTAGCTGCTGGCGTCGAGCAAGCCCAGCGGCGCGAGTGATACCCCCGGCGACATCGGCACGCCGATCAGGCCGGGATCCATATCGGACTGCGTGACGTGCAATCCGCCGCGCCCGGATGGCGAGACGAACAGCACCGACTGCGCGCCGAACAGGTTCAGCGTGCCATGTGGCGAGGGCCACAGGTCCATGCTCGCCTGCACCACTACGCTGCCAGACATCGCCACCGCGGTGAGATTGGGCGCGTAGGTATGCAGTGCGGGAGCGTAGCCGCTGAAGAAGCCGTTGAACGACATGCCCGACAGTGACGCTGCCAGCACATCGGTCGACTCGGTGCGGTTGGCAAACACGACGTTGCCGCCCGTCGAGGTCACCGACACCAGGCTCTTGTCGGTATAGGTGGAATAGAACTCCGCCTGCACCGCGTTGCCAACCGGCTGGAAGGTCGAGCGCGGCATCAGGGTCGGGTTGAGGACAGTTTCAACGGTCGCGGTCCGGCGCGACTCGACACTGAACACGCCGCCACCGAGCGCAAGCACCGGGTTCAGCGCCGCGCTGCGGGCGCCGGCGGAGCCCAACATGACGCTACCGCCCGCAGTCAGGCTAGCGCCGTCTGCCATGCCGAGGAACTTGCCGCCGCGGATGTCGCCACCGGCCGCAACGCGGAGCAGACCCGAGCCCCAGCTCTTGGTCACGGTGCCACCGGCAGTCCCGTCGCCAATAGGCACACCCGTCGTGGTGACGTTCGCACCCAGGTCGAGAACATTGCGGCCAGCCACGACACTGACGTCACCGCCGCCGAAAGCGCCGATACCCTGCTCGAAGTTGCCGTAGGACACGAGCCACGCGCTCGGGTTATAGCCGCCGGCCGACGAGGCGTTGGTGCCGGCGCGCCATAGCCAGTTTGAGTACAGCTGGTTACTCAGCGCACCGACCACATCACGCCCGACCGCGATACTGACGTTGCCGCCGCCGCTGCCATAGGCGTTGCCCTGCAGGCCGGAGTCGAAGTCAAAGAGCGGCAAGCCCAGCTGGCTGCCCTCGCCTACGGTGTAAATGACCGACGCCTGGCTGGCGAGGGTCAGATCGCGCCCGGCTGCAATGTCGATGAAACCCGTGCCGGTGCGAATGAAGGTGGGCGCATTGACGCCGTTGAAGTCACTGGGCAGACCCGCCGCGACCACCAGATTGCCGGCCGAGGGCGCCAGCCGGTCGAGACTGCTGACAGCAAGCGGTTGGCTGGACGCAAGGTCGGCACCGGCAGTGAGCCGGTACGACCAGGACTTGCCGAAGCCCGGTATCAGGAAGTAGCCGTTGTAGGGATCAAGACCCTGAAAACCATCCGACAGCGACTGATCGACGTAAAAACTGCCAGCCGCGCGTACGGTCAACGCACCCGGGGTCATGCCGGTGTCGCCGAAACGCCAACTGGAGAGATCCCACGGCGAGGACAGGCGCAGATCGCCCGTCGAACGCAGCTCGAGGCCCGGCACCACCGAAAAGGCAGGGTCCGCGCCGCGCCCGAGGGCGCTGGTTATCGCGCTGGCATTGGCCATGAACGCAGCGGCATCCGCGTACCAGGGGTTGGACGGATCCGCCGCCACCTGCGCCGCAGCCACGGATCCTGCGACCGCATAGGACTGATAACCCTCGACGACGACCTGCGTTGCACCGCTGATGGCCCCGTCAAGCGTCAGCTGATGGGTGGCCGGATCGGCGTTGAGGACGGAGTTGACGCTGCCGCGCGGCAGTCGGACCCAGACCGTTCCGGTCGACGTCGACGTCGAGTGGCCTGCCGCGTTTGCGACGCCGCCGACCGACAACTGCGATGCACTTCCCAGATAGACGCCTGCAGTCGCGGACTCCAGCACGATCGTGCCGCCGCGCGTGGCGCTGGCGGTCGCATCCGCACGAATCGCACCGTTGACGCGCACGTCGCCGGAGGCGGCCAGCGTCACGCCATGACCTGCAGGGCCCGATGCATCGATGCTGCCGGCGATCGTGATGGAACCCTGATCCACGGTCAGTTGCACATCGCCCGTGCGCAGATGATCAGCAGTGGCCAGTACAAGGTCACCTGGCCCACGCAGTCGCGCATCGAGCGCACCGGTGAAGCCAGCTGTGCCATTGAGCGCGACCAGCGAGGGCATCGAGAACGACGCTGCATCAACGGTTAGGGCGGCGCCGGACGCACCGCTGCCACCGGAACCCTTCAGGTGGCCGTCCAACGCCACGTTGCCATGCGAAGCGACCAGTAGCAGCGCGCCGCCCGCTGCTGAACCCGTCCCTGCCGACACGTCGATCGTCGCACCAGAATCAATGGCGACATTGCCCGCATTCGCGGTCAGGCTGACGAGGCCGCCCCGAGCACTGACGGTCTGCCCGTCGAAGGTCTGTGCAAAGCCCGCCGCCTCGAGTTGCGCGTGACTGCCGAGGGTCACATCGCCGCTGGTCGCGGTCGCGACGATCTGCCCCCCCGGCAGCCGTATCGCCGAATCCACTGCGACGCTGGTGCCCTGCAACTGGTAGCGACCACCGGCCCCCGCCACGATCGGTGCAGAGCCGGCGTCGACCGCCGACGATGCGATCGACAGTGCGGCGGTGCTGGTCAAGGACATATCGACCGCGGCTGTGGCAGCCAGCGTCGGTGTGGTGATCGACAGCGTGCCGGCACTGGTGAACGCACCATCCCCAAGAGCAACCACGCCTCGGGTTGCGGTGATCGCCGTGCCGGTCACGCCGGCCACCGCGAAGCCACCGCCTGACAGGTCCAGGGTCGCTGCGGAAATCGTCAGACTGCCGGTACCTGCAGCGGCCGTCAGGCTGCTGGCCGTCGGTCCGCCCAGCACGACCTCCTGGGCGTTGATCGTGAGGCTGGCCCCGGCCCCCTGCGCGCTGAGCCCAGGCGCCAGCAACGCGAGGCGCTCCAGCGCCAGGGTCGAGCTGCCGAAGAACTGCACGCCGTTAGGCGAGGACAGCTCGAGGTTTGCGCTCGCAAGGCCGGCGATCAACTCCGGTGTCAGCGCAAAACCGGAAAATCCGACCGGCACTGGACCCACGCCGATCAGGGTGGAACTGAGCCTAACGCTCGCGCCAGCGGCATCGAGGCTGCCCTGAAACACCAGCGAGCCGCCCGAGTTGAAGGCGACCGATCCGGTGCCCGCCAAGCGCGCACCGCCCGCCACGGTGACGCTGCCGATGCCGCCGGTACCGTTGATAACCAGGCTCTGCTGAGCACCGCTCGAGGTGCGCAGCAGTGCCGTGCCTGACTGGATGAACAACGGCGTCTCGACCGCCACCACGGCGCCTTGCGACTCGACGTTGGCGCCAGCGGCCAGCTGCACCGAGCTGCGGCCGGCCAGGAGGATCTCCTGTCCGACCAAGCTCACGTCGCCGGCGATGATCACGTTGGAGGAACCGACCGTAAGGGTGGCGCCACCGGCCACTGCGGTGCGCGTCCCCCCGAGCAGCAGCGACTCGGCCCCAAGCGCATTGAGCTGCGTCGGATCGAGCGTGACGTATCCGGTTGGGGCATCCGCCGGCGTGGCACTGACGTACAGGTTGGCGCTGGACAGGTCGACGTTTGCGCCGCGCGTGCCGGCGCCGAGGTGCGAGCTGTCGACCGTGCCTGCAAGTGTCGCGGACAGGGTTGCGTTGATAGCGAGACTGCCCGCGTCCTGCGGCAGCCTTGGCACCGGCACACCGGCGCTGCTCGCCTGAATGCCGAAGAACGTGTTCGCCGAGGTGAGCACGTAGCTGGCCTGCTTGTACGCATAGCTGCCAGGCATCACATCGAAGCCTGAGGAACGCGTATCGCCAAGACCGCTGGTGCCGTAGACACGATAGCCGGACATCACGACGCTGCCGTCGAACTGAGCCAGCGGTGTGGACGCCGAGATGTCGGTGTAGCCCGAAACGGCCTTGACCAAGAACGCGCCAGGCAGCAGCGCATAGCGTGCCGGCAGCAGCGTATAGACGCCCGCCGCAAGGCCGTTGCCACCGGCAAGGTACACGCTCGCGCCAGGCACGAGCGAGGCGCCTTGTGCTGCCAACGGATCGCCCGGCATCACTGATAACTGCTTGCCCGGCAGTACTGCATAGAGGTTCGGGTTCACCACGTTCGACAGCACGTCGCGCGTCCCGCCTACACCGGCGGTGAACTCGAATGCAGCAAGGTCGCCCCCACCGGACACGTCGATGATGGCGCCAGTGGCGATGTTCACCGTCGCGCCACTGATTAGCAGCTGCTTCTGCGGCGGCAGCGCGGACCCTGAAGTCCCGTACACCCGCGTCACGTTAGGGGTCAGCGGATAGATCCAGTCGAGTCCGCCCTGCGTCTCGCCGAACAGCACCTCAAGACCTGCCCCAGACACCGAGGTAATGCTGCCGGTCAGCAGATTGACCGTGGGAGCTACCAGCGACACGCTGCCGAACGGCGCGCGCACGTAGCCGGCGTCATCGATCTGATTGGCGATCAACTTCAGGTTGCCGCCTGCGCTGTAAGCCGCCCCCGCCGTGCCGGGCGCCGTCTCGATCGTCAGCCGCCCGAGCGCAGCATCGCCTGACGGCAGCTGGATCGTGTAGCCGCTCAGCGACGTGGGGTAGATCTGCTGCGCAACAAGGTCCAGCGCACCACCACTGACCAGCTGGCCGAGGTAGCTCGTGGCGCCCTGCAACTGCACCCCCACCGTGCGCAGATCGCCGCTGGAGGCCAAATGCTCGGCCGCGAACCCCGACAGCGAGAAGGCACCGACGAGGTCGAGCGTCCCGGCACTGACTGCGAGCGTTGCCGCACCAGCGAGGGGCGCCGCGTTGATCAACTGGGTCTGCAGGTCGCTGGAACCCAACGCCACGTACGGCGCGGAAAGCGTCACCGTGCCCGTGCCGAGACCGTGGATATCCGGCGCGTTGACGATCAGGCCGATGCGCGGCGACAGCGTGACGCCGGATTCGAAGGCAACCCCGCCAACGGCGACGGCAACGGGCACCGAGCCGGTATTGGCCAGCAGGTCGCCGGCCAGCAGTCGGATCTGGTCGAAGCCAGCCGCATTGATCAGCGGCGCGGCGATCCGTCCCTGCCCGTTGAGCGCAAGGGGAATCGTCGCCCCCTCGGCGATACCGGCCGCCTGCTCGGTGGCCGTGATCGTCAGCACACGCGGCGTGGATGGGAACGACACGACGGAACGGGCCGCGCCAGTCCCCAGGTCGCCGTTCACGGAGACCGACAAGGAACCGCCGGGCGCGTGAGCGGCGGTCGCCGACCCGCCGGCCCCGCCGTCGGCATGCATGGTCGCGTCGAACTGGATGCCCTCAGCGCCAAACAGCGTGATCGAGCCACCGGACGCAGCGACGTCCATGCGCGTATAGGCCGCGCTGGAACTGCTGCGGCGGATATCGAGCAGCCCTTCAGAGCCGCGGGCGTCAAGCTCCGCCCCGGGCAGCGCCATGAGGTAGCCCGCTTCAGCGAGCAGCGAGATGCTGCCGCCGCCGAGAATCCGGCCCGAATACAGGCCTTGGGCACTAGGCGTGTAGATCACCGTGCCGCTGACGTCGATGACAGCATCGGCACCCAGCCATAGCGCTTGATCCTGCCGAAGCCCAAGCGGGCTCGGCAGCGTGAGTACGTCGAGCGTAATCGTGCCGCCCGGCGCCACGAGGCGGCCATCGTCCAGGATCCGGGAATCGGTCCGCAGGGTGATGGCACCGAGCGCATCGGTGCTGATCGAGGCACCGGCGGCGATGTACAGGTCGCCATGCGGCGCCGTCGGATCCGGCGGCGTGGTGCTGGCAAGCGTCAGGCTCGCCGGCGCACGAACGTAGTCCGGCAGCAGCACCGGCTCAGCCAATTGCGCTAGCGAGTCTGCCTGCGCGACCTGCGTGATGCCGGGCGAGAGCTTCAGGTTCAACTGCGAGACGTGCACGTTCACATCGCTCGCCACCTCAAGTCCCGTGGTGGTCGAGCTCAACGACAGCGCAGCGAAGCCATAGTCGGTCAGCAACGACGGCTTGATGCCGATGGCGGCCGGGTTCGCACACGCCTGGCTGGAAAGGCACAGCGCTGGCAGCGCAACCGCCAGCGACCCGCCGCTGGCGAGCGCGTAGCCGGTCAGCGTCGGCGCGAAGACCGTCTGCAGCAACGGCGAGTTTGCGTAAACGCCAGGTTTATCGGTGATGGAGATCGAGCCGCCCTTGCCGCCGACAATGCCACCGGCCGCGGTCTCCTGCGCGCCACCGCTGACATCGACCTGGAAGCCCGCCGGCATGACGAGCGAGCCGCCGCTCACAGACAGCGAGACCTTGCCACCCGCCGTGAACAGCGGCAACGTCGGCCCACCGACCATCGGGTTGTCGTTGACCCACTCACCGCCGACCTTGATCGCGGCGCCGCTGGTCGTGTACAAGCCAGGCAGCGGCAACCCGAGATCGCCGTCATACCGCACCGTCGGCAGCGCCGTGAGGCTGACAGACCCACCGGCAGCGGAGATGACGCCACCAAGGCCAATGCGCCCAGCGGTGAAAGAGACCGAACCGCCCACGCCCGGCGCCAGCGTCAGCCCGGGATTAACGTAAATGGAGCCTTCGGCAAAGACCGCGAGGCGCGAAATTCCTGCCTCGCCCAGCGCATCCGGACTGAGCACGCTGACATAGCCGGCAGGCAACACATCCCGCAACGGGTCGAATGCGGCGCCAGCACCGTTTAACAGCGAGGGCAGTACCGCACCGTAGCCGAACGCGAGATTGCCGAGCACTTCGGTCTGGGACGAATCGGTCACGGCCTGCGAGTTGCCAAGAATCAGCTGTCCGCCGAGTGGCGCCTGATCGAAGGAGCGGTAAAGTTGCCCGGCCGGCACCGCGGTGGGAATCAGACGCTGTAGTGGTCCGGTGGTCGCGTGACCCGCGATCGACCCATCAAGGATCATGCCCGGCGCAATGATCGTGAGCGTACCAGCATCCTTGCCTTCGACGTACCCGGGCGTGTAGACGCCACGTGGGTCGCGGCCGAACGACGCGGCGCTCACCGCCGTGCCCCAATGGGGATCACTGACACTGATGCTATCGAGGGTACCGACGTAGGCGCGATTGGGATCGGCCGCGTTGATGTTGTAGGCCGCGCCGTTCGCGCCGAGCAGCACGCTGCTCTTGACGTAGCCCGCCTGCCAATCGATCTGGCCACCCGACAGGTCGATCTTCGCACCCTGACTGACGATAACCGAGCCGGTGGACGACATGCTCACCGTGCCGCCGGTCAGGCTGCGCTCAAAGACGTCGCGCCGAATCGTCGAAACGTCACCGGTCAGATCTGCCACCGGCGTGCCCACCCAGGCATTGCCGTTGGCGTCAACGCCGTGATTGCGCATGTCGACCCAGACCGTGAGTCCGCGCAGCGGGCCGTCTCGTTGCGCTGGATTATCGGCAAGTTCCGAGCCGCGCAATTGTACCTGCAGAGAATTCTTCTCCACCGACAGCGCGACCGTCGCGCCGGAAACGTCGATCAGCGCATCGGGCGCGACGTAGATCCGCGACGAATCCGGTGCAGCTCCCGCAACCGGATTCGCCGGTTGCGCAGAAATCGTGACGTTGCCACTGTTGGCGACCACCTGGGCCGCACTCTCGATGAGCACAGAACCGCCCTCAAGCTCAATGAGAGACTTTGGCTGCGCCGTCGCGTCGACGGCAGTATCGGTCGTCGAGCCTTCAAGGGTTACCGCGGTAGTGCTGCCGGGCCCGAGCGTCAGCGTGCCCGTCCTGTTGAACTGCAGCCGGCCCGGGATATCGAGCTGTGCAGAACTCGTATCGCGCGCCTGCAGCACGATGGAGCCGTTCACCCGCGTGGTGGTGGTCGCAGACACACGACCACCCTGATTCACGGCCAGGCCCGCGATAGTGACGTTGCCGCGATTGGCGATGATCTCGCCCACACCACCGGCCGCGCCACCGGCACTGTCGATCGTCGCGGTACCGCCGTTGCCAACCTCAACCAGCAGCCCGCGAACGTTCGGGTCGGAACTGACCGCGAGAAACACCCGCTGACCGGCAGCAATGATCGTCTGGCCATCGGGCGTGCTGATCCGGCCGCCGTTCTCCACGTTTGGGGCGAACAGCATCACCTGCCCGCCGGCAGCGTCAATCGTGGCGCCGTTCTGCACCATGATGTCACCGCTCACCAAAGGGCGCCCGAGCGCATCGGTGTACGGCTGGAATGCCGCGGCCTGGACGGAGGAAGCGTTGCCGATACCGAGGCGCAAGGCGTCGGCACTGATATTCAGGCTCGAGGCAAGCAGGCCACCGACGTTCACCACGGCGGTCTTACCGAACAGAAAGCCGTTCTGGTTCAACAGATAGACAGTACCGTTGGAATTGAGGCTGCCGAAGATCTTGCTGGCGTCACCCTGAAAGATCCGGTTGACCGAGATCGACGAGGCCGTCGGCTGCACGAAGTTCACGGTGCCGTCGGCCGAAATATTGAAGCTCTGCCAGTTCAGCACCGCTGTCGGCGTCGTCTGCGTGATGGTCGCCGTGCGGGTACCCAGCACAAGCGACGCGGCGCCCTGCGACACCAGTGCGGACGGGCCAGCGACACCGCACAATCCCGCAGCGCAGGCCACCGGCAGGTCCAGTGCAAGCACTGGGGAGCCGAACACCGTGGCGAAGGCGAGCGTACCGACGACAACGCGGCTGCCGCGATAGAGCCAGAAGACGCCTGTGCTGACGAGACTATCCATCATGACCCCATCTAGAACGTCAGTTTCAAGTTGAAATCAATTCGTCCGTCACCGGCACGGGTGCGCGTGCCACGCACCACCGGTGTCGACCAGTCAATCATCGCGTCCAGCGCCTGACCGACGGCAAAGCGCATCCCAACACCCCAGCCCGAGAGGTCCGTCCGCACGCTCCCCGACGAGATCTCCGACGACAGCGGCTGTTGCATCATGCCAACGCCGCGGTCATAGAAAACCATGCCGCTGACGGCAACCGAGCGCAGGTGGGCAGTCGGGCTGCGCAGTTCGAGGGTAGCTGCGACGCCGGAGTCCACCAGCGCCTCTGCATCAAGGTAGCCGCGGACCGAGTCGACACCACCCAGCGCCAGCTGCTCGTTGCTGATCAGCGGCTGCTCGGAATACTGCAGCCCAAGTCGCGCGCCAAGCGCCCAGCCACGGCCGATGCGCCAGGTGGCCGACGAATTGTCGCGCAGGTACGCGAAGCCCGCGTGGGCCCCGGAGCGTTTGTACGCGAAGGCCTTGTCGTCAGTCGCAAGGCCGCGGATCGCGAGACTGACGCCCAACTGGTTCTGAACGTCGAACTTCTCCACCTGGTAAGCGACGCCGTGCTGCGCAGTCCAGAGCAGGTAATGGATAGGCGTACGCGCCGAAACGTTCGTGGACAGGCGGATGTCCTCGCCGAAGTCCTTCCAATCGGGCCCAAAGGACAGCGTCTGCGCACCAGTGGAGCTGATCCCGAACGAGTGGTTGATGCGCAGCCCGACGATCGTGCCGTTGCCGATGACCGACAGGGTGCCTATTGCCGCCACGTCACTCTTCGAGCGGATCGCATATCCCGACCAGGTCAAATCGTCGCGATTCGTGTGACCAAGATAACTGAGCGCACCGACTTGCACCTCAGACATCTTCTGGGGCGCTGTCTGGTACTGCAGGCCGAGCGTATCGGCGCGCTGGAACATGTTCTCGTAGCTGATCGAGGCGACCAGACGCGTCTGCGTTGTGTCCGACGTATAGCGATTGTTCGCCTCCAGTGAAGCATGCAGCGGCAGATGATCCTTGACGCCGAACTCGACCGCGAGCGTGCCCGGCGTCGAGCCTGGCTTGAGCGTCGGAGTAATCTCCCTATCACGCGCTTCACCCGCAAGCGCCGTCAGCTGCGCCTGCAGGGCTGTCAGCTTCGGCACTTCGCCCGCCTTGACCGACGGCAGACGCGCGAGGATCCGGCGCTCCGAGTAATAGCGCGCTCCGCTGATGCGCACCTTCTCGATGCGACCCTCGGTCACTTGCAGCCGCACGATGCCGTCATCGACCGACTGCTCGGGAATATCCACAAGCACCGTGCCAAGCCCGGCCGTCCGGTATGCCGCCACCAGCGCGTCGCGCGCCTGCTCCACCGTCGCGAACGAGCGCTGCTCCCCGAGCAACGGGTATACAGCCTCCTCGATCACGCGCACTGGCAGCTGCGTGTTACCGAGGACCCGAAATTCGAAAATAGAGAAGTTGTCGGCCACCGCCGGCGTGACCTCAGAGGTGACGGGCAGCGACTCGGCGTGGACGCCCGCCGTGACGCACAGCGCCGCAAGCAATGCCGCGCAGCCGCAAGCAACGCGTTTGCGCCCGGCCCGCGCGGCATCCACCTGGCTGATCTTGATTCTCCACCGCACGCGCCAACCTCTGAAAGACTTTCTCGAGGAAAAGACAGCAGGGCGGTGCGGCGAGGGCCGCACCGAGCACTGACAAACCGCGATGAACCGCACAATCGGTCCGAGCCGTCAGAGTGGCGGCTGTACGTTTCAGCTTAATGTCAGATCGCGTTGCACACGGTGAATCCGCAACCTAACGCGAAGGCGTGTATGACAAATCAACTACAAGCCGAAAAATGCGGGCACCTGAGCCCGGCCGCCAGGCTCAATGCCAGATCAGGGAACAGGCAGCGGGGAAAACTTCAACACCGTGCCCTTCAGCAGGAACCGACCCAGCAGTGTCACGCGGCCAGTTGCGTCGTCAGCGAAATCCTTCGCCCCTGCGACAACGCGATAGAACGCAAGTTCGCGGCCGACCTCCCCCGTCGCATCGAAACCAGCCATCCCTAGTTCACGACCTGGGGCAGCAATACGCGCATTCAGCGGACCCCAGTTGGTCGCAGGGCTACCTCGACTGCGCAACACCAGGTGGCCGCCCAAAGGTTTAAAATCATGAGCAGCCGCGGCCAGCTGGCTATCGGCCACCGAAACCGCGGTCACGATACCGAAGGATGTCCAGACACGCGGCGTCATGAGTCGCTCGCTGGCGCTGCCTGCGGAAACATAGAGTGTGGACCCGGCGAAGCCGTTCGGCCCTTGGGCCGACAGATCGGCCGCCAGCAATTGATACGTCAGCCGACCCGGCCCGAGGCGCACGGCGTACCGCCCGTCGAGCATCCAGCGCCCGGCAACCGCCACAACAGCATCGACCGGCCCGAGATCGATGACCTCGCTCCTTCCGGTTGTCTGATTCACCAGCACCAGAAAAAGATCGGAACTCTCGCCTGCACCTGGCGTGCGTACCTGCCCGCCGGCCAGTGGCGCGCAAAGCAGCAGCGCCATCACCAAAAAAACACGCGACTGTCGACGCAACATGACGGTACCTGCCCTAGCCGAGATGCTACCCCATAAACGAAAAAAGGCGGCCCTGCCTGCGCAAGACCGCCCGTTGAGGCTGTCCGTGCGCCACGCCCAGGAAAACCCTGCGCGTGGCGTGCGGTGTCAGACTCCGCCGATTACGGCGCCCAGGTCGGGCTGCCCGCAGTGGTCTCCGAAGCACCAAGGTACGTGAGCGGCCGCACGCAGTTGTTCGTGCTGCCAGACGAGGAGGTCTTCGTCACAGTGCTGACCGGGGTCGACGCAAAGGCCGTCGAGGCACCCGTCACCGGCGCTGCGCTGTTAACGCCCGGGATCACGAGCACGCCGCCGTTGAAGCCCTGACCGGCCATCTTCGACGCTGCGTTCACGCCCGCAACCGAACCGATGGTGCCGAGCGCCTGGGTCGTGTTGGTGGTCATCACCGCCACCAGCGCACTAGCAACCGCGCCGGAGGCATTCGCCGCCGACCAGGCCGCCGACGCCGGAGGGGTGTACCAGAACGACTGCGCCATGAAGGAGTACTTGCCGGCCGCCGCGTTCTCAACCGAGGGCACCACGCCGTCAACCTTGATGTAGCGGAAGTCCTTACGGGCCGCCGTGCTCTGATCCGACGCCGACAGGTTGTCGACGCTGGCAAAGCCGATAGCAAAGTGACCGGCGGCGTCGTGGCCAGTCAGGCAGTCCAGCAGGTCGCCGGTACCGTTGCCGGCGAACACGCCCTTCGAGGTGACGTTTGCCTGCGTCCAGCTGCAGCCGTCCGTCAGCGCCGTGGCGCACTGGCCACCGGTGATCGCCTTGAACGAATACGTGCCCGGGGCGCAGTTGGTATCGTTGAAGAAGATTTCCGACGCCATTTCCGTGCCGGAGTTACGGCCACGACGGCAGAGGTAGACCGTCTGCGAAACCGGGGCCGAGACGCCTGGGCTTGTGCAGGCGGTGCCGGTCGAAGATCCGGTCCAGCACTGCGCCGTGTTGGCGATACCGAACGCGACGCTTGAGGTACCGACCGACCTCGTGCCGTCCGCGCTCTTGAGCCAGGTCCAGCCGGAAGCCGCCACCTGGCCCGAGTACAGCGCCGACAGCTGCGCACGCGACAGCGTGGGCATGTTGGCGATCGTATCGTCCTGAACCAGGCCTTCGACAGCCTGCAGCGCGTGGTAAAGACCGAGGTTCACGGCCGGGGCGAACACGACCTGCACCGTCGGGCCCGACGCGAGCGCGACCGGGGTCGTCGGGTCGGTGTTCGGGAACAGCGTGCCTTCAACGTCGGCGAAGCCGAGCTGCGGGGCCAGCGGGTTGACGACAAAGCCTGTGCAGGTGTGCTTCGTGTACGACTGCAGGTTGTTGCTGGTCGTGCCGGTGACGGCGGTCGTCGGCGCGCAGTTCGTGGTCGAAAGCTGCGATACAGTCGGGAAGTTCAGGCGGCCATCCGCCGTGTACGGAGCACCCGAGAAGGTCGCGTTCTGCAACGCGGTGACGCCGTTCAGCGAACCGGCGCCGTCTTCCTTGATAATGGCAATGGCGACCGAGTTCGGCGGCGTCGCGCCGTCGTTGATAAGAGCCGTGTTGGACATGCACGCGACCGCGGTGAACTTCGACGTAGCGCCGGTTCCCTGGTTGTAGACGTCAACGGTACCCTTCGTTGAATCGCAAGGGGTGGACGTGTCGACCGCGTTGTAGAAGTAGGCCTTGAGAGCAGCGTCGATCGCGGTCGAACCTGACGCGTAGACGATGTTCGCGGTGGGGACGGTCGTGATGTCGATCGCGCCGGCACTGCCGGCAACGCCGACAGCGAGGGCCGCGAGGACCGCCTGATGGATACGAATGTTCATTAAAAAATCTCCGCAGTATTTAGATGACGATTTCAGGTAACGATGCGATCAGGCGACGACAGCCAGGCGACGGCGACGGGCAGCGCCGAGGCCGAGAACGCCTGAACCGAGCAGCCAGAGCGCGGCGGGAAGCGGCACGGCGGCGGCGTACGAGAGCGAGCTGCCGGTCAGGGTGAAGATGCCGGTCTTGACGATCGAGCCGGCAGAGTTGATCGCAGCGTCAACGGAATTCGAGGTGATCGTATAGAAGCTCAACGGGCTGCCGACGGCGGCCGTGAAGTCAATACCCGTCAGACCCAGGCCCTTGCCCGGTGCTGTCGACATGGAGGCCGTCGGGCCCCAGTTGGTGGCCGTCGTGCCAGCACTGAGGTAGGTCTGGTAGATATTCGAGCCCGTACCAACCGCGCTGAACGAATTCGCGAACGTGCTCAGGTACAAATCCGCGCTGTTTACCGCACCGACGATCGCGGTGTTGTTCATCTGCGCAGCGGTGTACGTGTTGTTGGATGAGGTGTAAAGCACGCTGCCCGAGTAGCCGTTCGCGCCCTGCGCAGACAAGTCACCGGCAACGAGCTGGTACGACAGCGTACCGGCGCCGAGGTTGGACGCAAGGTTAGGATCGACGTTAAACGTCTGGCCGAAGGTGAGCGCCGTGGCGGTGACGCCCAGATCAATGGCTTCGCTCTTGCCCGTGGTCTGGTTGACGACAACCAGGAACAAGTCTGAGTTGACGAACGAACCCGGCGTGTTGGTGACCACACCGAACGCGGTGGAGGCGGACAGGGCCATGACGGCCGCGATCGCGATACGAAGCTTGCTCATTTATTACGAACTCCCCTAGCGGTATTTGGAAAACCCGGGTCGGCGCCTTCTTCGGCATCGATCCCGAGAAACGTGACGATCAGAAAGGAACGACGAGTCTTGAAACCTCGCGAACGTCCGAGCGCCCTCCCTGCACCCCTGCAGCCGTCGCCCCGTCGGCAGAGTCAAGGGCTTGTGTCGCAGCAAATGGCACTAGTCGGTTCGCGCAGTGGAGGCTAGGGGTTCTGCATGACAGGTAATTGACTAGCGCATGAAGGGTTAACGGCATCACACTCTGAAAATTCGCCTGCACCGCTTGGCAAGACAAAGGTCGTCGATTTGTCTTACGTTGCTGCCACATTCCCGCCATGTAGGCACGGCACACTGCGCGACCTCCAGACTTTGCAGGCGCACCGCCCGCTTCCCATGCCAGTCTCTGCCTTCCAATCAACCCGCCGTACTACGAGCACCCCAGCTCATCAGATCTGGGGATCCGCGCCAACTTTGCTCTCAGTGCTGTTCGGGGCAGCGCTGCTGTTCGAGTGCCTGCGCTTTGGCTACGCGGCGTGGCATCCATTGCAAGCGACGAGCTCGTCCGGCAGCACAGTCAGCATCAATGTCGGCGCCGACAGCGGACTGGCAGCGCTACGCCTCCTCTTCGGCACCATGGCATTGCCCTCTGAGCTGCACGCTGCACCTGGCACCCTCAGCCTGCGCGGCACGATCTCGCTCGGCGACCCGGGTCGCGGCTTCGCGATCATCAGCATTTCCGGGGCGCCCGGCTTGTATGCAGTAGGCGCAGATCTCGGTGGTGCCGTGCTACGCGAGGTATACGAAGATCATGTGGTACTCGAGCGCAATGGCGCGTTCGAGTCATTGGAGATGACCAAGCCGGATCGGGACTTCGTCTACGCGGGAAACGCCTCGGCACCCGGCGCCAATAGCGGCGCCGACGACTCGATCGCATATCGCCCGCCAAGTGCGGAGGAACTTCGCGAGCGAGTTGCAGTAGCAACCGCTCCCCTTGCCGCAGTGATCAAGGCTCACCCGCTTATGAATGGCGGCGACTATCGCGCTCTGGTCATCGAACCGGGATCGGACGGCGATACCTTCCGTCGCCTCGGGCTGCGCGCAGGCGACCAGATCATGGCGGTCAACGATAAGCACGTGACGCCGGACACCTTCGACGTACTCGCCAAGGACATCAAGGCTGGCCGCAAGGTACGGCTGTACATCAACCGCGCGGGCGACGGACCTGAGGAAATCACCCTCAACGCCGCCGCCGTAGCTACCGCGGCCAGGGAGTGAACAGCATGCCCTACCAGCTTCGAACGAACGCTCGCTCCAGCCTTGAAGGTTGGCTCGAACGCGGCCAGGCGGCACACCTTGCCGGCCGTTACGACGAGGCCAGCGGCTGGTTCCGACGCGTGCTCGATCGGGATCCGGCTAATTTCGACGCGCTGCAACTGCTGGGCGGCACACGCCTGGCGATGGGCCAACTGGAGGACGGCGTCGCGCTGTTGCGCCGTGCACTCAAGATCGATACACGCGAAGCGACGGTACACAACAACCTTGGTAATGCATTGCTCCATTTGGGCAGGCGCTCGGATGCGGTCGCCTCACTTCGAACCGCTGCCGAGCTCGAGCCCGGCAATTCCTCAATTTCTCTGAACCTCGGCAACGCGCTGCGCGAGGCAGGCGACCTGCCGGCAAGTCTCGCCACGCTGCTCGCGTTACTCCAGCGCGAACCACGAATTCCGGATGCCCACTTTTCATTGGGACTCGCATTGCGGGCCGCCACGCGCCCGAACGACGCGCTGATCGCATTCGACCGGACAATAGCGCTGGATCCACAGCATGCGCATGCCCACGCGCAGCGCGGGCTGACGTGCGCGGATCTGGGCGATCCGGTCGCATCATTTACCAGCCTCGGTATCGCTGCCACCCTCGCCCCCGCCAGCGCGCGCGGCTGGATGACCCTGCTTCAGGCCAGTGCGGGCCTGGAACTACCGGACTGGACCGGCTGGGCCACTGCCTGCGAGATGATCTCAGCCCACGACACCGACGGCGTCGAGGCGATCGACCCGATGAGAACAATGCTCTTTCCCGTCGACGACGCCGACGTGGCGAGGATCTCGGCCCGCTACGCCGCAACGAACGTCGTACCCGCGGCTGACCGCCTTCCCCCGCCCGCGCTCTTTTCGCACGCTGATGGGCGCATCCGTCTGGCGTACCTGTCGCCAGACTTTGGCGACCACCCCGTATGTCGGCTGATCGCACCTGCCCTGCAGGCTCACGATCGCGCAAGATTCTCGGTGACTGCCTACGCGTGGGGATCCGGCGCAGGAACTCCCCACCGCGCCAATCTCGAAGCTGCCGTCGACCGCTGCATAGAGGTCAGCGCTTTATCAGACCTCGAGGTCGCGAAGCTGCTGCGTGCCGATGGAATCGATATCGCCATCGATCTTGCCGGCTACACCGGCCGAAGCCGTCCACGGATCTTCCTGGAACGACCGGCGCCCATTCAGGTCGGCTGGTTGGGGTACCCAGGCACGCTTGGAAGCGAGGCGCTGGACTACCTGATCGCAGACGCCGCCAGCATCCCGGACGACGCCGAGCGCCACTTCCGCGAGCAGATCGCGCGCCTACCCCATGGATTCATGCCGTACGACACCGACACGCCCGTCGCCGCCGCAGCAACACGGGCGGAATTTGGCCTGCCGCCAGCGGGTGTCGTTTTCGCTTGCTTCTCGCAGACGCGCAAACTCAATCCGCTGCTCTTCGACATCTGGATGCAGGCGCTGCAAGAGGTGCCCGGATCTGTCCTGTGGCTGGCCGCCAATTCCAGCACGTCGACAGAGCGACTCCGTGCGCAGGCTGACGCCCGCGGCATTGATCCGGCCCGGCTGCTCGTTTCGCCGCGCGCGCAAAATCAAGCCGAATATCTCGCGCGCTACGCGCTGGTGGACCTCGCGCTCGACACCTATCCGTATGGGTCCCACAGTACCGCGCTTGACGTACTCTGGGCCGGCTGTCCTCTGCTCGCGTTGCGCGGGCCTGCGATGGCGAGCCGGGTTTCAAGCTCGATACTGATCGCTGCGGGATTACCCGACCTGGTCCAGCAGGATTGCTCCGCTTACCTCCGGACAATGGTGGCACTGGCGCAGGACTGGACAGCGCTGGCCGACCTGCGCGCCCGCGTCCACGCCAGTCGGCAATCACCGCTGTTCGACCTTCCCGAACTGGTGGCCAACCTTGAGCGCGCCTACCTGCGCATGCACGAGACAGTCCGCACGGGTCGGTTACCGGCTTCCTTCAACATCTCCTGAACACTATACGGCGGGGCGCCTGCGCGCCCACTCCGACCGAGAACGCACAACGTGACCGCAAAACGCGCTTTGATTTCCGGCATCACCGGCCAGGACGGCTCGTACCTCGCCGAATTCCTGCTACAGAAAGGCTACGAGGTCCATGGCATCAAGCGCCGCGCCTCGTCCTTCAATTCCGATCGAATCGATCACCTGTACCAGGATCCGCATGAGGCGGAGCGGCGCTTCCACCTGCATTACGGCGACCTGACTGACGCCACCAACCTGATTCGTATTGTGCAGGAGGTTCAGCCGGACGAGATCTATAACCTCGGTGCGCAGAGTCACGTCGCGGTCTCCTTCGAGACCGCTGAGTACACGGCCAACGTGGACGCGATGGGAACGCTGCGACTACTGGAAGCGATCCGCATCCTGGGGATCGCGGGTAAAGTCCGCTTCTACCAGGCCGGAACGTCGGAAATGTTCGGCAAGGTGCAGGAGATTCCGCAGCGCGAGACGACGCCCTTCTATCCGCGCTCGCCGTATGGAGTCGCTAAGGTGTACGCCTATTGGATCACCATCAACTACCGCGAGTCCTACGGGATGTTTGCGGCGAACGGCATCCTCTTCAACCACGAGTCACCCGTCCGCGGCGAAACCTTCGTCTCACGCAAGATCACACGCGGCCTTTCGCGCATCAAGGTCGGCCTAGAAGAGTGCCTGTATCTGGGCAACCTGGACGCACGCCGCGACTGGGGCCACGCACGCGACTACGTCGAGGCACAGTGGCTGATGCTGCAGCAGGACACGCCCGGCGACTTCGTCATTGCGACTGGCCGCGATCACTCGGTACGCGACTGCGTACGAGTCGCCGGCGATCGCCTGGGAATGCACATAGTGTTCGATGGCGCCGGGCTGTCCGAAACGGGCGTCGATGAAACGACCGGACGGGTCGTCGTTCGGGTCGACCCGCGCTACTTCCGGCCGACCGAGGTAGAGACCCTGCTGGGGGACGCGACCAAGGCGCGCACCGAGCTTGGCTGGACGCCGCGGGTCAGCTTCGAGGAACTAGTGACCGAGATGGTCGGCTCGGATCTGGAGCGCGCGGAGCGCGACGCCGCGATGCAGCGGCAGGGCTTTCGTATCTGCCACCCTCATGAGTAACGCGCCGACCGGCCCAAGCAATGGCGGCGTCTTCGTCGCAGGCCACCGGGGACTCGTCGGCAGCGCGATTGCGGGCGCGCTGCGGGCGCGCGGCGTGGAAGCTATCGTCCGCGACAGACAGCAGCTCGACCTGACAGATGCAGTAGCTGTAGAGGCCTTCTTTGCCGAGGAGCGGCCCAGCCAGGTGTATCTGGCTGCGGCCAAGGTGGGCGGCATTCACGCCAACAACGCCTACCCAGCCGAATTTATCCGCGATAACCTAGCCATTCAGACGAACGTCATTCACTCGGCGTGGAAGCATGGGGCGACGAAACTGGTGTTTCTCGGCTCGAGCTGCATCTACCCACGCCTCGCGCCCCAACCCATGAGGGAGGAGCACCTGCTCACAGGCTCACTCGAGCCGACCAACGAGTGGTACGCGATCGCGAAAATCGCCGGCATCAAGATGTGTCAGGCCTACCGCCGCCAGTATGGATTCGACGCGATCTCGCTGATGCCCACAAACCTCTATGGCCCGGGCGATAACTTTGCGCTGGAGAACTCACACGTCTTACCGGCGCTCATGCGACGCTTCCACGACGCGAAGCTCGCTGGGAGCCCAGAGGTCGTCATCTGGGGAACCGGCACGCCAATGCGCGAGTTTCTGCATGTGGATGACCTCGCATCGGCAGCCGTGTTCCTGATGGAGCATTACTCCGACGAGCAGATCGTGAACGTCGGTACAGGTACCGACGTATCTATCCGCCAGCTGGCCGATTTGATGCGATACGTAGTCGGCTTCGACGGCGGCTTGAGCTTCGATCCGTCGAAGCCCGACGGTACACCGCGAAAGCGACTGGACGTGAGCCGGCTCGCGACGCTCGGCTGGAGAAGCCGGGTGTCGCTCAGCGAGGGACTGCGGGGCACCTACGGATGGTTCAGGAAGAACCTAGCGCAGGCGAGGCTATAGCGCCTGACGAAATCAGGGCGAGCGCTGCGACTCTGCCGCTGGCAATTCGCGCTCTGCACCCGACCGCAACGTCTCACCACCAGCCTCGGCTCGCACGAGGCGATGGGTGTCAGTGGCGATGTCCCTGGCAAGGTCGCCAACCCGCTCCAGCGCTTTGATGACGAACACCGTCTGAAGCGTGTTGCGCAGCAGGCGCTGATCCTCGAGCACATAGGTTAGCAGGTCCCGCAACGCCATCTGGAATTCAACGTCGAGTTCGGCGTCGCGCTCCACGACCGCCTCTGCACCAGCAAGATCCACGCGATCGAAGCAGTCCAGCGCATCTCGCAACATACCGGTCGCAAGTCGCGACATCTTCTTCACGTCATGGTAGAAGTGCGCAAGCGGCGCGTCGCCTGCAAGCAGGTGCAGCTCGATTGCCAGCCGCGAAATTCGCCGCGCACAGAAGCCTATGCGCTCGAGGTTCACCGCGACCCGCCCCACCGCGAGAGCAGCCCTGAGGTCTGTCGCGACCGGCTGCCGCCGCGCGATCAGAGCAATTATCTCTTCATCAATGGTCTTGGCGTACGCGGACACGTCCGCGGTGCGTGCAACTACCGATCGCGCACCATCGTCATCGTTCGTTGTAAGCGCGCTGACCGAGCGACGCACATGGTCTATGACGAAGCCGCCCATCCGCAGCGCCTGCAAGCGCAGGTTGAGGATATCCCCATCGAAGGTCCGGACGATATGACCTTCCATGCTACGTACGACTCAGCCGAAACGACCGGTGATGTAGTCCTCGGTCAGCTTGTGGCGAGGATTGGTGAAGATCTGGTCGGTCGGACCGACCTCAATCAGGTCACCGAGATGGAAATAGGCGGTTCGCTGCGATACACGCGCGGCCTGCTGCATGTTGTGCGTGACGATGACGATTGCGTAGTTCTGCCGCAACTCGTCGATCAGGTCCTCGATCTTCGCGGTCGCGATGGGGTCGAGCGCCGAGCACGGCTCGTCCATGAGGATCACCTCAGGATCGACCGCAATCGCGCGCGCGATGCAAAGGCGCTGCTGCTGGCCACCCGACAAACCCGTCCCCGGATGATCAAGACGATCCTTCACTTCCTCCCACAAACCGGCCTTCTGCAGCGAGGTCTGCACGATTTCATCAAGTTCGGCACGCGTCGCTGCCAAACCGTGGATACGCGGACCGTAGGCGACGTTTTCGTAGATCGACTTCGGGAACGGATTGGGCTTCTGGAAGACCATTCCGACCTGCGCGCGCAGCTGCACCACGTCCTGACGCTTTTCGTAGATATCCCGTCCATCCAGGGTGATAAGGCCGGTGACCTTCGCCCCATCGATGGTGTCGTTCATGCGGTTGAGGCACCGCAGGAAGGTTGACTTGCCGCAGCCCGAGGGCCCGATAAAGGCGATCACCGCGTTCTTGGCAACGTCGATGTTGACGTCCTTGATCGCGTGCTTTGTGCCGTAGTGGACGTTCACTCTGCGCGCGCCCATCACCGGATCCGCGACAGTGACCTGGCCGACGGTTTTGGTTTCCAGATGCTCCCCGGGAAGCGACTCGTCAGCAGCGCCGGAAACCGACACCCGCCCTCTGGAAGGAGCGAAGCGCGGGGCGTCCGATGGGGTTGCGATGGGGGTCGACATCTCAGTCACCTGGGCGCTACCAGCGCCGTTCAAACCGGCTGCGGAGGAATACCGCGACCGCGTTCATGAGCAAGAGGAAGGCAAGCAGGACCATGATCGCGCCGGACGTGCGCTCGACAAACGAACGCTCCGGACTCGTGGCCCAGAGGAATATCTGTACGGGCAGAACCGTCGCAGGGTCCGTCAGCCCCTTAGGCACGTCGACGATAAAGGCGACCATGCCGATCATCAGCAGCGGCGCACTTTCGCCAAGCGCGCGCGCCATGCCAATGATGGCACCGGTGAGCATGCCGGGCATCGCCAGCGGCAGCACGTGGTGCATGACCGTCTGCACCTTGGACGCACCCATGCCAAAGGCCGCTTCACGGATCGAGGGCGGCACCGCCTTCAACGCGGAACGACTGGCGATAATGATCGTCGGCAGGGTCATCAACGACAGCACGAGCCCACCGACCAGCGGCGCGGAACGCGGCAGGCCGAAAAACTGGATGAACATCGCAAGACCCAGCAGACCGAAAACAATGGACGGCACGGCTGCGAGATTGTTGATGTTGACCTCGATGAGGTCGGTCAGCCGATTGCGGCGCGCGAACTCCTCGAGGTAGACCGCAGCGGCAACGCCGATCGGAAAAGAAATGACGAGCGTGACCAGCAGCGTCAGCAGCGTCCCAACGAGTGCGCCAAGCACGCCAGCCTGTTCCGGCTCACGCGAATCACCGCTCGTGAAGAACGGCGAATTGAAGCGAACCTCGACGTGCCTGCCCGCCTTGAGTGCATCGAACAGCCGCAACTCCATATCGTCGAGCGCCCGGTCACTCTCCGGCAGACTACGGTCGATCTTGCCTTTGGCAAGCATGTCAACACGATCGTCGGCCAGCACCCAGACATTGTCGCGCTGGCCAATAAGCCTCGGATTGGCCAGCACGCGATCACGTAGCGTCTGCTCGGCCGCGCCGCTGACCAGACCGTAGAGCTTCTTCAGCTCACTGCGTCCCTCGACCTGTGGAAAAGCCGCACGGAGTGCCGCCCGCACGGGCAACTGGTAATTCGCCGCCTGCAGGTCGTCTGGCGATCGGCGGCCGGCCGGATCCAGGTCCTGCGCCGAATACGCCACATCGAGCTGAATATAGGTCTGCTCGAATGCCGTGTATCCTTTTTGGATGATGGTCCAGAACAGGAAGACGACGCACATGATGCCGATGAGCACAGCGGACAGCCCGTAGGCGCGGAACCGCAGCTCGGCGCGATAGCGCCGCTTGAGGGTCGCGGCGACCTTCTCGCGCGAGGTCAGCACCGGCACTGGGGTGGCGTCAGTCATACTGCTCCCGATACTTGCGCACGACCCGCAACGCGATGATGTTCAGCACCAGCGTGACGAGGAATAGCACCAGACCCAGCGCGAAGGCCGCCAGCGTCTTCGGGCTGTCGAATTCGGAGTCACCCACCAGCAGCGTCACGATCTGTACGGTGACCGTCGTGACCGCCTCGAAGGGATTGGCAGTGAGGTTCGCCGATAGTCCGGCCGCCATCACCACGATCATGGTCTCGCCGATGGCGCGGGACACCGCCAGCAGCACACCGCCAACAATGCCCGGCAAGGCTGCTGGCAGCACGACGTTGTGAATCGTCTCGGAGCGCGTCGCTCCCAACGCATAGGCGCCGTCGCGCAGCGACTGCGGCACCGCGGTAATCATATCGTCCGCCAGCGACGAGACGAACGGGATGATCATCACGCCCATCACGAGGCCCGCGGCCAGGGCGCTTTCCGAGGCGACCGTAAGCCCAAACGACTCACCCACCGTGCGCAGCAGCGGCCCCACGGTCAGCGCGGCAAAGAACCCGTAAACAACTGTTGGGATGCCGGCGAGCACTTCGAGCAGCGGCTTGGTCACCGCCCGAAAACGACGGTCAGCATATTCGGCGAGATAGATCGCAGAAAACAGCCCTACCGGAATCGCGATCAGCATCGCGATTACCGCAATCAGCAACGTGCCGGCAAACAACGGCACGGCACCAAAGGCCCCCGACGATCCGACCTGGTCGGCTCGGATCGCCATCTGTGGGCTCCACTTGGTCCCGAACAGGAAGTCGGTCACGGGCACGAGCCGAAAGAACTGCACCGCCTCGTACAGCACCGACACGACGATTCCGATCGTCGTGAGGATCGCGATCACCGAGCACAGGATCAGGGCAACCTCGACCAACCGTTCGACACTATTGCGCGCCCGCAACTCGGGATTAATTCGCCGCCATACGAGCAGACCGCCAATCATTCCAACGCAAAGCGCAACGATACCGCCCGCGAGCCGGCTAATGCCCTCTAGACGCGACCATTCGACAGCTGCTGCCTGCACGGCGGGCCGCGCCTCGCTGGCCGGGATATTGCCGGCGAGGACGTTACGGATGTCGTTAAGCAGCAAGCCGCGCTGTCCGGCATCGAGCCCATGAAACTCCGCCGGCATCTGCGACAGCACCGAACCGAGGATCAGACGGTCACCGGCGAAGTGCCAAACGGCAAGAACGGCAAGCGCCGGCAACGCGCACCAAGCCGCGGTCAGCAGACCGTAGTAACCGGGCAGCGAGTGAAGATTCCGAACACCCCGGCGCCCGCCGACCGACGCCACCGAGCGACGGCGACCCATCTGGTACGCCAGTGCGGTCAGCACGAGAATCACGATGACGATTGTGGAAGGCTGCATGCGTACCCGATGAAGATCCTTCCGCGGCGATCAACCGCCTAGTGGCGGCTGACTCTGAACCACGAAAGGCTCGCAAAATCAGGCGCCGATTATCTCGAACTTTTATGACAGTTTTGTTGCAGTCAAGGTAAGGAGTTGCCGTGAAAAGATGCGCAACCCTCTGTCTCGAATTGGTTTTTCTAGACATTTGGGCCCGATATTCGACCGCCCGAACCCTTGCCGAGGGCAAGCTGGCACCGTATAAAGGCCGGCCCCCACCCCTTTCAGGCACCCCATGTCCGACACGCTCGCGCTGACTCAGGAAATGATCCGCCGCCAGTCAGTCAGCCCAGAGGACGGCGGTTGCCAGGAACTGATGATCGAGCGCCTCGAAGCGATCGGCTTTCAGGTCGAACGACTGCCTTTCGGCCCCGTGCTGAATTTCTGGGCAACGCGTGGCCCCGCCGATGCACCGACGCTGTGCCTCGCTGGCCACACCGACGTCGTCCCGACCGGACCCCTGGAAAACTGGCACTCTGATCCCTTCGTCCCGACCATCCGCGATGGCGTCCTGTACGGTCGCGGCTCCGCTGACATGAAAAGCGGCCTGGCCGCGATGGTCACCGCAACGGAGGCTTTTGTCGCCGCCCACCCGCACCATCAGGGCCGCCTCGCCTACCTGATCACCAGCGACGAGGAAGGTCCGTCCGTCGACGGCACCCGCCGCGTGGTCGAGTATCTGAAGGCGCGTTCCGAACGCATCGACTGGTGCATCGTAGGCGAGCCCACCAGCGAGGAGACCTACGGCGACACGATCAAGATCGGCCGCCGCGGCTCGCTCAGCGGCCGCCTGACCGTCCATGGCGTTCAAGGTCACATCGCCTACCCACAACTGGCGGACAACCCGGTGCATCGCTTTGCCCCAGCGCTGGCGGAGCTCTGCGCGCGCCACTGGGACAACGGCAACGCACACTTCGAGCCAACCTCTTTCCAGATTGCGAACATCGGCGCCGGCACGGGCGCGCCCAACGTAATTCCTGGTGAGCTCAAGGCGCGCTTTAACCTTCGATTCGGCCCGGTGCAGACCGTCGAAGCGCTGCAGCAGATCGTCACCGAAGTACTGGATCGCCACGCCGTCAAATACTCGCTGGAGTGGTTCATCTCCGGCCTGCCCTTCTACACACCGCCGGGGCTCCTCTCGGACGCCATCGTCGCGGCCGTCGAGGAAGTCACCGGCCAGCGACCAAAGCTCTCTACCGGCGGTGGAACCTCGGACGGACGCTTCATTGCACCGCTCGGCGCGCAGGTCGCAGAGCTTGGGGTCGTCAACCGGACGATCCACAAGGTTAACGAGCAGGTCAGGGTCGAGGATATCGGCCAGCTGTCGCTGACCTATGGGCGGATTCTAGAGAAGCTGCTGGCCTGACCGGTCCAAGACCCGCCCGCCAGCGCATGACGTCAACGCGCGCTTGCGCGCAAGTTCGCGCTGACGCCGCCAAGCCCGAACACCGCGGCAAACGCCAGCAGCCAGCCAGGCATCGAAATGCCGAACAGCGACCATAGGATCGCCTGACACTCGCCACCGCCGTTGACGATGCGGCCCACCACTTCGTTGAACGGCAGCATGTCGACCATCGTGTAAAAATCAGCGCCACAGGACGGCAAACTGCCCGCAGGCTGCATCTGCATCCACAGATGACGCGCAGACAGAGCCGCGAGAACCGCAGCCGCGACCAGGATCAGCCCGCCGTAGATACGCCCGCCAAGACGGCCAGGATTGTGCAGGGCGGCCATCAGGAACACGAGGCCGAGCTCGATGACCGCAAGCCGCTGCAACATGCACATGTTGCAAGGCGCAAGCTTCATCACGTATTGAAAGAAAAGCGCGCAACCCATCATCGCCGCGCAGCCAAGGAAGCCGACCAGGTTCGCCTGCCGACGGGTAGTTCCCTCCAGCAGCACGACCCACATCAGACGCGGCCCCGTGCGTTCAGTTCCTTTTCCACGTCGTCGAGCGACGTGTGCCGGATGTCCTTGCCATAGACCATGTAGACGACGTACTCACAGATGTTCTTGGCGTGGTCGCCGATCCGCTCCAGCGCTCGCGCCACCCAGACGACCTCAAGCGCCCGGCGAATCGTCCGCGGATCTTCCATCATGAACGTGATGCACTGGCGCTGGATGGACTCGAACTCTTCGTCGAGAACGCGATCCTCGCGGCAGATCTTCAGTGCAGCGTCCGCGTCCAGCCTGGCGAACGCGTCCAGCGCATCGTGCACCATCTGGTGCGCGAGGCGACCCAGATGCTTGATCTCCCGGTACCGGTCAACTGGTCGCTCCATCGATGCCAGGCGTGAGGCGATGTAGCCAATCTTCTCGGCCTCGTCGCCAATGCGCTCCAGATCGGTGATGGTCTTGATGATCGCCACGATTAGGCGCAAGTCAGACGCAGCCGGCGCCCGGGTCGCGAGAATGCGACTGCACTCCTCGTCGATCGCGACCTCCATCTCGTTGACCTTGTGGTCGCCCCGCGCCACTGCGTCGCCGAGCTGACTATTGCCTTCGATCAGCGCGAGCACCGCGTTGGAGAGCTGCTCCTCAACAAAGCCTCCCATCTGCAGGACGCGACTGCGAACGCCCTCCAAGTCCTCGTTGAAGCGACGGGAGATATGCGGACCGCGACCTGTAACGTCCATGTTCTGTGCACCTTTAGCCAATGGTCAACTATATACCGCCGAAACACTGCAATTATCAAGGTTCCACGACAAAGCGATCGGGTAGGGGGCGGGGTTACCCCCGCCGCCCTCCCACACCACCGGACGTGCGGTTCCGCCTCCGGCGGTTCCTGTCTACTGCGCCGAGGGCACACAGCGAGCTTCGTTTCGTTCGTCGTGTCGCCTGAGGTCGTTGTTGAACACCGGCGGCTTGCACCGGGACTTCCGGCCCCGGTGAGTATCGCAGCAGGCCCGGCGGTCTCCCGCCGGCTTCTGTCCCAATCGCTCAGAGAGCACGCG
>SESH01067497.1_pt1 | contig 97755 bp, 99 predicted proteins | sample 3171561 | NCBI WGS metagenome assembly SESH01 (sample SAMN10866947, study PRJNA518727) | freshwater metagenome | biome: subpolar coniferous forest; feature: holomictic lake; material: water; isolation source: holomictic Lake 442 2011 16.5 m and 2014 13 m | place: Canada: near Kenora, Ontario
TCGTCCGCGCAAGGCTAAGGATAGCGCGTGTCGGGGCGGCGGCATGAGCACCAGTTGTGGCGGCGGCAAGTGCCGAGCACCGCCGCGCACCAAGTTAGAACTCGGCTCAGGCCGCAAGTGCCGCGACGCCTAGCCGAGCCGCGTCTCTCCCAGACGATCTTCGTCCAGCGCATAACCCATGCCCGGCGCATCGCTGAGATTGATCCAGCCCTGCGCATCGACGGTGAGCGGCGTCGCCATGATGAAGTCGCGCCTATCAAGGCTCCACTCCGGCGGATCGTACGGGAACTCCAGGAACGGCGAGTCGGCCAGCCCTGCGGCTAGGTGAGCGTTGGCGGTCACGCCCATGCCATTCGTCCACGTGTGCGGCGTGAACACGAGGTTGTGCTCCTGCGCCATCAGCGCGACGCGACGCAGGCCGGTGATACCACCCACCAGCGCGACGTCCGGCTGCAGTATGTCCAGGCAGCCGTCCGTGATCAGGTCGCGGAACTCATGCAGCTGGCGGGTCATCTCGCCACCAGCGATACGCAGGTCGGTCATGCCGCGCAGCGCGCGCATGCCGGCGCGATCGCCGCGATGCAGCGGCTCCTCCATCCAGTAGACCTTCAGCCGCTCCAGTTCGCGCGCGACCGTCAGCGCATCCTTGAGCGACCACGGAGCTGCCGTGTCCCACGGCATGCGCCAGCCCTGATTGCAGTCGACCATCAGCTCCAGCCGCTCGCCGACCCGGGCTCGCACTGCCTCCAGCGCACGGATGTCGTCACGCCAGTCGCCGCGATGAAAGCGCACCTTCAGCGCCGGGAAGCCCTGCTCCAGCATTTGCTCGGCGCAGTCGGCCATCTGCGTGGGATTGCGGAGCGTGCCGCTGGAGGCATAGGCGCGTACGCGACCTGCCAGGCCGCCGAGCAGCTTCCAGCAGGGCTGGCCGGTGATCTTGCCGGCCAGATCCCATAGCGCAAGATCCAGCGGCCAGCAGCGGCCGTAGTGGAAGTCGATGTGCGACAGGACCCGGTAGTGGCGCTCGATCGCCATCGCATCCTGACCGACGAACAACGACTCGTGGCCGGCGAACCCCACCATCAGGTCGCCGGAGCCCACCCCCTCGAGGCCCGTGTCGGTGCGCACGCGCACGACGGTGGAGTCGAAGTGCACACGCGGCTTGGTGTCCCAGCTGGCGTGAAACGGCGGATCCAGCGGCAGCCGGTGGTGGCTGACCGTGATCGAGGCGATGCGATGGATGACGCTCACTTGTAGGCCGTCCAGATGGTCTTGAAGTCCATGTACTTGTCGATGGCATGGGGCGAGCGGTCGCGGCCGAAGCCGGACTGCTTGAAGCCGCCAAACGGCGTCGCCAGCGACGAGCGGTCGTAGGTGTTGACCCAGACCGTGCCACCGCGCAGCGCATTCGACATCCGGTGCGCGACATTCATGTCAGCGGTCCAGACGGCCGCCGCGAGACCGTAGATCGAGTCGTTGGCCTTGGCTAGCGCCTCAGCCTCCTCGCGGAACGTCGAGACCGTTAGCACGGGGCCGAAGATCTCCTCTTGCGCGACCTTCATCGACGGCTGTACCGCGTCGAGCACGGTCGCCTCGACGTAGTAACCGCCGCTGTCCTGCATGACCTGCCGGCCGCCGAACGCAACCTTCGCACCCTCGGCGATGCCGGATGCGATGTAACCCAGCACCCGGTTCATGTGGCCCTGATCGATCAGCGCCCCCATCTGCGTCGACGGCTCGAACGGATGACCCAGCGTAATGGTCGCGGCAACCTTCTCGATGCCCTCTATCAGCGCTTCGCGCACGCTCTCGTGAACGATCACCCGGGAGCCGGCGTGACAGGTCTCGCCCTGGTTGTAATAGATACCCCAGGCGATGCCCGACGCTGCGGCCTCGAGGTCGGCATCGGCCATCACGACATGCGGGCTCTTGCCGCCGCACTCGAGTGCGACACGCTTGAGGTTGGACTCGCCCGCATAGCGCAGCATCAGCTTGCCGACCTCGGTCGAGCCGGTGAAGCTGATCATGTCGACGTCATTGTGCAGCGCGAGCGCCTTGCCGGCTTCCTCGCCATAGCCGGTGACGACGTTCAGAACGCCAGGCGGCAGACCCGCCTCGACCGCCAGCTGAGCGAGCCGAATCGCGCTCAGCGACGACTGCTCGGCAGGCTTGAGCACCACCGAGTTGCCGCCCAGCAGCGCAGGGCCCAGCTTCCAGGCACTGATGATCAGCGGGTAGTTCCACGGCACGATCGCACCGATCACGCCTAGCGGCTCACGCCGCACCAGTGCAAGTTCATTGCCTGCGGTCGGTGCAACCTCGTCATAGAGCTTGTCGGCAAACTCCGCGTAATACGCAATGCAATCAGCCGCGAACGGCACGTCCACGTTAACCGAGTTCAGGATCGGCTTGCCCACATCCAGCGTCTCGAGCAGGGCGAGCAGCTCAAGGTCGGCGCGGATGAGCTCGGCGAAGCGCAGCAGCACTCGCTTGCGCTCCTTGGGATCGGTTCGACGCCAGTCGCCACGCTCGTAGGCGGCACGCGCGGAAGCCACCGCCACCGCCACGTCGTGGCCCTCGCAGCGGGCGATGGACGCCACGACACGACCGTTGATCGGACTGATGCGCTCGAAGTTAAGACCACTGCGGGCGTCAACCAGCCTGCCGTCGATGAACGAGCGGCCCTCGATCGCAAGCGCCGCGACGCGCGCTTCCCAGGCCGCGCGATCGCGGCTATGCAGATTGTCGGTCATGGTGTCAGCGTCCCGAAAGTACGGCAGTGGCGAAGGTCAGCAGGTCGGCGTCCGCGACCGCACGCTTGTTCGAACGACGCATCGCCTCGTTCTCCGGGCGGGCCATTTGCGCGGCGAGATCCGCCGGCGTGATGTGGTCATGGCCTTCGCCGGCGAGCGAGATCTTCACGCCCGAGGCACGTAGCAGCCGCTCGAAGGCCGGCGCAAGTCGCGCCGCGTCGCGCGGCTCGCCCATCAGGGCTGCAATCGCCGCGTAGCGGCCATCGGTGTCGTGCTCGGCATTCCAGGCAAGCGTCGCGCGCAGCGCAAGACCCACCGCGCGGCCATGGTGCACCGGCCGCAGCGAGGCGAGCGCGTGACCGATGTTGTGCGCGATCGCGGTGCCACAGTTATCGATCGAGATGCCGCCTAGGGTCGCGGCCCACTGCAGGCCGCCGCGGGCCTCCAGGTCGCGCGGCGTCTCAACCGCGCGCACCAGGTGCTTCACGACCAGACGGATGGCAACGTGGCAATACAGATCGTTGGCCGCATGCGCGTTGGCATTGGTGGACGCCTCCAGCGCATGCACCAGCGCATCAATGCCGGTTGCAGCGGTGAGTGCCGCCGGCAGGCCCACCGTCAGCACCGGGTCGAGCACAATCAACGCAGGCTTGAGCTCATCGCCCCACAGCCAGACCTTGGTGTGCTGCGCATCGGCAAGCACGGCCGTGCGGGTGGCCTCCGAGCCGGTCCCCGAGGTGGTCGGAATGCAGACCGAATACAGCCGGGAGGCGGGGAACGGGTTGGCGCACAGACCGTAGTGAGCCGCGCCCTGGCTGCCGCCGGCGATGCCGGCGATCGTCTTGCCGACGTCCATGGCCGAGCCCCCGCCGATCGCGACGACCGCGCTGGCGCGTTCCTGACGGGCCAGATCCGTGGCGGCATCGACCTGCGCCATCGTCGGGTCACTCTTCACGTCGGTGAACGCCACCACGCGAAAGCCCGCCGCGGCCAGTGAAGCGCTGGCGGAATCGATGAAACCGGCGTCCTTGAGGCCGGGGTCGGCGACCAACAGGACGGCGCTCCCCGCGGCAATCCGGCCAGTAAGGGTCTGGCCTAGCGTCTCGAGGGCGCCTGCGCCCTGGACGATTTCAGGAACCCGGGCAAGTTGGATGATGGACATGACAGCCTCTGCGGTGGAGCCGGCAGGAAAACGAAGGACCCCGCTTGGGGGAACGTAGACGGGCCCGGACGGCGCCTTTAGTGACAGCCGGGTTGGCGCGAAGGCGGAGCCTGCGTGCGAGAGCCAGAAAGCGCCAGACCGGAACGGTACCTAGCTGCCTGCAGACTTCCACAGACGGGGCTGCGGTAGAAGCCGAGAAAATGCATCGGGGGATCCAAAAAAGGCATTGGCGCGCAATCGGCGCTTGCCCCACCCTGAACGCGCCCGACAATCCCCGTCAGCGATGCCTACGCCGTACAATAATCGGCTCTGGACACCGTCAGGCATACCCCCAGTCGCCGTTGCCGAGGAGGCGAGGATGGAGCGAGTTCGGATAGATCGCCGCTGGCTGCCGCTGAACGCGCTGCGGGCCTTCGAGGCGGTCGCCAAACACGGCAGTTTCACCGGCGCTGCGAACGCGCTGCTGATCTCGCAGAGCGCCCTGTCGCGGCATGTCATCTCGCTGGAGAAGCTGATCGGCGTGCAACTTTTCGACCGTCGCCCGCACGCGCTGGTGCTGACCACCGCGGGCCAGCACCTGCTGCCGGTGGTGTCGAAGTCGCTCGACCGCCTTGAGTACGCGCTCGACGAGATCCGTCACGCCGGCGCACCTACCCTGCGTACCCTGCGCGTGCAGATGCCGCCCAGCTTCGCCGTCCACCTCGCCGTGCCCATCCTGCGCGACTTCCGCCGCGCGAACGCCGAGGTGGAGATCGACCTGGTCAGTCCCTATGGCGTAGGGCCACCGCCGAGCGACGTCGACGTGGCGGTCGTGTATTCAAAGCCCACGGTCACCGACCTCGTCTCGGACCTGCTGTGGCCGGTCAAGCTCGGCATCCTCTGCCACCCGGATCTCGCCCGGCAGCATGCAGGCAAGGACCTGGCGACGTTCCTGCGGGACAACGAGCTTATCCACGTGCGTATCGCCGACCTGCCGCGCCACCACATCTGGGCGCAGCTGGTGAAGCAGCAGCACCTCTCGCCGGTGACCTTCGAGCGTGGCCTGGTGTTCGACACAGCACTACTCGCGGTGCAGTACGCACTGTCCGGCGAAGGCGTGGCGCTGGTCGACCTGAACCTGTTCCGCGACGATCTCGCCAGCGGCCGCCTGGTCCGGCCGTTCGACGTCACGCTGGACGAAGGCTACGGCTACTACCTCGTGACCCAGCCCGAGGCCCTGAGCGACACCGCGATCGCGCTGTTCCGCTCATGGCTGATCAAACACTTCGGCCCGCCCAAGATCGCCGAGGATGCCGCGCCGCGCGGCGCCGAATCCAACGACTAAAACCCCTGGCACGCGCGAGGGCAGATTTCTGCCAAAACGTCAGCCACCCGCCCAAACAGACTCGCCGGAGCAGTACGCAAATGTCAGAACGTGGAGACCAGACCGAACGCCGCGGGCGCCGCCGCCCCGCCAGCGCCGCCAGCGCCGTGCCCGTCGTCGATCGCTCGCGCAGCTATCGCCACCTCACCAATCCGTTCGAGCCGCTGAAGGTTTTCTCCGACGACCACGTCGCTGCGATCCACGAAGCGGCGCTGATGATCCTCGAGAACCAGGGTATCCGCGTGCTGCTGCCGGAGGCGATCGAACGCTATGCCGCGGGCGGAGCTATCGTCGACCGCTCGACGCAGATGGTCCGCTTCGACCGCGGCCTGGTCGCCCAGTCCCTCGCCAGCGCACCGCGCGAGATCACCCTGCACGGCCGCGACGAGTCCCGTCACATGCCGATGTCGGGCCGCCATGTCGTGTTCGCGCCGACCTCTGGCCCGCCTAACATCATGGACATCAAGCGCGGCCGCCGCGCCGGCACCTTCGAGGACTTCTGCAACATCATGAAGCTCACGCAGAGCTTCGAGGTACTGCACGTACTCGGCGGTGGTGTCGAGCCACAGGACATCCCGATCCACGTGCGTCATCTCGAGACGACGCGCGCGATGCTCAACCTGACCGACAAGATTCCGCTGGTCTACGCCCGCGGCGCTGGCCAGATCGCCGACAACTTCGAGCTGATCCGCATCGCCTACGGACTGACCGAGGAAGAGTTCCGCTCGCGCCCGTACACGGTCGCGGTCATCAACACGAACTCGCCGCTGCAGCTCGACATCCCGATGGCCGACGGCATCATGAACTTCGCCGCCGCCGGCCAGCCGACGATCATCACGCCATTCACCCTCGCAGGCGCGATGGCACCGGTGACGATTGCAGGCGCGCTGACGCTCGCCCATGCCGAGGCGCTGGCCGGTCTCGTGCTCGCGCAGATCACCCGTCCCGGCGCGCCGATCATCTACGGCAGCTTCACCTCGAACGTCGACATGAAGTCGGGCTCGCCGGCATTCGGTACGCCCGAGTACGTCAAGTCCTCCTTCGGCGCCGGCCAGCTCGCCCGTCACATCGGCCTGCCGTGGCGCTCATCGAACGCGACCGCCTCGAACTCGCCTGACGCGCAGGCGGCCTACGAGTCGCAGATGAGCCTGTGGGGGGCACTGCTGGGCGGCTGCAACTTCATGTTGCACGCGGCCGGCTGGCTCGAAAGCGGCCTGACCTGCTCGTACGAGAAGTTCATCCTGGACATCGAGATGCTGCAGATGTTCGCCGAGTCCTTCCAGGAAGTGCCGGCGACGGCCGCCGACCTTGCGCTCGATGCGATTGCCGAGGTCGGACCCAGTGGTCACTTCTTCGGCTGCGCACATACGATGGCCCGCTACCGGACCGCGTTCTACGCCCCGCTGGTGTCCGACTGGCGCAACTACGGCCAGTGGACCGAGGCGGGTGCGCAGACGGCGACGGAACGAGCGCATACGATCTGGCAGGAAACGCTGGCAAACTACGTCGCTCCCGCGCGGGATCCGGCGGTACTGGAGGCGCTGGACAGCTTCGTCGCACGGCGCGTGGCCGAAGGCGGCGCGCCGCCGGTCAGCTGAGCCGACCCCGGGACTCTTTAAAGCTGCGGCGCCACGGGCGCCGCGACTGCAACTGCATGAACTACTGAATCGAGGACGATATGCGCACTCACGTACAAGTGGCGGTAATCGGCGGCGGCGTGGTCGGGGCGAGCGTGCTCTACCACCTGACCAAGGCAGGCTGGAAGGACGTGCTCTTGATAGAGCGCGCGGAACTCACCTCCGGCTCAACCTGGCACGCCGCAGGCGGCATGCACACCGTCAATGGCGACCCCAATGTCGCCAAGCTGCAGCAGTACACCATCAATCTGTACAAGGAGATCGAAGCGATCTCCGGGCAGTCGTGCGGCGTGCACATCACCGGCGGCATCATGCTGGCCGGCACGCCCGAGCGGCTGGACTGGCTGAAGATGGCCAAGGCCCGCGGCCGCTACCTGGGCATGGACCTCGAGCTGATCTCCGTGGCCGAGGCCAAGAAGCAGTTCCCGCTGCTGGATGAGGCGCACTTCGTAGGCGCGATGTATGACCCGATCGAAGGTCACGTCGACCCTTACGGCGTCACCCACGCCTACGCGAAGTCAGCGCAGATCGGCGGCGCCGAGATCGTCCGCCAGACCCGCGTGGTCGACACCAAGCAGCGGCCGGACGGCAGCTGGGACGTGATCACCACCCAGGGCAATGTCCATGCCGAGCACATCGTCAACGCGGGCGGCCTGTGGGCGCGCGAAGTCGGCCGCATGGTCGGCATCGAGCTGCCGATCCTCGCGATGGAACACCAGTACCTGATCACCGAGGACATCCCGGAGCTCAAGGGCCAGGCGGAGCAGCTGCACTGCATCGACTTCGAGGGCGAGATCTACATGCGCCAGGAGCGGGGCGGCATCCTGATGGGCACCTACGAGCGCGCGGGCGTGCCCTGGGCGCCGCATACGACGCCGTGGGACTTCGGCCAGGACCTGCTGCCGAACGACCTGGAGCGCATCGCGCCCAGCCTCGAGGTGGGTTTCAAGCACTTCCCGCGTCTCGAGAGCGCCGGCATCAAGAAGATCGTCAACGGTCCGTTCACCTTCGCGCCGGACGGCAATCCGCTGATCGGCCCGATCAAGGGACTGAAGAACTACTGGGTAGCCTGCGGCGTCATGGCCGGCTTCAGCCAGGGCGGCGGCGTTGGCCTCGCGCTGGCGGAGTGGATGGTCAACGGCGATCCGGGTGCCGACATCTGGGGCATGGACGTCGCCCGCTACGGCGACTGGGCCACGCTCGCCTACACCAATGCGAAGGTCCGCGAGAACTACTCGCGCCGCTTCCGCATTCGTTTCCCGAACGAGGAACTGCCGGCTGCCCGCCCCCTGCGCACGACCCCAATCTACGAGAAGCTGGCGGCGGAAAACGCCGTCTACGGCGACTACTGTGGTCTTGAGCACGCCCTTTGGTTCGCGCCGAAGGGCACCGAGCCGCACGAGCAGATCACTTTCCGTCGTTCCAACGCACACCCGCACGTCGGCGCCGAGTGCCGCGCCTTGCGCGACTCGGTCGGCCTGCTGGAGATCTCCAACTACGGCAAGTTCGAGGTCACAGGCCCGAATGCCGCCGAGTGGCTGGCCAAGGTCATGGCGAACCGGGTGCCGGCGATCGGCCGGATGGTGCTCTCGCCGATGCTCAACGACGCTGGCCGCCTGATCGGCGACTTCACGATCGCGCGCCTGTCCGAGGAGCGCTTCTTCGTGGTCGGCACCTACGCCGCCGAAGTGTTCTACATGCGCTGGTTCGAGCGCTCGCTGCCGCCCGCAGGCGTCACCGTGCGGCCCTGCGCGATGGAGTACACGGGCCTGTCGGTCGCCGGCCCCAACGCGCGCGCACTGCTGCAGTCGCTGGTCGTGGACGATCTGTCGACGCAGGCGTTCCCGTTCATGTCGTTCAAGAAGCTCGACGTCGGCATGGTGCCGGCCCTGGTCGGTCGCGTTTCGTTCACCGGCGACATCGGCTACGAGATGTGGGTTACCAGCGACTACCAGCGCGCGCTGTATGACCTGCTGGTCCAGGCCGGCGCGAAGTTCGAGCTCAAGCACCTCGGCGGTCGGGCGCTCAACTCGCTGCGACTGGAGAAGAGCTTCGGCACCTGGGCGCGCGAGTACCGGCCCATCTACGGGCCGTACGAGGCGGGCCTGGGCCGCTTCGTCGACCTCAAGAAGCCGGAGTTCATCGGCCGCGCTGCGGCCGAGGCCGAAAAGGCCTCCGGCGGCGTGCGCCGGCTGATCACGCTCGACGTGGATGCCAACGACGCGGACGCGATCGGCGACGAGCCGATCTATCACGCCGGCAAGGTCGTCGGCTGGGTCACCTCCGGCGGCTACGGCCACTCGGTCGGCAAGTCGCTCGCGATGGGCTACGTCAACAATGACGTGGCCGACCACACGACTGACTTCGCGGTCGAACTGATGGGTGAAGTGCGCGGCGCAGTGCGCCTCGCGGAACCTGCATTCGACCCGTCAGGCGCCAGAATGCGGACCTGAGCTGCTGATGGCGACCGCTGCGGCCGGTGCTTTGACGCCGGCCGCGGCCAGCCGCCAGAATGCCGCTGCTGACTGACTACAGGCCGCGTCATGTCCCTTGCCGCTGAACAGATCGAAGCACTGACCCGGATCGTAGGCCCGGCCTACGTGCGCAACACTCGTGAGCTCGCGTCACTCGACCCGGGCATCGATCCACACAACTACCGCGCCGACCTGCTGCTGCAGCCCGCCTCGACCGCAGAGGTGGCCGCACTGCTGGCGTACTGCCATGCCCAGCGCATTTCGATCGTGCCGCAGGGCGGGCGCACGGGGCTGTCCGGTGGCGCCGCCACCCGCGCAGGCGAGGTGGCGCTGTCACTGTCGCGTTTCGACCGCATCGAGTCATTCGATGCGCTGAGCCGAACCGCCGTCGTCGGCGCCGGCGTCACGCTCGGTGCGCTCGCCGCCCGTGCCGCACTCGACGGCCTGTCAGCGGGCATCGATCTGGGCGCGCGCGACTCAGCGACGATCGGCGGGATGGTGTCGACCAACGCCGGCGGTGTCGCCGCGTTCCGCCACGGCACGATGCGCGAGCGGGTGCTGGGACTGGAGGCCGTGCTCGCCGACGGCCAGGTGCTCGCGGAACTCGGCCAGGTCAGAAAGCGCAACGAAGGGCTCGCCGCCGAACGGCTGCTGATCGGCGCTGAGGGCACGCTAGGCGTGATCACGCGCATCGCGCTGGCACTGGTGCCGGCTGACGGGCCGGTGGCTACCGCGCTCGTGGCGGTCGGCGACCTGGAGGCGGCCGCAACGCTCTGCGATCGCGCCCAGACATTAACCGGCGCGACGCCGACCGCGATCGAGCTGATGTCCGGCAATCACGCCGCCGCCGTCTGCAGGGCGCTGGCGCTGAGCGACTTCGCAAGCCTTGCAAGCCAACCTTATCTGGTGCTGATCGAGCTGGCCGCGGGCGACGCCGGTCGCGCCGAAGCGGCCCTGATCGACCTGCTCGGGTCGGCGGTCGAATCCAGCATCGTGCTTGACGCCGTCGTCGCGCAGAACGAGGCACAGCGGCACACGATGTGGCGGGTCCGCGAGGACTGGGCGATCGACCGGGAACGGCCGGGCGGCCTTTGGTACGACATCTCGGTGCCGCTGTCGGTGCTGCCCAATTACGTCGCCGAGCTGCGTCAGCGCCTCGCCGCGCACGATGCCTCGCTTGAGCTGGTGCTGATAGGCCATCTCGCCGACGGCAACCTGCACGTGACGGTCAATGCCGGTACACCGATCACGCCGCGGTACGAAGAAATCGCCCCGCTGGTTACTGAGGGCCTCGCACGCGTCGGCGGCTCATTCTCGGCCGAGCACGGCATCGGGCTGGAAAAGAAGGCGACGCTCGCGCGGCTCGGCGGCGCGCCCAAACGAGCGCTGATGCGCGGCCTGAAGGCGCTGTACGACCCGCACGGCATCCTCAATCCGGGCAAGGTAATCCCGGACTGAGAGCGCTAGCGGCGGGGCATCAGACCCGCGCCGCGCCCTTCGCCCAGTCGACCGGCTCTACCTTCGGCAGGATAAGACCCCAGCCAACGATACCGAGCAGGTTGACCAGGCAGACAACGCCGAAAGCGTAGGTGTAGTCGCCACCATTCCACACGATCAGCAGTCCACCCAGCGCCGGGGCAATGATGCCGGACAGGTTGCCGAGACAGTTCTGGATACCGATCCAGCGCCCGGTCGCCAGCGGTCCTGCAAGGATCTGGCCGATGCCGAACACGCCCGGCGAGGACAGTCCGAGGAACACCTGGTACGCATACAGGCAGAACAGCGACTGCGGCAGCGGCAGCAGCACCATGCCCGCCATCGCCGCGATCGAGACGACGTGGTTGGTCACCATGATCAGCTTGTAGATCACGGTCGGCGAACGACCCAGACGGATCCAGCGATCGGTGTAGAGCCCGGCGGCCACCGAGGCGACCGCGTTGATCAGGTAGGCGCCACCGCCCACCTCGCCCATTTCTACCATCGACATGCCGCGCTTGTTGACGAGGTAGAGCGGCAGAAACGTCAGGATGAAATACCAGTTGTAGTTGCTGGAGAAGTGCCCGAGCGCGGCGCCCCACAGCCCTCGCTCGCGCAGGATCCGCCATGAACTGGGCGCCCCCTCCACCAGTGCCGGCGGCGGCGCCGCGGCGGCCGTGGCCCGGGTGTAGCGCAGCCACGGCACGATCCACACCAGCGACAGCGCGCCGAACAGAATGAACACCGGCCGCCAGCCCACCCGCGCCATCATGAGCCCACCGATCCATGTGCCGATCGCCGGCCCCACGAGGTAGCCAAAGCTGATGATGCCGTTGGCGCCGCCCAGCCGGTCGCGCGGCACGTGTGTGGCAAGCAGGCTGGAGGTGGCCGGGAACACCGGACTTTCGCCGGCACCGAGCAGCAGCCGCAGCACGAGGATCGTTGCCGCGCCGCCGACGAAGCCGGTCAGCAGCGTCGCGACCGCCCACAGCAGCACGCCCACCGCGAGCACACGGTGCGCACCAAAGCGCTCCGTAGCCCAGCCGGCCGGGAACATCATCATCACGTAGGTCCAGTAGAACGCCGAGGCGAGGAAGCCGATCTGCGCCTCGTCGAAGCCCAGTTCCTTCTGGATAAGGGGCGCGGCCGTCGCGAGGTTACCGCGATCGATATAGCTGATCATCAGGACGGCCGTCAGCAGCCCGATCAGCTGCCAATGCGACGCCGCCGGGCGCGAAGGTTCGTTGTGCACCGGATCCCCTTGAAGGCTCCGATGATGCTAACGGACCTGAGCGACCGCCGCCGGGGAATCGGCGGCGCTGGCCCTTTTGGGCCTGCGCCGCGCGTCGCGATCAGCCGCCCAGCGGGCGCAGCAGGCTACGCGAGATGATGTGGCGCTGGATCTCGCTGGTGCCTTCCCAGATGCGCTCGATGCGCGCATCGCGCCAGATTCGCTCCAGCGGCAGGTCCGACATGAGCCCCATGCCGCCGTGGATCTGCAGTGCCTCGTCCGCGACCATGGCGAGGGTCTCGCTGGCTTTCAGCTTAGCCATCGCCATGTCCATGTCGGCCGCCATCTTCTGGTCGAACTTCCAGGCGGCATCGAGCGTCAACAGCTCGGCGGCTTTCAGCTCCATCGCCATGTCAGCCAGCTTGAACGAGACGCCCTGGAACTTGCCGATCTGCTGGCCAAACTGCTTGCGCTCGACCGACCACTGCATCGCCGCCTCCAGCGCGCGCTCGGCGCGGCCAAGGCAGGTTGCGGCGACCTGCAGGCGCGTAGCGCCCAGCCAGGAATTGGCGACTTCGAAGCCCTGGTGCAGCTCGCCGAGCATGGCCGACTTTGGCACACGGCACTCGTTGAACTCCAAAATGCAGTTGTTGTAACCGCGGTGAGAGACGTTCTTGTAGCCCGCCCGGACCTCGAAGCCCGGCGTGCCCATGTCGACCAGAAACGCGGTGATCAGTTTCTTGGTGCCGCGCGCATTGGTTTCCTCACCGGTCGCGGCAAACAGGATGACGAAGTCCGCGTGATCGGCGTGGCTGATAAAATGCTTAGTGCCGTTGATGACGTAGTCGCCACCCTTTTCAACGGCAGTGGCCTTCATGCCGCGCACGTCGGAGCCCGCGCCCGGCTCGGTCATCGCCAGGCAGTCGACCCGCTCGCCACGCACCGACGGGAACAAGTACTGCTCGCGCTGGTCGCCCTCGCAGGCACAGAGAATGTTCGAAGGGCGGCCGACGCAGTTGTAATGCAGCGCGTAGCCCGTTCGGCCCAGCTCCTTCTCGTAGAGGACCCAGGTCACCGTATCGAGCCCTGCGCCGCCGACCTCGGCCGGCATGTTGGCCGCGTACAGGCCCGCGTCGATCGCCTTGGCCTTGAGCTCCTTGTGCAGCTCGGGGCGCAGCACGCCGGTCTCCTCGACCTCGGCTTCGTGCGGCATCAGTTCGTTGGTGACGAAGTCACGGGTCGTCTTGATGATCATCCGCTGTTCGTCGGTCAGTCCGAAATCCATGGCAGCCCCCTGGTCGGTGTCGGTCTAGCGTCCTGGCGCACGCGCCCGGGCGGGGCGGCGGACAGGCTTGGTGATGGTCGTTGCTGGCGAAAGCGCCTCGCGGGCGGCCCAGGCCCGCCACAGGCCGAGCTGCAGGTCCAACTGCTCGAGCAGCCGCTTGGCAGGCCACTCGGCGGGGCTGATGACGGCACCCGCCGTCAGTCCGTTCAGGAACGTCGCGACCGCGCGCAGCACCTGATTGCGCACCGGCTCCGGCCAGCCGGCCCACTCCGGCCAATGCTCGGCCAGGCAACGGGTGTACAGGCGCATGTACTCGCGGTGCACCCAGGCGTTGATGCGTTTCAGGCGCTTGTCGGTCGACATCTGGCCCCAGAACGCCGTCCAGAACGCCGCTTCAGTGGCGCGCTGCGCATCCAGCGGCAGGGACTCCGCCAGCACGTCCAGCAGCGTCGCGCCGGCGCCCTTCTGGGCCGTCAGGCGCTGCTCGATCCGCCTGAGGATCATGCGCAGTGCAGCGAGGATGATCTCCTGCTTCGAGTCGAAGTAGTGGGCGATCATGCCGGTCGTGTAGCCCGCCTCGCGGGCGATACGCACGACGGTGGCATGTTCGAAGCCGTGACTGGCGACTACGCGGCAGGCGACGAGAGCGATCTCGTCACGTCGGGCCGCGTGGTCGACAATCTTCGGCATGGCCGATTAGCGCTTGTCTAGCGACAGACCACGGCCGGCGTCCGCGGGCCGCGGCAGCGCGGCGTGGCGCTCGCGGATCGCAAACAGCTTCGCCTGCACATCCGCGGGCATCGGCACCGACTTCTTCGCCTTGGCATCGACGTGCAGCATGATGTGCTCGGCGGTGGCGACGAGCTTGTCGTCGCAGACACGGTGCATGCGGTGATAGAGCCAGAAACGCCTGGCGTCAGCACCCAGCACCTGGGTCGTGACGTACAGCGCGTCGGACTGGACCACCTCAGCGAGGTAGCTGATCTTCATCTCTACCGTGTACGGCGAATAGCCCGCGTCGCGGTAGGCGGTGTCGATGCCTATCTGACGGAACAGCGTGTCAACCGCATCGCCAAAGATCTGCGGGTAGCGGAAGTCACTCATGTGACTGTTGTAGTCAACCCACTCGGCGCGCACGGTCGTGTCGAACAGCCGCAACGGCTGGTTCGGATCAACCGGCTGCGCCGCCACGCGGGCGGCGGCATCGTTGTACAGCCGTGTCTCCAGCGCCTTGAGCGTGCCGCCAGCACCGATGTCGAACTGCTTGAGCACCTGCTGCACTGCCACGAGGTAGCCGTCGCGCAGCCGCTCCAGCTCGCGGATCGAGCGGCCGCCGGCCTGCTCGGCCGTGCCCTCGACCATGCGATCGATCAGCTCGTCGGTCAGTTCCGGGGCCTCGAGCTTGGTCCACGGCCACTTCAGGCAAGGGCCGAACTGATGGAGCATGTGGCGCATGCCCGGCTCGCCGCCGGCCAGGTGATAGATCTGGTTGGTGCCCATCGCGGCCCAGCGCAGGCCGGGGCCGTAGATGATCGACTCATCGAGCTCGCGAGTCGTCGCAACGCCCTCGTTCACCATGTGCAGGATCTCGCGCCACAGCGCTTCCTGCAGGCGGTCGGTCAGGTGGCCCGGGACTTCCTTGCGGACCCTGAGCGCATGCATGCCGATGTAGGTGTAGAACTCGGCCGCGGCCTCGATGCTGGCGGCCGCGGTCTTGGTGCCGGCGACGAGCTCGACCAGCGGCAGCAGGTAGACCGGGTTGAACGGATGGCCGACGATCAGCCGCTCCGGATGGAGCATGTCCCGCTGCAGGTCAGAGGGCATCAGACCCGAGGTGCTGGAGGCGATGATCACGTCTGCTGGCGCGTGCTGGCTGACCTGCGCCAGGATTCGCTGCTTGAGCTCCAGCTGCTCAGGAATGTTTTCCTGGATGAAATCGACCTGACGGGCCATGGCGTTGAGGTCGGTGGTGAAGCTGAGCTTGCCCTTGGGCGGCAGCGGCGCGGTGGTCAGGCTGGCAAGCGCAGGCTCTGCGCTCGCGACCGAGCCGCGGATCCACTCTTCCATCTCCGGCTTCACGTCGGCGGCGATCACGTCGATGCCGAAATGCATCGCGCGCGCGGCCCAGCCGCCGCCGATCACCCCGGTGCCCAACAGTCCCAGCGTCTTGACCTGTCTCATCCGTAGCTCCCGGCAGGGCGCCGCGGAGGCGACGCCGTTTTTTTAATGTGGGGACAATAATATAACACGGCGCTCCGGGAGCAAGCCCTGAACGCAGCGGGAGGGACTCAAGTGATAGGGGCCGGGAAACCCAGCCCGCCCTGCCCGGCCGAATGGCCGGGAGGGGGGTCTGGCGGACCGGGCGGTCCGCCAGAGATCGTCATCGGGCCTTAGAACTTCTGCCCGAACTTCAGGCCGATCGTCCGCGGCTGCACCGGGATGTGATAGACCGTGCCGCACACCGTCTCCGTGCACTGGGTGAAACGCGTCAGGTCCGCGTTCGAGTCCAGTGCATTGGTGACGAACAGCTCGACCGACGTGCCGTTCTTGGTGACGCCACCGGACACGTCCAACAGGCCGTAGGCGCCAATCGCACCGAGGTGCGACGCATCGATCAGACGCAGCTTCTGCGAAGTCGCCGTCTGATAGACGTAGGCCGCCTGCAGGTTGCCTTCCCAGGTCGCCACATCGAACGTATAGCGCGCGACCAGGTTCCCCTTGATCTTCGGCGTCTGCGGCAGGCGCGTTCCGGACGGCGCGTACGGCCCGTTCGTAACGGTGCCATCCGCCCAGTGCTTAACCTGATTCGGGCAGCTCGTGACGCCTACACTGCCGCAGTAGTCCTGCGTCAGCTCATCCTTCGGCAGCCAGGTTACGGCGCTGGCCAGCGAGAACGACGGCGTGACCATCCACTCCAGCTCGCTCTCCAGGCCCTGTACCTTAGCCTGACCGCCGTTGACGATGATCGTCACGCTGCTGGGCCCGAGGAACGCGAACTGGAAGTCCTTCCAGTCCTCGCTGAAGACCGCGCCGTTCCAACGCAGGCGGTGACCGAACCACTGCGTCTTCCAGCCGAACTCGAGGTTCGTGAGGAAGTCCGCCTTGTACGGCGGAATGCCGGCCGCCGAGGTGCGGTTCACGCCACCGGGACGGAAGCCCTTGGAGTAGGTCGCGAACAGCATCTTGTCCTGATCGATCTTGTAGGTCAGGTTGACGCGCGGCGAGAAGCCGTTCTCCTTGACCGACTGGTTCAGGTTCGTGCAGGGCGCACCGTGCGAGGGCTGATAGGTCGGATCCGGAGTCAGCACGCCGTTCGCATCACGCGGGCCGCACTTCGACACGCCCGAGCCATGCGGGCTGAAACCCGCCGAGTAGCCGTAGAAGCCCTGCAGCGAGTTCTCGGACTTGAAGAACCGGCCGCCGGCGGTGGCCGTCAGCTTGGACGTGACGTCCCAGCTGATTTCGCCGAACAGCGCCGAATCCTTGTCTACACGCTGCTGCTGTGTCAGCCAGATCGTGTTCGGCCAGCCGGGGACATGCAGCCAGTCGGCCAGAACGCCGCCCGTCAGTTCCGGCATGTTGCCGACGACGCCAGGCAGCGAGTAGTTCTCGCTGATGTTGTGCAGCTGACGCTGAATGAACACGCCGAACGTGCCGCGAACCGGCAGATCCTTCGGGGTGCTCATACGCAGCTCGTGGCTCCACTTCTCGAAGCCGCCGTTGCCGCGTACCTGCTGCGCCGGATCGATCTTGTCGTCGTAACTGGCATTCGTATAGAAGTAGTTACCCGACGAGTACAGCTTGTCGTAGAAGAACGAGTAGTCGCTGTAGTCCGCAACCGAGTGCGTCTGGCGCTTCATGGTCGCGCCGGCATACACGAGGTCGAAGTTGCCGATCTTGCCTTCGATCGTCAGCGAGCCCTGCGCGAAGTTGTTGCTCGAGGTCTCCTGCGCGAAGTGCGTGACCTTCAGGAAGCCAACCGAGGGGTCGTAGCCGAAGAAGCCGTCGGCTGTGGTGTTCTGCATCATGAAGCCGGGCGTGATCGTCCAGTCGTCATTCAGGATGAAGCGCAGCGAGCCGCGACCGCCGCGGATATCGACCTGGTTGTAGTCGTTCTTCAGCCAGTGCGAATTGTTGACCGCACCGGCGCCGATCGTGCCGAGGCCACCGTTGGCGGCATCCCACGACGGGAACGTGCGCACACCGTTGACGATGCCAGTGCCCGGGCCGCTGGTACCGGCGACGTTGGAGATGAAGCCCGCATCGTGCTCGTCCCAGCCGACGAGGCGAATGGCTGCATTCGGGGTCAGCGGCAGGTTGACGAAACCCTCTACCGTGTAGCCCGTACCACCATGGCCGACCTGGTTGACCGACAGGTCATAACCCGCCGCAAACGCCTTGGGGTCGGCCTTGTTGGTGATGATGCGGATCGTGCCGGCCTGCGAACTTGCGCCGTACAGCGTGCCCTGCGGACCTGCGAGGACTTCGACGCGCGCGATGTCATAGACGTGTACGTCCATGGTGCCGTCAGCGGTCGTCATCGGCTCTTCGTCGAGGTAGGTACCCACGCTCGGCTGCGAGCCGGAGTGGTTGCCGTCGCCGCCGCTGTTGATGCCGCGCATGTAGACGTGCGAGGTACCCGGCTGGCCGCTGTTGCCCTGGCCGTTGCCGCGGTTGATGGTCACGCTCGGCAGGAACTTGACGTAACTGTCGAGGTTCGCGATGTGCAGTTCCTCAAGCTTCTCGGTGCCGAGGGCCTGGATGCTGACCGGAACGTCCTGCAGGTTTTCGGAGCGCTTCTGCGCGGTGACTACGACGTCCTCGAGGGCGCCCGTCTTCTCCTGCGCATACGCAACAGGCACGCCTGCAAGCACGGCCGAGATGGCCGCTGCCAGCGGTACGTACCGCGATTGGCGCCGGCGCTCGATGGCGCTGACGTTGGTGGTTCGACTGCCTTTCATTTACTCGCTCCCTAGTTCACACAACACTTGAACAAACAAAACAATATCAATCACTTACCGGAACCCGCTCCCCGAAATCGGGGACGGCCGGATACGACTCGAGCACCGGTCCCAGAGCCTCCTTCAGAGGTCCGAGCCAGGGCTCGTAATGCTTCCAGTGGTCGACGCCATCCTTGTAGATCGGCTGGCGGACCTGCTCGGAGCTCGCGGTGCGCACCGCGCGCTCGTTCTCGTAAAACTTCAGGCACTGGGCCTCGAACGGCAGGCCACAGTAATCAAGTAGCCGACGTACCTCGCCCTCGGTGTCGTCGATCAGCGACTCGTAATGCACCCGATGGACCCGACCCGGCAACAGCGCGTCGAAGTGCGCCATCAGCTCTACATAGTCGCTGTAGAAGCGACCGGTGTCGGTCAGCGAGTACGAGAAATTCTGGCCGCGGGCAAAATGCTGTTTGAAGCCGGAGAAGCAGCAGCCGAGCGGATGGCGTCGGGCATCGATGATCTTGGCATTCGGCAAGATCAGGTGCAGCAAGCCCACGTGCATGAAATTGTTCGGCATCTTGTCGATGAAGAACGGCGCCGATGACTTGCGCTGCACGCGGGTCTGCGCCAGATAACGCTCGCCGAGGGCGCGCAACTCGTCCGGCGACATCGTCGCGACCACACCTGGATACTGGGCCTCGTCCTCACGCGCACGGCGAGCGTTGAGCTCACGTGCCATGGACGGTATGTCTGGCAGCTCCATCGTGCCTTCCACCCGCGAGTGGCTGGCGAGGATCTGCTCGAGCAGTGTCGATCCCGCACGCGGCAGGCCGACGACGAAGATCGGATCCGGCGCCAGGCAGCCAGCGTCGCGCAGATTCGCAAAGAGCTCAGCCGTATAGACCGACTGCGAGCGGCGCACGTGCTCAGTCGTCTCGTCGGGGTCGTAACCCACCAGACGACGGCGGATCTTGGCACCCTTGGCGTAGTGTTCGAAGGATTCCTCGTAGCAGGCCTCGTCTTCAAGCGCCTTGCCCAGCGCGTACTCGAAGTGCAGCCGATCGTCCGGGGTCAGCTCGGCACCCTCCAGCGCGGCGCGCAGCGCAGCGACGTCGGCGACCGTAAACCGGTAGGTTTTCAGGTTCGCGAGGCTCCAATACGCCTCGCCGAGGCTAGGCATGAGCCGGATCGCGCGGTGATACGCAGTCACGCTGTCGTCGAAACGGCGCGCCGTCTTCAGCGCGTGTCCGTAGCTCATCCAGACCTTGGCCTGGTCGGGATACTCGCGCAGCACCGCCTCGTAGACCTCAATCGAATCGGTGTAGTCGCCGAGTGTCGCGAGCACCGCGGCCTTCAGGTTGCGGTAACTGGGGTTTCTAGGCTCGAGCTTGAGTAGCCGCTCTATTTCAGGCAACGCCGCCTCAGCCTTCGCCTGACGGTACAGCACCATTGCATAGTTATGGCGCGCCGCATGGAAGCTGGGAGCAAGCTCGAGGCAGCGCTCAAGCAGCACCTGGGCATCGGCATAGCGGCGCAGCCGCGCGGCGACCTCGGCCAGCATGCGCAGCGCCGCGATGTCGGTTTCATGTTGCTTCAGGTGCGAGCGCAGCAGCGCTTCGGCACGCGGCACATCGTTGTCGACCAGCGCGTTCGCGGCCGCCATCAGCCGTGGGTCCTGGTTCGCTGCCTTGAGGAAGCGGGCACGAGCCTCGTCGGCGGCGGCCGCCTCGCCGGCGACATCCAGATGGTCTGCCAGCTGTCGCCACGCGTCCGGCCGATCGGGTTTCAGCTGTACCGCCCGTCGCAGCGCCGTGATCGCCTCGGCAATGCGCCCGACCTGTCCGAGGACGATGCCGAGTTCCAGATGTGTTGCAGCGGAGTTGGGCTGCCCGCGGGCGAGCTCCGACAGGGTGGCAAGCGCCGCCGTTGAATCACCGTTCAAGCGCTGCGCGGCGCCGAGCAGCAGGCACGCGTGGGGGTGGCCCGGGACCGCGCGCAGGATTTCCGACGCCTGTTGCGCTGCGAGCGCCGGTTGGGCGTCCAACAGCCGCGTCGCGTGCGCAAGCGCAGTCTCCAGTGTCCCAACAGGCTCGACAGCAGTGCTCAAATAGTTGGCCCTTGCGCGTAAAAGCGCATCCCCGGGGGCGATCAGAAACCCCACCGTCATATTTGTCAATTAAGCCACGCCACTGAAGGTCCGTTTAGGCGTCAAACCACCCCAAATGTTGCTTATATACAACGATCTGACGGAACGGCTGACCTCCCCCTCCGCCAAGCACGTCTCTATTAGTAAGAGAGGCGCGCCCCCAATCCGCGCCAGAGGACCGATCCGCCCCCCCCGGTTGGCGTGGGACCTCCACCCCGCAATCGGACGGCGCGCTAAGATTGCGCCTCTTTCGCGAGCACCCCCCATGCCCCTGCCCGTCCGCCGCCGTTCCATTCCCGTCACCGTTGGCCAGATCACCGTTGGCGGCGACGCCCCGATCGTCGTCCAGTCGATGACCAACACCGACACCGCCGACATCGCCGGCACGGTCGCCCAGGTGATCTCGCTCGCTCGCGCCGGCTCAGAGCTGGTGCGCATCACAGTCAACGAGAAGGAAGCCGCGGCCGCAGTGCCCCATATCCGCGCGGCGCTCGACCGCGCCGGCATCGACGTGCCGCTGGTCGGCGACTTCCACTTCAACGGCCACAAGTTGCTGAAGGACGAACCCGCCTGCGCCGAGGCACTCGCCAAACTGCGCATCAACCCCGGCAACGTCGGACGCGGCTCCAAGCGCGACCCGCAGTTCGCCGAGATGATCGAGATCGCCTGCCGCCTGGCAAAGCCGGTCCGCATCGGCGTCAACTGGGGCAGCCTTGATCAGGACCTGCTGACGCGGCTGATGGACGAGAACTCGCAGCGCAGCGCGCCGTGGGACGTCATGGACGTCGTGCGCGAAGCGACCGTCGTGTCCGCCCTGCAGGCGGCGGCACGCGCCGAGACGCTGGGCCTGCCGCATGACCAGATCATCCTCTCGGCCAAGGTCAGCGGCGTGCAGGATCTGATCTCGATCTACATGAACCTCGCCGAGCGCTGCGACTACCCGCTGCACCTCGGGCTCACCGAGGCGGGCATGGGCAGCAAGGGCATCGTCGGATCGTCCGCGGCGATGGCCGTGCTGCTGCAGCAGGGCATCGGCGACACGATCCGCGTCTCGCTGACCCCGGAGCCCGGCGGCGATCGCACCCGCGAGGTGATCGTCGCGCAGGAACTGCTGCAGACCATGGGCCTGCGAGCATTCACGCCGATGGTGATCGCCTGCCCCGGCTGCGGCCGGACGACCAGCACTTACTTCCAGGAACTGGCGCAGAGCATCCAGTCACACATCCGCGAGCGCATGCCGGTGTGGCGCGCGGCGCATGAGGGCGTCGAGGAGATGACCGTCGCGGTGATGGGCTGCGTGGTCAACGGACCTGGCGAAAGCAAGCACGCCAACATCGGCATCAGCCTGCCGGGCACCGGCGAGAGACCCGTCGCACCGGTGTATGAGGACGGCGCGAAGACCGTGACGCTGAAGGGCGAGCAGATCGCGGAGGAGTTCCAGGGGCTGGTCGAGGCTTACGTCGCGCGCCACTACGCCCGCCGGGCGGCGCCGTGAGCGCGCCGCTGGCCGATCGCCGCTGCGCCCCCTGTGAAGGCGGTGTCGAACCTATGGGCGAGAGCGAAGCGCGTAAGTCGTTGACCGGGCTCGACCCAGGCTGGAGCCTCGACGCCGAGGTCCGCCACCTCTCACGCGAGTTCCGGTTCCAGAACTTCTTCCGCGTCATGAGCTTCGTCAATGCGATCGCGCATATCGCCAACGCCGAGGACCACCATCCGGACCTCGAGTTGGGCTACAACTACTGCCGCGTGCACTACACCACCCACTCGATCCGCGGGCTGTCGGACAACGACTTCATCTGCGCGGCCAAGATCGACCGGCTCTAGCGCGCGCTCCGACGGGCCGCGGCCGCGGCCGCCAGCCGCTGCGCGACGCGCCAGCGGAACGCCGAGTAGCCACCGATCAGCAACGCGAAGAACAGCGGAGTACCGGCGCCATTGATCGCCTGGTAGAGCGGATCGAGATACGCCGCACGACGCGCGGTGAGGTCCGCCAACGCCGCTGCCACCCGCTCGCTCCCCACCTGCGCGCCCACGTGCGCCAACAGCGCCTCGTAGCGAGCCAGCAGCATGCCCGGCCTCCACACCGCGTACAGGCGGTACAACGCCACAGCAAGCGGTAGCGAGGCCGTGCCCGCAACGATCATCGCGGCCCAGACGCGCGCACCGAACGTCGCGCTCGGTCGGTCGCGCACCACGGCGGCAAGTCCGAGGTGCGTGCCGACCAGCACCACCAGCAGCGCGGCGTACTCCGCCGGGCGGGAATCCGCGAGACCCCACGCGAGCGGCGGCAGCACTGCGGTCGCCGCAGCCAGCAGGCCGACAAGCAGACCGACGATGGCCGCACGTCCCAGCAACGTGGGAGTCGCCATCAGCAGAGCGCCCGCTCGACCAGCAGCCGCTTCAATGGACCTGCGCGACTGGCGAGCCCCAGCCCCAACTGCCGAGCCTGCATCAGCAACGGTCGATCCGAGCTGAACAAGCGGTAGATGCCATCGAGTGCCGCACCCATCAGTGCATTCTCGGCGCGGCGCGCCCGCGCGTAACGCGCCAGCGGCTGCGGATCACCCGGATCTCCGCCCCGCGCCAGCGCAGCGCCGAGTTCCATCACGAGTGCGGCGACGTCGAGGAAGCCCTGGTTGACACCCTGCCCGGCCAACGGATGCACCGTATGCGCAGCGTCGCCGACCAGCGCCAGACGGGTGGCGGCGTAACTGGCCGCGTTGAACCGGCGCAGCGGGAAGCGCGAACGCCCCGTCACGGGAGTGAGCGTGCCGAGCACCCCGTCGCTGGCGCGGGTCACCTCGCTCGCGAACGCGGCATCGTCCAGCGCCACGAGCCGCTCCGCCTGCGCCGGCGTCGTCGACCAGACGAGCGATACGGTACCGTCCGCGAGGGGCAGCAACGCGAGCGGTCCCGCCGGCAGAAAACGCTGGTGCGCCGTGCCACGGTGCGACTCTGCCGGCCGCAAGTGCGCCACGATCGCCTCCTGCGCATACGCGGTCGGCTCACCACCGAGACCTGCGAGATGGCGTAACGGCGAATCGGCGCCATCAGCGGCCACGACCAGGCCGACTGCAAGCGCACGCTCGCCGAGCATGACGGTCGCGACATCGCGCGTGAGATCCAGTCCCGTCACCGTACTGCGCAGCAGCGTGACGCCGCCGGCAATGGCCCGCTCGACCAGCGCCGCCGCAACCGCGCGGTTTTCAACGATATGTCCGAGATTCGGCTCACCCACCTCGGCGGCGTCGAACACGAGCGTATCGCGCCCGCCAACGGCAGCCCCGCTGTCCCAGATCACCATGCGCTCATAGGCACAAGGCTGGCGCAGCGCCAGCAACGGCCAGGCGCCAGTCTGGCGCAACACGCGCTCGCCCGCGCGTGACAGCGCCGAGACGCGCGCGTCCAGCGGCTCGCCAGGCAACGGCGCCAGTGCCGGCTTTGGATCCACCAGCGCGATGCGCAGGGCGCGGGTCGCCTCGCCCGTCGACAGCAGCGCCGCAAGTCCTGCGCCGACCATGCCGGCACCGGCGATCAAGACGTCGAAATCGCGACGCGCGCTCACGGTCGATCCCGATCGGCGAGCGGCGAGAGCAGCGGCAAACCCCGCGCAAGCCGCGGCAACCGTCCCGCAAAGCCGAGCGACAGCTTCGACATTGCCGACTTGGCAGACGGACTGAGGTCGAACAGCACGAGGCCGACGTTACGGGCGATCTGCACCGGCCGCAGAGGACTGCCGAACAGCCGCACCAGTCCGTCGGTGAAGGCAATCAACGCACGCCGGTCGGTGCTGCGCCATTGGGCGTAGCGGGTCAGTACCGCGGCGCTGCCGGGATCCTCACCGCTCGCATCCGCCAGCACCTCGGCAAGGGTCGCCGCGTCGCGCAGCCCTAGATTGAATCCCTGACCGGCGATGGGGTGCAGCCCCTGCGCGGCGGCACCGATGATCGCCGTACGCGGCGCATGCGCCGACTCCGCTCGGGTCAGCGCCAACGGATACGCGACACGTCGGGCAACCGCCTTCAGGCGACCCAGACGCCAGCCGAAACACTGGTGCAGCTCGGCGAGGAAGGCCGCATCCGGCAACGCCATGACCCGCATGGCCTCTACAGGCAGCAAGGTCCAGACAAGCCCGACCCGCCCATCAGGGGCAGGCAGCACCGCGATCGGGCCCGTCGGCGTGAAGCGCTCATACGCGACGTGGTCGTGGAAGCGCTCCGGTGTCACCTGGCAGATCACGGCGGTCTGGCCGTAATCCCAACGCTCGGCGCCAACGCCCGCAGCGCTGCGCACGAGGGACCCGGCACCATCTGCCGCCACCACCAGCCGCGCGTCCAGACAGTTCACTGCCGCGCCATCGAGGTCCAGGCGCACGCTCGAAGGACCACAGCTCGCGGCAGTCACGGTGGCAGGCGAGATCAGCCGCGTCCGCGGACTGAGCCGCAGCCGGCGCCACAGCGCACGCCCGACGACCCGGTTCTCGACGACATAGCCGAGCGCGGCGACGTCCTGCTCTGCGGCATCGATGACGGCGGACCCAAAGCGGCCGCGGTCGGAGATGTGGATGCGGCGGATCGGCGTCGCCTCGCGGGCGATCTCGTCCCAGACGCCCAGCCCCTCGAACACCCGCCGCGTGCCATTGGACAGCGCCGTCGTGCGGCTATCGAAGCTGGGCTGGGCATCATCCTCGGGAGGCGCCGCCTCGATGACGACGACCTGCAACGGCAAGGCCGCTAGTGCCAGCGCAAGACTGGCGCCGACCATGCCGCCACCCACGATCGCAATGTCGCAATCAAGGCCGGCGGCATCCATCAGGCGCGTACCCGTCGCGGCGCCGCAGCCGGTGCCCTGGCAGCGGCCATGAAAGCCTCGATGTCGTCCGGATCGCGAATCAGCGCGTCGGTCAGGATCTCCGGGGCGCCGCGCGTGACCGCGATGTCGTCCTCAATGCGGATGCCGATGCCGCGGAACTCCTTGGGAATGCCGCGATGGGTCGGCGGCAGGTAGATGCCCGGCTCAACCGTCAGCACCATGCCCGGCTCGAGCACGCGCCAGGCGTCGCCAACCTTGTAGTCGCCGACATCGTGGACATCGAGCCCCAGCCAGTGGCCGGTGCGGTGCATGAAGAACTCCCGGTAGGCGCCCTCCTTGATCAGCTTCGGCACCTTGCCCTTGAGCAGGCCCAGCGACACCAGGCCGTGAGTGATCGCGCGCACGGCCGCATCGTGCGGGTCATTCCAGTGGTTACCGGCCACGCACTGGGCGACGGCCGCGGTATGCGCCTCCAGTACAACTTCATAGACGGCCCGCTGTGCGGGGCTGTAGCGGCCGTTGACCGGGAACGTCCGGGTGATGTCGGAGGCGTAGTAATCGAGCTCACAACCCGCGTCGATCAATACCAGGTCGCCATCACGCAGTTCCGCGGCATTCGCCCGGTAGTGCAGCACGCAGCCGTTCGCGCCACCGCCCACAATGGGCTCATAGGCGATCTCGGCTTTGTGGCGGTGGAACTCGTGCATGAACTCGGCGGCGAGCTCGTACTCCATCACACCCGGCGCTGCCAGGCGCATGGCGCGCTGGTGGGCGGCCACCGCGATCGCGGCCGAACGCCGCATCGTGTCCAACTCCGCCCGGCTCTTGTAGAGCCGCATGTCATGCAGCAGGTGGTCGAGCGCAACGAACTCCTGCGGCGTATGCAGGCCGTGCCTGGCCTGGGCCCGCAGCCCGTTCACCCAGCCGATGACGCGCTGGTCGAACTCGGGGTTCAAACCCATCGTGTGATAGACCCGCGCCCGGCTCTCGAGCAGGCCGGGCAGGATGTCGTCGATATCGCCGATCGGAAAGGCGTCGGCCGCGCCGTAGCGCTCGATCGCGCCCTCCGTTCCGGCGCGTGGGCCATCCCACAGTTCCCGCAGCGGGTCGCGGTCCCGGCAAAACAGCACGTAGTCGCCCTCGGCGCGCTGCGGGATCAATACCGCCACCGCCTCCGGCTCGGGGAAACCTGTCAGGAAATGGAAGTCGCTGTCCTGCCGGTACGGGTATTCCGTGTCCGCGTTGCGGCGCCGTACCAGAGCCGCGGGCAGGATCGCGATCGCGTCCTTGCCCATCATCCGCATCAGCTGGCGCCGGCGGCGATCGAACTCGTCTCGCTTCATGCAGCGCCGCCTCCGGCCCGGTGTTCGGCGAGTTCGTCGTAGGCCAGCTGGGCGCTGGCCCGCAGGTATTCGACGAGCTCTACGTAGGAGGTCTCGTTGGTGTCCTCGGTCTCCTCGTCGCCAACCGACGCGCGGCCAATCTCGGCAAAATCGCGGACGATCTCCTGCACGGCGTCCGGCCAATTGCCGGCCTGCGGCAAGCCGCCACCGAGACCGAACAGAAAGCCGTTGCACCAGGCGGCGAGCGCCATCACGCGCTGATCGAGCGGCGTGTCGTCGTGCGGCAGCAGCGGCTCGAATTCCATCTGGCCGGACTGGAGCGCGTCGTGCGTCTCGCCATACAGGGTTTCGAGCAGGTTGCGCGAACGCAACTCGTCTTCCCCCTCGGCGCCAGCCACCAGCTCTTCGATCCAGTCGGCGGCACCGTAGCGGGAAACGGCGGCCAGCGCACCGCACAAGGCCCCGTGAGCCTCGGCGGCAGTCACCGGGGCGTTGCTGTCGCCGAGGGCAGATTCGAGTTCATCAAAGGTTACGGTCTGCATAGTGCCTGCGATTCTAGCGCGTTGACCCACGGGACGGGCCGCGCCTATAGTGCGCGCATGACTGAAATGGCGTCACGTTCGGCGGTTGAACTGGAGCTCAAGAAGCTTGAAAAGCGGCTTGAGGAGCTTATGGCCACCGTCGGCCAGCTCAAGGAAGAAAACCGCGCGCTACGCACGCGCCAGGACAGCCTGGCAGCCGAGCGCTCGGCCCTGCTGCAAAAGAACGAGCAGGTACGTGCTCGCGTCGAGGCCATGATCGGCCGGCTGAAGTCCATGGAGCACGGCGCATGACCGACACCCCCCACTCCCGGGTCAGCGTGCGCATCCTCGAGAAGGAATATCAGTTCTCGTGCGCGGTCGACGAGCGCGCGGCGCTGCTCGACGCGGCCGAGCACCTGAACAACGAGATGAAGAAGATCCGCGACAGCGGCAAGGTCATCGGCCTGGATCGGATCGCCGTGATGGCCTCCCTGAACATGGCCAACGAGCTGCTGAAGTTCCGCTCGCGGGACACCACCCTCGAGACCGACGTCGTCCAGCGCATCCGCACCCTGCGCGAGCGCGTCGAGTCGTCGCTGGAGCGCGGGCAACAGCTCGAGCTCTGATCGCGCCACGCCGGGGCACGATCCATGCCACCGACCAGCGCACCCTGCCGATGAGTTCCTTCACTTCCGCACGCCACGCGGTATGCGGTAGTCTGCAGTTGGCGCCGCCTGCAGTGTTCGACACGGGTCAAGATCTCCCGACCCTAATTGTGTAAACCACGGGGCATTGTGCTTGCAGGACCCTTGTGCAGGTCCGCCTTCGAGCGGAAAGCCTTAAGGTCTGGCAGTACGCCCCACTTGTTGCTCTGGCTCGGGAGCAACGGCTTGTGACGGCACAGGCGGACGGCGCCACTTCTTCCCCCATCGCCCGCGCCTACGCACGGGCGTTTTTGCATGGAAAACCCATGAAATACTGGCTAATGAAGAGCGAACCGGACGTGTTTGGAATCGACGCGCTCGCGCGCGCCAAGGCCAAGCGCACCGGCTGGGACGGCGTCCGCAACTACCAGGTCCGCAACATGCTGCGCGATGAGATGAAGCAGGGCGACCTCGCCTTCTTCTATCACTCCAGCTGCGAGGTGCCCGGCATCTACGGCATCGTGCGCATCGCCAAGGAGGGGCACCCGGACCCGACCGCGTTCGCACACGGCCACGATCATCACGACCCGAAGAGCGATCCGGCGAAGCCGACCTGGTACATGGTCGAGGTCGAGCTCGTCGAAAAATTCACGACTCCCATCACGCTCGCGACGCTGAAGGCGAACGCGGACGTGCTCGAGGAACTGCTGATTCTCCGCCGCGGCAATCGCCTTTCCATCACGCCGATCACTGCGTCGCAGTGGAAGAAAGTACTCAAGCTCGCGCACTGAACGACGTCGCGCACATCGTCATCGATGCGTCGTCAGTCACTCGCAAAACATGTGCGCGGCTACCACAACGATAAGACGCTTGCTTGTAATTTAACTTTTTGTGTATATACTCAGCCCCCGGACTAACCTGACATGGAGAATTACTATGGCGACCAAGAAGAAGGCTGCTAAGAAGAAGGCGACCAAGAAGAAGGCTGCCAAGAAGAAGTAAGCCTTCGAAGTAGCCGGGGATGAGATCGAAAGATCTCGCGGTCACTGACCACCCCCAGCTCTTCACTGACTGTGCCCGCGAAAGCGGGCACAGTCGTTTCTGGACCCAGCAAAATCCAGCCGCAGCCGCACGGCGCGGGAAATGCCTAGAAACAAGGGGTTTGCGTGATGTCTAGCGACGACCAGAAGCGGCGCGCAGCGGAAGCGGCACTGCAGTACATCCCCGAGGGATGCATCCTCGGCGTCGGCACCGGCTCGACGGTCAACCACTTCATCGCCGCTCTGGCGAAGAGTCGCATCCGCATCTCCGGTGCAGTCTCAAGCTCAGACGCTAGCACCCGCTTGTTGAAGGCGGCGGGTATCGAGGTGCTCGATCTCAACTCGTCGGGCGACCTCGAGGTCTACGTCGACGGCGCTGACGAGGCAACCCGACACCTGGCGCTCATCAAGGGCGGCGGCGCCGCACTGACCCGCGAGAAGATCGTCGCCGCCGCCTCCCGCCGTTTTGTCTGCATCACCGACCGCTCGAAGGTGGTGGACGTACTCGGCCGGTTCCCGCTGCCGGTCGAAGTGATCCCAATGGCGCGATCGTACGTCGCCCGCCAGCTGGTGAAGCTGGGCGGTCAGCCGGTGCTGCGCATGGGCGTCACGACCGACAACGGCAACGTGATCCTCGACGTCCATAACCTCGCGATCACCGATCCACGCGGCCTGGAGACCGAGATCAACCAGATCGCAGGCGTCGTCTCGAACGGTATTTTCGCGCGCCGCGGCGCCGACCTGCTGCTGGTCGGAAACGATTCCGGCGTCGAGGTCATCAAGCCCTGAAGTGCCTGCAATTGCAGGCCCCGGCACATTAGCGCCGGGTATCTGACTCCGCGCCGAGCAGCGCTTCGAGGCGCGCGTCCTTCTCGCGCCAGATGCCGGCAAGCCACTCCTGGAACCGGCCGCGGAAGCCGTCGTCTGACGCGTAGTCACCGGCGGCATTGCGCGTCGGCAGCGTCCTTCTGCGCACGTCGATCACGATCCGCGGGATGCGCCCGCAGGCAAGGTTCCAGAACCCGCCGCCCCCTGCCGGGTACGCGAGCGTCACATCCAGCATCTCGGTCAGGATCGGGCCGAGCGCCTCCATCACGAAGGCGATGCCGCCGGCGCGCGGCTTGAGCAGGTGCTGGTACGGCGAGCGGGTCGACGCCCGCTTGGCCGGCGTGAAGCGGGTGCCCTCGACGAAGTTCATCACCGAGGTCGGGTGGTCCCGAAACTTCGCGCAGGCGCGACGGGTCGCCTCGAGATCGGTGCCGCGCAGTTCCGGACGACGAGCCAGCTGCTCCTTGGAGTAGCGTTTCATGAACGGCATGTCGAGCGCCCACCAGGCAAGACCCAGCACCGGCACCCAGCGCAGCTGGTCCTTGATGAAGAACTTCAGGAACGGCACGCGGCGATTGAGCGTTGCCTGCATCGCCAGGATGTCGACCCAGGAGCGATGATTCGCGATGACCAGGTACCAGCCATCCGGGCTGAGGCCCTCCAGACCACTCACTTCCCATTGGATCCGCTGCGTCAGCGCAAGCATCCGGCTGTTCACGGCAACCCAGCCCTCAGCCATGCGGATCAGCACACCGCCGCTCCAACGCCGCCACGCCGATAGCGGCAACGCAAGCCTGGCCAGTGCGAGCACGATCAACGGCACGCCGATAAAGAGCGTGTTGAGGACCATGAGCAGGAACACGACGGCCCCGCGAACGGGGCCAACGGGAAGTCTAGGCACGATATCCCCCTTGGCGTTGCTGGCATTCTGCCCCAGCGGCGGCCATCGCGGTTTGTGATCTCACCGGGCCGATTTCCGGCGAGCCGGTTATAGTCTGACGCGCACGGCTCCGCGGCGCGCGCGGCGGAACCGGGTGATGCCCGCCACGACCAGGAGCCGCTATGCGCCCATCCCCCTTTCGTTCGTCCCCTCTGCTGCCCGCGTTGCTGCTGGGAATGCTGGCCGTCGCCAGCGCCGGTCCACAGCAGCCAGCCGCCAGTCTGCCAAGCGATACGCCGCAGGTATTCACCGAGAAGACCGAGGCTTTCGACTACGTCCGACGCGAGGTCATGCTGCCGATGCGCGACGGAGTCCGGCTGCGCACCTTCGTGATGATCCCCAGGGGCGCGCATGACGCGCCGATGCTGCTGGAGCGCACACCGTACAACGCCGCCGCACGCACGCACCGGCACGAAAGCCCAAACTTAAATGCGACGGTGTTCCAGCACTACGGCGTCGCGGTCGGCGCCGGTTACATCATCGTACTGCAGGATATCCGCGGTAAATACGGATCAGAGGGTGACTACGTCATGACCCGGCCGCCAATCGGCCCACTGAACCGGTCCGCCGTTGACCATTCGACCGACACCTGGGACACCATCGAATGGCTGGTCCACCACGTTCCTGAGTCTAACGGCCGGGTCGCAACGCTCGGCGGCTCATACGGTGGCTTCACGGCCGTGCTGTCTATGCTGCACCCGCATCCGGCGCTGAAAGCATCAATCCCGTTCGCCCCGATGATCGACGGCTGGGTCGGTGACGACTGGTTCCACAACGGCGCATTCCGCCAGGATGCGACGCTCGAGTACATCTATGAGCAGGAGGCGACGCGGGCCGGCGACGCGCACTGGTGGAGCGGCAGCCGCGACACCTACGACGAATACCTGCGCGCAGGCACGGCAGGGGCCGTGGCCGCCTCGCGCGGACTCGATCAGCTCGGCTTCTGGCGCACGCTGCTCGCCCATCCCGCCTACGACGCGTTCTGGCAGCAGCAGGCGCTCGACAAGCTGCTGGCGCGCGAGCCGCTGAAGGTGCCGATGCTGATCGTGTCCGGCCTGTTCGATCAGGAGGACATCTACGGTGGACCTGCGCTGTATCGGGCGTTGGCGCCTAAAGATCCGCAGGGCGAGTTCGTGCATCTGGTACTGGGTCCCTGGAACCACACCCAATCCCGCGGCGAGGGTCGCGCACTTGGACCGATCCGCTTCGAGGGCGACACGGCGTTGTGGTTCCGCCGCCACGTGATGCAGCCGTTCCTCGACCACTATCTGAAAGACGCGCCGATGCCTGCGATCCCGCGGGTCCTCGTCTACGAGACCGGCGCCGACGAGTGGCGCCGCTACGACGCATGGCCGCGCTCCTGTCGCAGCGGCTGTCCGCAGGCATCGCGGCCGATGTACCTGCTGCCACGCGGCGAACTTGGCTTCGAGCCTCCCGCTGCCGACACCGCGCCTTTCGACGAGTACGTGTCGGATCCGGCGAAGCCCGTTCCCTATAGGCAGCGGCCGACACTCGCCGGCGTGAACCCAGACTCGACCTGGGGCGAGTGGCTGATCGATGACCAGCGGCAGGCAGCGTCCCGACCCGACGTACTGGTGTATTCAACCGCGCCGCTGAAGACGCCGCTGCGTATTGCCGGCGAGCCGATCGCGCACCTGTATGCATCGACCAGCGGCACTGACTCAGACTGGGTCGTGAAGCTCATCGACGTGTGGCCGGACGAGATGCCGGAGCAACACGCGCTCGGCGGCTACCAGCAAATGTTGTCGGCGGACATCTTTCGCGGCCGCTATCGCGTGGACGCGGCCAACCCTCAGCCGCTGACCCCAGAGCGCGCATTGCCGTATGAAATACGGCTGCCGAACGCGAACCACACGTTCCTGCCAGGACACCGGATCATGGTGCAGGTGCAGTCGAGCTGGTTCCCGCTCTACGACCGCAATCCGCAGCGGTTCGTGCCGAACATCATGGTTGCGCCAGCGGACAGCTACATCAAAGCAACGCAGCGAATCTGGCGAACGGCGCAAGGCGCAAGCTCGATCGAGATGCCGATCATCAGCGTCGGCGACTAACAGGTCGCGGACGGGTCAGCCCCAAAAACGAAAGGGCCCGCTTGCGCGGGCCCTCTTGTTTGGCTGGGGGACTAGGATTCGAACCTAGATTGACGGAGTCAGAGTCCGCTGTCCTACCGTTAGACGATCCCCCAATATCCGGGACGTCTTCAAGTGCGCGGTTACGTCGGTCCAGCGGAGACCGGCGTCGCCGGACCTTTCGGCCCGGCGATACCCGCGTACGGTTAGCGCTTCGAGAACTGGGTTCCGCGACGCGCCTTGCGGCGACCGACCTTCTTACGCTCGACTTCACGCGCATCACGCGTAACAAAGCCGGCGGTACGCAGCGACTTGCGCAGCGTTTCGTCGTACTGGAGCAGCGCACGGGTGATGCCGTGACGGATCGCACCGGCCTGGCCGGTGATGCCACCGCCCTCGACCGAGACAGACACGTCAAAGCGGGTCGCCATTTCGACGAGCTCAAGCGGCTGGCGAACGATCATACGACCGGTCTCGCGGCCGAAGAATTCTTCGATCGAACGCTTGTTAATCGTGATGGCACCGGTGCCGGGCGTCAGATGGACGCGCGCGCTGGAGGACTTGCGGCGGCCGGTTCCGTAATACGTAGTAGCGGGCATGGTCTTACCTTGATCTCTCAATACTTCAGGCGAGCTCGAGCGCCTGCGGCTGCTGCGCGGCGTGCGGGTGTTTGTCACCTGCGAAAACGTGCAGCTTCTTGAACATCTTGCGACCCAGCGGGCCCTTCGGAAGCATTCCCTTCACGGCGATCTCGATCGCTCGCTCCGGGTGCTCGGCCATCATCTTGCCGAGCGCAATGCCCTTGATACCGCCGATCGCACCGGTGTGATGGTAGTAAATCTTGTCGCGCAGCTTGGCGCCGGTGACGGCGACCTTGTCAGCGTTCACAACAATGATGTTGTCGCCGCAGTCGACGTGCGGCGTGTAGGCGGCCTTGTGCTTGCCGCGCAGGCGGATAGCAATCGCGCTGGCGAGGCGGCCAAGGGTCTTGCCGGAAGCGTCGACGACCATCCAGTCGCGGCGCACGGTCTGGGCATTTAGGAAAACCGTACTCATGGATCTACTCGAAAAGGGTCTATGGGGGCGGCGAAAGACCGCGAAGTGTACCGGCAGCGGGCCGTCTTGGAAAGGGTGTTCGTGCATAAGCCGCCCAACAGCGCCTTTTCGTATAATAAAAGACCCATGCCCGCCTCCCTGCGCCATCTGTCTCCCCTAGACCGGATTCTATCCGTTGTAGATCAAGGACTTAGGGTTTCCTGGGCCAGCCCGAGGGCGACTGCGGCCAGCGGCCGACCCACCCCCGGAGCCGGCGGCGACCTAGCGCCCGCCCCACTGGACCCCGCCACCGCCCGGCACGTGGCGGGCCTGATGCGGGTCAACCACGCAGGCGAGGTGGCCGCGCAGGCTCTTTACCACGGTCAGGCGCTGGTCGCGCGCGACCCCGCGGTGCGCAACTTCCTGCAAGCTGCTGCGCTCGAGGAAGGTGATCACCTGCTCTGGTGCGCCGAGCGCCTGGAGTCGCTGCACTCGCACACCAGCCGCCTAAATCCCCTCTGGTACGCAGGCTCAGTCGTGATCGGCGCCATCGCAGGCCTCTGCGGCGACGCCATCAGCCTCGGTTTCATCGCTGAGACAGAGCGGCAGGTCGAGGGTCATCTGGACGCGCATCTGACGCGCCTGCCCGTGGCGGACACCATCAGTCGCGCGATCATCGAACAGATGAAACAGGACGAAGTGCAACATCGCCAGCACGCGCTCGCGCGTGGCGGAGCAGCACTGCCCGCACCGGTACGCGCCGTGATGCGCGCCGTCGCGAAGCTGATGACGAGCAGCGCGTACTGGGTTTAGTTCGCCGCATGGCCACCTCCTTTGGCTTGCGGTTCAGTGCGTTATGTTCTATATCTTCGCCATCGCCGCGAATAGCTGCGATCTCACGAGGGACCGACAGATGGATTTGCCCGTCAAGCCGTTGAGCGACCTACCCGCCATCAACCGCTTCCTAAGCTACTGCCGCATCCGCACCGTGCCGTCAAAGACGGTACTGATCCACGCTGGCGACCTGCCCGACGTCCTGTACTACATCATCGGCGGCTCCGTCGAGGTGATGATCGAGGACGAGGAGGGCAACGAAATGGTGCTGGCCTACCTGAACAAGGGCCAGTTCTTCGGCGAGATGGGCCTGTTCGCGGAGGCCTCCACCCGCAGCGCCTGGGTCCGTACCCGGCAGAGCTGCGAGCTGGCCGAAATGACCTATGCACGCTTCCGACAGGTCGCCGCGGAGAGCCCGGGCCTGATCTTCGAGCTGGCGACGCAGCTGGCAACCCGCCTTGACCGCACCAACAAGAAGCTTGGCGATCTGGCCTTCGTCGATGTCACCGGCCGGGTCGCGCACGCGATCATGGACCTGTGCGGCGAGCCGGATGCGATGACCCATCCGCAGGGAATGCAGATCAAGGTCAGCCGGCAGGAGCTGTCGCGTCTGGTCGGCTGCTCACGCGAGATGGCCGGTCGTGTGCTGAAGGTGCTCGAGGAGCAGGGCTTGCTCAAGGCGACCGGCAAGACGATCGTGGTGTTCGGTGCGCGCCCGAAGCTAAAGACGCGCCCGGTCATCGTGCCGACCAAGGAAATGCGCGACAAGCTCACCAAGAGCCGCGTCGTCGCAGAGGATGATGACGAGGACGACGAGTAACGCCATTCGGCGCAAGCTGCGTACCCCGACGCCCCGCCCTGCGGGGCGTCGTCGTCTGGGTCCCTAGCGGCGGGCAGTCGCGCCAGCAATCTCGGCGCGCATCTGCGCGATCGTCGCCGGGTAGTCACCGGAGCCGAAGATCGCGGAACCGGCGACGAACGTATCGGCACCGGCGGCGGCGATAGCGCCGATGTTATCGACCTTCACGCCGCCGTCGATCTCGAGTCGGATATCGCGCCCGGACGCAGCGATGCGCTCCCGCACGAGCTGCAACTTGTCGAGCACCGCCGGCATGAACTGCTGGCCACCAAAGCCCGGGTTGACGGACATGAGCAGAATCACGTCCAGCTTGTCCATCACGTGGTCCAGATACGTCAGCGGCGTTGCCGGATTGAACACGAGTCCCGCCTTGCAGCCGACCTCGTGAATCAGGCCCAACGTGCGGTCAACGTGCTCGGAAGCCTCGGGGTGGAACGTGATCCAGCTTGCGCCCGCGGCGGCAAAGTCCGGGATCAGACGATCGACCGGCTTCACCATCAGGTGCACGTCGATAGGCGCTGTGATGCCGTGCTTGCGCAGGGCCGCGCAGACCAGCGGCCCCATCGTCAGGTTCGGTACGTAATGATTGTCCATCACGTCGAAATGGACGAGGTCGGCGCCGGCGGCGAGCACTGCCCGGACCTCCTCCCCCAACCGTGCGAAATCGGCCGACAGAATCGACGGGGCGATGAGTGGCTGCATGGCGGGCGGGACCGTCAGGAAGTGAGAAAGACCGGCTTGATCAGCGGCCGGACAGCAGGTGCGCGACCGCGACCAACGCGTCCACACCGCCGTCCATCATGTAATGCACGGGCGTCTCGCCCTTGAACGGCAGTTCGCGGCGCGGCTCGTGGATCCAGCGGAACGCCTGATCGGCCGACACGCCGTTCTTGGACAGCGCGGCGTGAATGCCGGTGACGATCTGGATGCGCTTCTGCTGAGCAGGCGTCAGTCGGGGACCCTGCCCGGCCCGATAGCGGCGCAACACGGCGCCTGACGGGCAACGCAGCAGCTTGCACTGCTGAATCTCGGACAGTTCCCAAACGTCAGCGACCCTGAAGAACCCCTGCAGCGCCGGCGGTATCGCGGAACTGACAGGTGGCTTCTCAGCGGGGGCTGCGATCGGCACAGATGACTTCGTAGGCTTCACGGATGCGTTGCGTCTTTTCTTTCGCGAGGTCCTGCATCGATTCCGGCAAGCCTCGTGATACGAGTTTGTCGGGATGGTTCTCGCTCATCTGCCGACGATACGCCTTCTTGACCTCTTCGTCGCTGGCAGTGGCCGCAAGACCGAGGACTTCATAGGCGCTGGCGAGCCGGGCGCCGGGCGCCGGCGGGGGGGCCGACCAGCCCCGCCCCTGCTGCAACCGCAGCAGGGACTCCAGCTGGGCCACCTCGCGGCCACCAAACCCCAGCCGGTCGGCCACACCGGCCAGAAGCCCCCGCACGGGGCCCTGCAGGTCGTTACCCGCGAGCGCCGCGCGCACCTGAATCTCCAGGAACAGCCGTAGCAGGTCGTGGCGCGGACCGCACAGCTGGGTCAGACGCGCCAATTCCGCCTCGATGGGGTAGTTCGACTGCTTGCCGCGGCTAAACGCGGCGATCGCCCGGCGCACGTCGGCCGGCTCCAGATGCAGCTGGCGCATGATGCCGCGAGCGGCGTCGATCTCGGACTCGGTCACCCGGCCATCCGCCTTGGCAAGGTAGCCCATGACCGCAAACGCCGTGTCAAACAGCAGCGCGCCGACCGCGCGCGGGTCGACGGCGGCGGACCGCTGATCCTCAGCGGCGTCGTAGCTATGACCGATCACCGCGCCGATGACCGCTCCAACGGGACCTACGAGCGCCCCGACCAGCCCGCCGACAATCTTTCCGATCCAACGCATCGAGTTTCTTGACCCTGCTTTCCGACCGCTGCAAGAATGCTCGGGCCCGTGACGGCCCCGCCGGCCATGGTAGCAGTGACAAGGCGCCGTCCCATGAACCCATCCCCCCCGACCCCCGTCTTCGAGACCCACCTGAAGGACCTCGAGCTGATCCATCGCGGCAAGGTCCGCGACGTCTACGCCATCGACGCCGAACGCATGCTGATCGTGACCTCGGACCGGCTGTCGGCCTTCGACGTCGTGCTGCCAGATCCGATCCCCGACAAAGGCCGCGTACTGAGCGAGATCTCCGCGTTCTGGTTCGACAAGACGCGGCACATCGTGCCGAACCACCTGACCGGACTGCCGGTCGAGCAGTTTGTGAGCGACCCGGCCGAACGAGCGACGCTCGCGCATCGCGCCGTCGTCGTGCGGCGCCTGCAGGCACTGCCCGTCGAGGCGGTCGTGCGCGGTTACCTGATCGGCGGCGGCTGGAAGGAATATCAGCAGACGGGGGGCATCTGCGGCATCACGCTACCGGCTGGCCTGCAGCAGGCGGACCGCTTGCCACAGCCGATTTTCACGCCAGCCACCAAGGCCGCCGTCGGCGAGCACGACGAGAACGTCTCCTTCGAAACCATCGCCAATACCATCGGCGCCGAACTCGCCGCCAAGGTGCGCGACACGGCCCTGGCGCTCTACGCATTCGCGGCGAACTACGCACTGCAGCGCGGCATCATCATCGCGGACACAAAATTCGAGTTCGGCCTGGACGCGGCCGGCACGCTGGTGCTGATTGACGAGGTGCTGACGCCGGATTCGTCGCGCTTCTGGCCGGCGTCGAGCTATGCCCCCGGCCAGAGCCCGCCGTCGTTCGACAAGCAATACGTGCGCGACTACCTCGAGACGCTGAGCTGGGACAAGCGTGCCCCGGGACCGCGACTGCCGGCGGACGTCATCGCCAAGACCACCGCCAACTACCGCGAGGCGCGCGCCCGGCTGGTGGGCTGACGACCTCGGCAACCCCACCGGCCCCGCCTCATGCTCGCTCGCCTGCACCGCCTGGAAGACCTGCTTTTCGAGCCGCCCGCGCGCGCGCTCGGACGCCCTGGCGTCGCCGCCCAGGTGGTGCTGCGCTATCTGTACGCGCTGACCCGCGACCTGGTCGTCGGCGATCTCAACATGCGCGCAATGAGCCTCGTCTACACGACGCTGCTGTCGCTGGTGCCGCTTTGCGCGTTCTCGTTCTCGATCGTCAAGGGATTGGGCTTCCACCACGACCTCGCACCCTTGCTGCAGGAGTTCTTCCGGCCGCTGGGCGAGCGCGCCGACGAGTTGACCCATCGCGTGCTGCAGTTCGTCGACCACATGGAAGGCGGCGTGCTTGGCTCGCTGGGGCTGGGCTTCCTGATCTGGACCGTGGTGTCGGTGATCCAGAAGGTTGAGGAGTGTTTCAACCACATCTGGCACGTGGAGCAGGCGCGCAGCTTCGCGCGCCGCTTCAGCGAGTACCTCGGCGTGCTGGTCATCGGCCCGGTGCTGATGGTGGTCGCCTTCGGCCTGACCGCCTCGCTATCGGCACATGCCTCGCTAGCCTGGCTGGGCGCGCACGAGCCATTTGGCACGCTCGCGATCATGCTCGGCAGGGTCGGGCCGACGCTGGTGGTCACCGCCGGGTTCACGTTCCTGTACACGTTCATCCCCAACACCCGCGTGACGTTCGGCGTCGCACTCACGGCGGGACTCGCCGCAGCCGCCGTCTGGGTGGCCGCGGGATTCGCGTTCACCGCGCTGGTCGCGTACTCAACCCAGATGATGGCCGTGTACGCCGGCTTTGCGATCGTGCTGCTGGCCCTGATGTGGCTGTGGCTGAACTGGCTGATCCTGCTGACCGGCGCGCTGTTCGCCTTCTACCTGCAGCATCCAGGCTACCTGCGACCAGGCCAGCGCGAGCTGGTACCAACCGCAAGGCTATGCGAGCGCCTCGCGCTCAGCGCGATGTACTTCGTGGCGCGCGCCTTCGCCGACGGCGGGCCGCGCTGCACGGTGTCGGACCTGGCGGCACGGCTCGAAGTGCCATCGATCGCGCTCGGACCGGTCATCGACGCACTGGCGCTTGCTGGCCTGCTGGAGACCACCGGCGGCGAGGAGCTGCTACCGGCTCGGGATCCGGAGCGGATCACGCTGGCGGAAGTGCTCGGCGCCGTCCGTGACGGCCGCAGCGGGCGGGCCATGATGCTGCGCCGCGCCGCCATCGCAGCGCCCGCCGAGGAGGCCTGCGCGCGCGTGGACGCGGCGATCCGCGCCGAGCTCGGTCGTGTGACGCTGCGCGAATTCGCGGCCCGCGATCCGGACGCCGCGCCCTAGACGCCCTCCAGCGCCTGGCCGATATCCGCAATCAGGTCCGCCGGCTCCTCGATGCCCACCGACAGGCGGATCATCGCCTCGCCAATGCCGAGCGTCGCGCGCAGCGCCGCAGGCACGCCGGAGTGCGTCATCGACGCCGGGTGACTGGCGAGACTTTCGGTGCCGCCGAGGCTGACGGCGAGCTTGATCACCGTCAGCGCGTCGAGGAAGCGGAATGCGCCCGCCTCGCCGCCCTGCACATCGAATGAAAACGTGGAACCCGCTGCACGACACTGGCGGTCGTAGAGGGCCCGCCGCGGGTCATCGGCGGCCAGCAGACCGAGATAGTTCACGCCCGTCACCTTCGGATGCCCCGCCAGGAACAACGCCACCTCGCGGGCGCTGGTGAACGCCCGCTCCATGCGCAGCTTGAGCGTCTCCATCGAGCGCAGCAGCATCCAGGCGGAGTTCGGATCCAACTGGGTGCCCATGGCGCCGCGCAGCTGCCGCACCGGCTGTACGGCCGCCCTGGAGCCTGTCACGCCACCTGCGACGAGATCCGAATGCCCGCCGACATACTTGGTCAGCGAGTAGACGTTCAAATCAGCGCCGTCCTGCAACGGGTTCTGGTAAACCGGTCCGAGCAGTGTGTTGTCGGTCACCAGCAGCGGCCGGTGGCCCTGCTCGCGGCCGATCAGGTCCGCGACCTCGGCCATCAGCCGAATGTCGACCAGCGCATTGGTGGGATTGGCCGGCGTCTCGATCATGATCAGCCCGACCCGACCCTGCGCCATCGCCTCCCGCGCAGCCGCCATCGCCACCTCGCGCGACAGCCCATCGTGGAAGCCGACGTGACGGATGCCGTAGTTGGGCAGCGCCTTGGCGATGAGCGTCTCGGTGCCGCCGTACAGCGGCTGACAGCACAACAGCACGTCGCCCGTGCGCAGATGCGCAAGAAACGTCGTCGCGATCGCGCTCATGCCGGAGGAGAACACGGCAGCGGCCTCCGCCTCGTCCCACAGCGCAAGGCGGTCCTCGAGCACCTCGAGATTCGGGTTATTGAAGCGCGAGTAGACGAGCCCACCCGCCGTCCCGGCGGGCAGCGGCTTGCGACCGGAGGTGTAGTCGAAGAAGTCCTTGCCCTCCTGCGCCGTGCGGAACACGAAGGTGGAGGTCATGAAGATCGGCGGCTTGAGCGCGCCTTCGGACAGGCGCGGTTCGTAGCCAAAGCCCATCATCTGCGTAACCGGCGAGAGCGTCCGTCCGCCGACAGTGCGCTTGTGGTAGGTATCGGCCATCGCTGCTCCTCCCGCGTGTGTCAGGACCGAGCCGGCCGGCCCGGTCTCATTCGCCGGCTATCGTCATCTCCTCAATCAGCAGTGAGCCGGTCACCACCGAGCCGCGCGCGTCTACGTCACGGCCAACCGCCACAAGGTGGCGATACATGTCCTTCAGGTTGCCGGCGATGGTGATCTCGTGGACCGGATGGCGAATCTCGCCATCCTCAACCCAGAAGCCGGTCGCGCCGCGCGAGTAGTCACCCGTCACGCCATTGACGCCCTGCCCCATCAGCTCGGTGACGACGAGCCCGCGTCGCATGCGCCGCAGCAGCCCGTCGAAGTCGTCCTCGCCCGGATGCACGATCAGGTTATGGACCCCGCCGGCGTTGCCGGTGGTCGCAAGTCCGAGCTTGCGCGCGGAATAGGTGTTGAGCACGTAGCCATCCAGCACACCTGCGGCCACCAGCTCGCGGTCATGGGTCGCGCAACCCTCGGCGTCGAACGGCGCGCTACCGAGCGCACCCGGCAGGTGCGGTCGTTCGGAAATGCCGAAGAACGCGGGAAACAGTTGCTGCCCCGCCGAATCGAGCAGGAACGAGCTGCGTCGGTACTGAGCCCCGCCGCGGATCGCACCGATCAAGTTGCCGATCAGGCCGCGGGCGAGCTCCGGCACAAACAGCACCGGCGCGCGCATGGTCGCCAGGCGCGTAGCGCCGAGCCGCCGGGCAGTGCGCTCCGCCGCGCGCCGGCCGACCCCCTCCACGTCCTCGAGCGCACGCCAGTCGCGGGCGGCCGTGTACCAGTAGTCGCGCTCCTGCTGATCGCCCGCCTGGCCCATCACGACGCAGCTGACGCTGCTGTAGGTGGACGGGTAGCCACCCAGGAAACCCAGCGTGTTGCCATAGACGCGGTGGGCGCGGTGGGTCGCGACGGTTGCGCCCTCGGAATTGGTGATGCGTGGGTCGGCGCCCAGCGCCGCAGCCTCGCAGCGACGGGCAAGCTCGATGGCAGCGTCCGCCTCCAGATCCCACGGATGACACAGGTCGAGGTCCTGAACATCCCGCGCCAGCGTGTTCGGTTCGGGCAGGCCCGCGCACTCGTCCTCCGCCGTGAAGCGGGCGATCGAAATCGCCTTATCGACGGCAGCGGCAATCGCCGGCCACGACAGGTCGCCCGTGCTCGCAGCGCCCTTGCGCCCGCCGACATAGGCGGTGATGCCCATCCCGCGGTCCCGCTGGTACTCGAGTGTCTCGACCTCGCCCAGGCGTACGGTGACCGACAGCCCGGTGTCGACGCTAATGCCCACGTCGGCGGCAGTGGCACCCCCCGCGCGGGCGGCGACTAAGGCCCGTTCAACCAGGGCGGCGAGATCGGCGTGAGCGGGGGCGGGCGAGGGCATACGGCTCCGGGCGCAGGAATGAAGGCACATTCTAGGCTAGGATGGGGCATGGCGGCGCACGACGAAAATGAGCTTTACGAGAACGAGGGCCCGAGCAGGACCCGGCGCAAGCGCAATGCTGCGGAACTGAAGGAACTCGGCGACCAGCTGGTGGCCCTGCCGCCGACCGAACTGGCGCGGCTGCCCCTGTCGGAAAAGCTACGGGACGCGATCGAGCTGGCCCACCGGATCACCGCCCACGGCGGCGCCGCCCGCCAACGCCAGCTGATCGGCAAACTGCTGCGGCACACCGACGTCGCCGCGATTCGCGCGACGATCCAGCTGCAACTGATCGACCAGCGGATCGCGGCGCGCGAGTTTCACCGCCTCGAGATCTGGCGCAACCGCCTGATCGAGGACGGGGAATCGGCAATCGTCTCGCTGCTGGCCAGCGAACCGGCGCTGGACGGCCAGCGGTTGCGCTCGCTGGTCGACACGGCCCAACTCGAGGCAGCACTCGGCCGTCCGCCGGCCGCCTCCCGGGAACTGTTCCGCTGGCTGCGCACGGTGCTCGGCACAGGTGGAACCAAAGCTGAGGATCGGACCTGACATGCAGCAGCCACTGGTCGGAATCATCATGGGGTCGTCTTCTGACTGGGAGACGATGCAAGGCGCGGCCGACGCGCTGACGCGGCTGGGCGTGCCACACGAGGTACGCGTGGTTTCCGCGCACCGCACGCCGGACCTGTTGTTCGAGTACGCCGGCAGTGCCAAGGCCCGCGGACTTGAGGTGGTCATCGCCGGCGCCGGCGGTGCCGCGCACCTGCCGGGCATGGTGGCCGCCAAAACCTCGTTGCCGGTACTGGGCGTACCGGTGCAGTCCAAGACGCTGTCAGGCATCGATTCGCTGCTGTCGATTGCACAGATGCCTGCCGGCATTCCGGTAGGCACGCTTGCGATCGGCTCGGCCGGCGCCACCAACGCGGGGCTGCTCGCCGCCGCGATCCTCGCCAACAAGTACCCGGCGATCAGCACGGCCCTGGAAGCATTCCGCGCCGCGCAGACCGAGGCCGTTCTCGAGCAGCCCGACCCGCGGGTCCCCCGACCATGAAGGTCGCGGTGATCGGCGCCGGCCAGCTGGGCCGGATGCTCGCCCTGTCGGGCTACCCACTCGGCATCCGTTGCGAGTTCTACGACCGCAGCGCCGACACCCCTGGCGGCCAGGTGGGCCCGATCGCGACCGGCGAGTTCGACGACATCGCAGCTCTCGCCACCTTCGCCGCACGCGCCGATGTGCTGACCTTCGACTGGGAGAACATCCCGGTCAGCGCGCTGCAGCCGCTCGCGGGTCTGGTGCCGATCTACCCACAGCCCGCAGCGCTCGAAGTGGCGCAGGACCGGCTGCTGGAGAAGACGTTGTTCCGCGACCTCGGCATCCCGACGCCGCCCTTTGCACCCGTGGACCTGCGCTCGGACCTCGAGGCGGCAATCGAGCGCATCGGCGTGCCGGGCATCCTCAAGACTCGCCGGCTCGGCTATGACGGCAAGGGCCAGGCGCGGATCATGAAGCGCTCCGACATCGATGCCGCCTGGGCGCAGCTCGGTGGTGAATCGCTGATCTACGAGGGGTTCGTTCGATTCTCGCGCGAGCTGTCGCTGGTCGCGGTGCGCAGCACGCGCGGCGAAGTCGCCGCGTACCCGCTCGCCGAGAACGTCCATAAAAACGGCATTCTCGCCGAGACACGCGCACCGGCCGCGCGCATCACAACGCTGCAACGCACTGCCGAAAAGTACCTGCGGGCCGTATTCGACCGCTATCGCTACGTGGGCGTGCTGGCGATGGAGTTTTTCGTCGCCGACGGCAAGCTGATCGCCAACGAGATGGCGCCACGCGTCCACAACTCCGGCCACTGGACGATCGAGGGCGCCCAGACCAGCCAGTTCGAGAACCACCTGCGCGCGATCACCGGCCTGCCGCTGGGCAGTACCGCCGCGCGCGGCCACGCGGCGATGGTCAACTTCGTCGGCCGGATGCCCAGTACGACGAAGGCCCTGGCGGTCACCGGCCTGCACCTGCATGACTACGGCAAAAGCGAGGCCCGCCCAGGCCGCAAGCTCGGCCACGCGACGCTGGTCGCGCCGACCGCGCGGGCACGCGATACGGCCCTCGCCAAGATGCGCCGCCTGACCTGAGCCGTTGCGCCGCTGCCGGCGAGCAACGGATTTACATATAGTCTCGCCTAGCCTGACTCCCTCAGGGCGCGGCAGGCACGGAAGCGCATGTACCTTGACCTGTTCCAGCTGAACGCACTGCCGTTCCGGCTCAGCCCGGACCCGGCCTTTCTGTACCTGTCGCCGCGACATGCAGCCGTCGCTGAACAGCTGCAGGCGGCACTGCAGCGCCCCGCCGGGATTCTCGTGCTGACCGGCGAGACCGGCGCCGGCAAGACGATCGTGATCGAACGCTTCCTCGCGGACCTGCCGCCTCGCGTCGTCGTGGCCCGTCTCAACCAGACCCAGGTCACCGCACTGGGCTTCCTGCAGGGACTGCTGGTGCAGTTCGGGTTCGCGCCGTTCAGCATGAACCGCGCGCAGATGTTGGCGACCATCGATGCGTTCCTGCTCGAGCAGCAGTCGGCGGATCGGTCGGTGCTGCTGATCATCGACGAGGCGCAGCATCTGGGCCAAGAGGTCCTCGAGGAGATCGGCAGGCTCGCGCAGCCGCACGGACCGGATGCGCGCCGATCACTGTGCATCGTGCTCGCCGGCCAGCCGCCGCTGGCGGATCTGCTGGAGGCGCCGGCACTCGCCGCGGTTGCGGCAGAGGTGTGCGGTCGGTTGCAGCTGACCGCCCTGCCCGCCGTCGAGGCCGCCGCCTACATCCAGCACCGCCTCGACGTCGCCGGCGCGAACGGCCACGCCCTGTTCGACGCGTCTGCGCTGGAACTCGTGCAGCGCTACGCCGGTGGCATGCCGCGGTTGGTCAACACGCTGTGCGATACCGCGCTGATGAACGCCTATGAGCAGCATTTGGAGTGCGTCGGCGCCGATCAGGTACAGGCCGCCATCGACAGCCTGCAGTGGGTCGAGTACGCAGCGAGGATTCCGCCGCGTCACCGACCGGCTCCGGCCGCGGCAGTTGCGCCACAGCTGCCGCAGAGCTCGCTGGACGCTCCCGTGGGCTACCTGCAGGTGTCACTGGAGGGGCGGGTCGTGGCGGCGCTGGCGCTGCGTTGCGGGCGGGTACTGATAGGGCGCACCAGCGAGAACGATCTGCAGATCGATTCGACGTTCGTCAGCCGCCATCATTGCCAGATCAGCGTGTCGCCCGGCTCGGCAATCATCGAGGATCTCAACAGCACTAACGGGCTGCTGCTGAAGGGCGATCGCGTCCGTCGCCACACGCTCGCCGACGGCGACATCGTGATAATCGGCCAGCACTCGCTGACCTACCAGGCGGTGCCTGCGGAAGATCCCAGCCCCTGATCCGGCGCGCGGCCCTCAGCCTGTGCCGCCGACCGTCAGGCCCTCGACCTTGACCGTGGGCAATCCCACGCCGACCGGGATGGTCTGGCCTTCCTTGCCGCAGTTACCGACGCCGGCGTCGATCTTCAGGTCGTTACCCAGCATCGTCACTCGCTGCAGCACCTCGGGACCCGAGCCGATCAGAGACGCGCCCTTGACCGGCCTCGTCACGCGGCCGTCCTCGATCAGGTAGGCCTCGCTGGTGGAGAACACGAACTTGCCACTGGTCGTGTCGACCTGGCCGCCGCCAAAGTTGACCGCGTACAGACCCCTCTTCACCGAACGGATGATCTCCTCCGGATCGTGCGGACCGGGCAGCATGTAGGTATTGGTCATGCGCGGCAGCGTCGTGTGCGCAAATGACTCGCGCCGGCCATTGCCGGTCGACTGCACACCCATCAGGCGTGCGTTCAGGCGATCCTGCATATAGCCTGTCAGCACACCCTTCTCGATCAGCGTCGTACAGCGGGTCGGCGTGCCCTCATCGTCGATGTTCAGCGAACCGCGCCGGCGTGCCAGCGTGCCGTCATCGACCACCGTGCACAGCGGGTTCGCCACCACCTCGCCCATGCGCCCGGAGAACGCCGAGGTCCCCTTGCGGTTGAAGTCGCCCTCGAGCGGATGACCGACCGCCTCGTGCAGCATCACACCCGGCCAGCCGCCTGCCAGCACCACGGTCATCGTGCCGGCGGGGGTCGGCACAGCCTCAAGATTCACGCTGGCCGCGTGTACCGCCTGGCGCGGCAGGTCCAGCACATCGGGGTTCGCAATCAGCTCCGCCATCGAGTAGCGGCCGCCCATGCCGACGTAGCCCTGCTCGCGGCGACCGTCGGCTGATTCCATGATCACACTGACGTTGACCCGCACCAGCGGCCGCACGTCGGCAGCGAGCACGCCGGCGGAGTTCATTACCAGCACGATCTCGTGCACGCCAGCGAGGCTCGCCATCACCTGGCGTACCCGTGGGTCCAGCTTGCGGGTAGCGACGTCTAGCGACTGCAGGAACGCCACCTTGTCGTGATCGGCCACCGACACCAACGGATCAGTCGGAACGTACAGACGCTGGCTGCCGGTCGGCAGACCCACGCGTACACCGCGTGCGCCAGGCGCGGCGACGTCACCACCGTGGCGCGCGATCGCACGCGCAGCGCGCGCGGCCTCCTCCAGCGCCGGCAGCACGAGGTCATCGGAGTACGCAAAACCCGTGCGCTCGCCAGCCATCGCGCGCACGCCCACGCCCTGCTCGATGCTATAGCTGCCATCCTTGACGATGCCATCTTCCAGCGACCACGACTCCTCGTGTGCGAGCTGAAAATACAGCTCAGCCTCGTCCAGCACGTGGGAATGCATCGAGTCGAGCACCTGCTCGAGCCTGGCGATATCCAGGCCGGCGGGCACCAGGATCGCGTCGGTGGCGAGACGCATCGAATCAAACTCTTGCGGAGCGGCAGCCATGGGTCGGGTTCCTGTCAGCAACTGAGCACGCGGTTAGCGAGCGCGGGGAAGTCGGCGCGGCAACGCGCGATCGCCGCGCGGTCGATCGGGGCACTGACGAAACCCGAGCCGCGCGGCAGGCGGGTCGCGACTCGACCCCACCAGTCAATGATCATTGTATCGCCATAGGTCTCGCGTCCGTTCGGGTGCACGCCCGACTGGGCGGCGGCCGCCACGTAGCACAGGTTCTCTATGGCACGGGCGCGCAGCAGGGTCTCCCAGTGTGCCCGCCCGGTCGGCACGGTGAAGGCGGCCGGCATCACCAGAATTTCCGCGCCAGCGGCCGACAGCCGGCGGTACAGCTCGGGAAAGCGCATGTCGTAGCAGACGGACAGGCCGACACGGCCGACGGGCGTATCGACCAGCACGACCTCGCTGCCAGGCGCCACGTGGCTGCTTTCGCGATACGTCTCGCCGGGCTTGCCCGGCACGTCGACGTCAAACAGATGGATCTTGTCGTAGCGCGACACGCAGCGACCGCTTGCGTCGTAGACGAGGCAGCTATTGGTCACTCGCCCACCCGGCTCCAGCGCCGCCAGCGGCTGCGTGCCGGCGATGATCCAGATGCCGTGGCGCTGCGCGGCGGCGGCGATGAAGTCCTGCGTAGGGCCACTGCCGTAGCTTTCGGCCACCTCGCGCTTGTCGACGTCGCGGCGGCCGATGAAGTTGAAATTCTCAGGCAGCAGCACGACGGCAGCGCCGCTGCCGGCGGCCGACTCGAGCAGCGCACCGGCGGCGGCAAGGTTGGCGGCCACGTCGGGCCCGGAGGTCATCTGTACTGCTGCAAGAATGCTCACGTCCGCTCCTTTCAACGCGGGGCTTCCCCGCCAATCACCTTCTCCGCCTCGCGCGCCTGACCGGCGCCGATGCGCTCCACGGTCGGCTTTTCCCAGCTACCGGTGATCCGATAGTAGCCCCGCGCGACGCCGCCGAGCGGCTCCTTGAACACCGTCGAGAACAGCAGCAACGCCGCGCCGACCGCCGGTCCCGCAGCGAGTACCCCGGCGGCGGCCAGTGGCCCACTGAGATGCCCGGTGACTTTCGCGGTCTGGTCGTAGTCACGCGTCTTGATACCGGTACGGCCGACGATGCCGATCTCGGCGGCAGGGCCCTTCAGCACCAGATCGTTCGTGAAGGCATTGCCATCCTTGAGCTCGAAGTCGCCCTTGATCCTATCGAATGCGAAACCCTTCTCGGTCAGATCGCTGAAATCCAGCATCAGTCGCCGCGGCAGGGCGGTCAGCGACAGCAGCCCCAAGACACGCCCTGCGCCGGGATCGACGCTCATCACCTGGCCCTGATCGACCGCGATCTTCACGCTGCCAGTCATGCGCCCGAACATGTCGATATCGATGCTGCCGGGCCAGCGTAGTTCGCCGCTGGCACGCCCGGACTTGGCCGCGAGCACAGGCTCGAATCCCCACGCGGTGAGCGTATCGAGCACGTCGGTGCTCTCCAGCGCCACCGACACAACGCTCTGCTGGGCGCCGTTGGCGATCACCCAACTGCCGTGCGCGGAGGCCTGGAAAGACGCGCCCTTGACCTGCGCGCGGTCGAGCTTGAGCCCGTCGACGGTGCGCGACAGATCCGCCTCCAGCGAACCGAAGCGCCGCTTCTGGATCTCCAGACTGCGGACCCGGATAGCCAGCGCCGGCAACTGCGTCGGGTCGGTGGCCTCCTCGGCAGGACCGACGACATCCAGATGCTCACCGATGACCAGCCGCTCCATGTCCAGCGTCAGCGGCCGTTCACCCGGCAGGTTCCAGGGCACCACCAGACGACCCCGAGCCGCCGCACCGTCCACCTGCACGTTCCAGGCCTCGTCACGACCCTCAAGGCCGAGCGTCACATCCGCGAAGTGGAAGCCGAAGATCCCGAAACGCCCCACCACCAGCGAACCGCCGCGCAGGTATTCCCCGAGCCCGTGGCTGGGACCGGCGGTCATATGCACACGCAGCCAGGCCGACAGGTCGTAGTCCGGGATCCGACCCTCCAGCCACAGGCCGCTCGCACTGCGCAATTGCGGCGCACCGCCACCGAAACGCAGCGTGCCGCGCGCCAGATGCCAGGCGTCGTCGTGCCGCCACTCAACCTGACCTGCATCGTGGCCGAGCTGCACTTGCGCGATCAACGAGGGCGGCCGCGGCACATCGCGCCGCTTCGACACGCCCGGCGGATGCGGCGCATTCTCCTCGAGGCCCGGATCAATCGTGATATCCAGCCGCAACGGCCGGCTCTCGTCCGCGGGCTTTGCGAGCGGCGCGGGGAACGCGAGCGCGAGTCCCGTGAGGCTCGATTCCAGATGGATCGTGGTCGGCAGATAGCGCGTCTCTACCTCATGCACGGTGGGCACCGCATCGAGCGGCGCGTCCTGCGGCACCGGATCCGGCGGCGGTCGCCACTCGAGCCGCGGCAGGCGGGCCAGCAGCTTCCAGTCGGCACCGCCGCCGAGCCAACTGCCCTGCGTGATGCCAATGGCCGACTGCAACCGCTCGGCGAGCGCGCGGCCCTGCCCCTCAACGATCAGCAGCCGTTCGCCGCCGCGTCCGGACACACCGGCAACCGTACGTGCGCGCAGCCGCGCAGGTCCGCCGAGGACCGTGGCAGTCAGGCCAGGCACCGTCAGCTCCTTGTCGTGCAGCGTGAACGGGCCGCTGATGTCGCGCACCGGATCGTCCAGCCCCGGCAGACGTGCGACCGCGTGCGACAGCTGACCTTCCACGACGATCTCGCGCTCGGCAAAGCGACGGAACGGAAACTTCAGATCCACACGCGCCGTGAGCGGCCCTTGGCCGGCCACTTTCATGAAGTACTCGCCGAGCTTCGGGCCGACCAGCGACTGCTGCAGAAACAACAGCGCATCACGGACGTCAGACTGCGCCGTTGCATGCGCGTAAAGCTCCGCGTCCTTGAAGTCGAGCATGCCGGCGTTCGCGCCGGTGATGTGCATGCCGTGGACGAGCGCGCGCGTCGCACGCGCGCTGAAGCCCTCGTTCTTGAACTCGGCGTCGCCCCAGGCATCCTCGATGTCGCCGAACTCGTCGTGGTAGTGGATCCGCAGACCCTCATAGGCAAAGCGCACGCGAAACAACCCGCCACCGTCACGGAACGGAAACCGGCGCAGCTCGCCGGCGAATTCGATATGAGCCTCCGGGACGCGGCCCGCCAGGAACGCATTGTCCAGCCAATGCATCGTGCTCGCCGGCAGGATCCGCCCCGGCAGGTAACGCGACGCGTGGCGCGCATCGACGCCATTGGCCTTGAAGTCCAGCACCAGCCGCGGCGACTCCTCCGGATTCACCGGCAGCAGCAGCCGCGCCATGCCATGCAGCGTGGCATCGGGCGACTTCACCTGTACATCGTCGGTCGCGAACCGCCAGCCGTCAGGCTGCCACCAGTAGTCGAGCGTCAGCGCCGCACTGTCGGCGCGGACCGGCTCGCGCAGTGCACGCGCAAGATCCAGGCTCAGCCCCGACGAGCGCAGATGCACCCGGCCACGATGCCCGTCCGCCTGCCAGTCGCCATCGAGACCGGTCAGACCCGGCACGCCGCGCCACGCGCCAATACCGAGGCCCGCATAGTGCACGCCGCCGTCGATGCGCCATTCCCCCGCCTGATTGCCGCGTATCGCACGCACGTCAACGCCGGTCAGCAGGCCGCGTGGCGCCAGCGCGCTGACGGCTTCATGGACGACACCCTCAGGCACCAGCGGCGCCAGGGCGCTTAGCGCGTCGAGCTGAATCGCCGCCGAGCGCAGCGAGAACGAGCCTCCCGTCCGGCTCTGTGGCTCGTAACCCAACTCGAACTCGCCGTGCCGCCAGGCGACGTGACCGGTGTCGATGGTCAGGTCATGTCCGCTGGCGATCCAGCCCGGACCGCGCTGCACGACACTGAGCGTGCCGGCCAGGGCGCGCAACTCGCCCGCCGCGCCGCCCACCGGCGCTGGCGTACGTACGTCCTTCAGGTCGAGGTGAGTCTCGGCACGCTCCAACACAGCGCCATGACCGCGCGCCGTCACGCTCAGGTCGCCCTGTCCGGCGCTCGGCAGCCAGTGCCAGCGCGGCACCAATGCGGTCCAGCCGGCGAGCGAGGCGTGATTGAGGACGACCTCACTGTCCCAGTCGAGCGTCGCGGGCGTGGCAAGATCGCCCTTCAGGCGGACGTCGACGTCCAGACGAGCTCCGAGCGCATCCGGCAGCTTGACGCCACCGCGCACCGCAAGAGCGTGCAGATCGCGCTCAAGATCGAGGCTGACCCGCTCGACCCGCCACGGCGGGTTGGTGTTGCGCAGATCATTGACGGTCACGCTGGCATCCTCGATGCGCAGATGACCGACCGGCAGCTGGCCGAGCGCAAGGCGCGTACCACCCGCACCAGGCATGACACCCTGGCCACGCAGTTCGACCCCCTCCTCGGTCACGAACACATACAGTCGCGCGCCCTCCAGTACGACACGGCCTGAGGCGAGCCGACCGGTACGCAGTGCGCGCCACAGGTCGAAGCCGACCCGACCGGCCCGCGCGCTGACCACGGGGTCGCGCTGGCCGGGCATGGCGACGGCAGCCTCGCGGAACACAAGCTCAGGACCGTACAGGCCAAGCCGGGCGTCGAGCTGCGCGTAAGAGATCCGCAGCCCCGTCAGCTGCTCGACGCGCGCGACGATGCCCGGGCCCAGTTCCGGCGAACGGGTGAGCCAGAAGTGCAAACCCACGACCATGAGCGCGAGCAGCAGCCCGACGCCGGCGAGCGTCAGCGCAGTCCATTTCCAGAGCGTGCGAGCGCGGCTCATCGTCAGCCGTCCTACAGCAGGACCACGTCGTACTGGTCCTGTGCGTACAGGGCCTCGGTCTGCAGCCGGATGGGCTTGCCGACGACAACCTCGAGCTCTCCCAGTGCCGCGGACTCCTCGTCGAGCAGCAGCTCGATCACGTCCGAGTGCGCAAGCACCATCAGCCCCTGCACCTCGAACTGCCGCGACTGGCGCAGTGTCTCGCGGAAGATCTCGTAGACGACCGTCTCAGCTGACTTCACGTAGCGCCGGCCCTCGCAGGTCGGACAGACCTCGCAAAGCAGGTGCTCGAGACTCTCCCGGGTACGCTTACGAGTCATCTCGACCAGACCGAGCGGCGACACCGACGATATCTGCGTGCGCGCATGGTCCGTCGCCATGCTTTTCTCCAACGCCTGCAGCACTTGCTTGCGGTGATCCTCATCAGTCATGTCGATGAAGTCGATGATGATGATGCCGCCGAGGTTTCGCAGCCGCAGCTGGCGCGCGATCGCGACCGCAGCTTCCAGGTTAGTGCGGAATATCGTGTCCTCGAGGTTGCGGTGACCGACGAAAGCGCCGGTATTGACGTCAATGGTCGTCATCGCCTCGGTCTGGTCGATGATCAGGTAACCGCCGGACTTCAGCGGCACCTTGCGGTCGAGCGCCTTTTGGATCTCATCCTCAACACCGTAAAGGTCGAGGATGGGCCGATTGCCGCGGTACAGCTCGATCTTGGGGACGCTCTCGGGCATGAACGTGCGGGCGAACTCCAGCATCCGCTCATACGCGACGGGTGAATCAACCTGCACCCGCTCCACGCCCTGGCCGAGCAGGTCGCGCAGCAGCCGCACGTGCAGCGGCAGATCCTCATGCACCAGCGCGCCGGCCGGGGCGTGGAAGCCGGTGTCCGAGACAACCTCCCACAGACGCTGCAGAAACAGCATGTCGGCGCGGAGCGCCTCCGGCTCCGCGCCTTCGGCGACGGTACGGATGATGTAGCCGCCGGCCTTGCCCGGCAGCATGTAAGACTCGATCAGCGTACGCAGGCGCGTGCGCTCCACCTCATCCTCGATCCGCGCAGACACACCGACCCCATGGCCCTGCGGCATGTACACCAGGAACCGCGACGGCAACGTGATGAACGTCGTCAGTCGTGCACCCTTGGTGCCGAGCGGATCCTTCAGCACCTGTACCAGCAGCTCATCGCCTTCGGTGACGGCGGCGCGGATGTCGTCAGTGGCCGGCGTCTCGAACTCGACCCCAACGTCTTCGCGTCGTGCAATGTCGGAGACGTGCAGAAATGCGGTGCGCTCGAGACCTACGTCTATGAACGCGGCCTGCATGCCCGGCAGCACGCGCGAGACGCGGCCCTTGTAGATGTTGCTGGTGATGCCGCGGCGATTGGCGCGCTCGATATGCACCTCGTGCAGCACACCGTTCTCGAGGAACGCCCCGCGACTCTCGCGTGGCGTCACGTTGACCAGAATCTCGGCCGTCACTCAGCCACCTCGCTGTTCCAAAGCCTGACCCGCGCAGCTGCCAGCAATGCCGCCGTCTCGGCCAGCGGCAGACCCATCACACCCGAGTAGCTGCCTGCCAGATGGGTGATGAACGTCGCTGCCAGCCCCTGGATGGCATAGCCGCCGGCCTTGCCGCGCGGCTCGCCGGTTGCCCAGTAACGCACGCACTCCGCCTCTGACAACGCGCGAAAAGTCACCTCGCTGACCGACAGCAGCGATGCGATGCCCGCGGCCGAACGCAGCGCAACCGCGGTCAGCACCTGGTGCGTACGGCCGGAGAGCGCCTGCAGCATCCGCACGCCCTCCGTCTGATCCGCAGGCTTGGCATAAAGTTCAGCGCCGAGCACGACCGCGGTGTCAGCGGCCAGCACCGGCACGCCCGGCGCAAGCGCCCAGACCGCCTCAGCCTTGGCGCGGGTCACACGTCGGACGTAGTCCGGCGGTAATTCGCCCGGCAGCGGCGACTCGTCGATATCGGCCGGCACCACCACATGAGCAACCCCGATCTGCACGAGCAACTCGCGACGCCGGGGCGACGCCGAGGCCAGGGTGATCGATGGGTGGAGGCTCATCGGCGGTAGGCGGCTCAGGCTCGGGGAAGGAATCGAAGCATAGCCCGACCCGCCCTCGCCGGGCTGCCAATTTTCCACAAATTCCAAGGCTTACGAGTCGCAATAGCGCGACCGTGGGGCTTATTCGCGGTGGTACGGATGGCCCTTGAGCAGGCTGACGGCCCGATATAGCTGCTCGGCGAGGAGCACGCGCACCAAACCGTGCGGCAGCGTCAAGGCGGACAGCGACAGCCGCTCGTCGGTCCGCGCCAGCACCTCGGCTGCCAGGCCGTCAGGCCCACCGATCAGGAACGCCAGATCCCGGCCATCGCGCTGCCGGCCGGCCCACCAGCGGGACAGCCCGGCGGTGTCCAGCGTACGGCCGGTCACGTCCAGCCCGACCACCCACTGGCGCGCAGTGAGCTGGGCGAGCATGCGCTCGCCTTCCTGGCGCGTGGCGCGCTCGCGCGCACCCTGCGCGGTCCCCCGCGGGACCGCGATCTCGACCAGCTCGAGCGGCGACTCCGCTGGCATGCGCCGCGCGTACTCGGTGTAGCCGGCGTTAATCCACTCCGGCAGGCGGGTACCCGCGGCGACGAGGCGCACGCGCATCGGGACCCGCCCTTCAGCTCAGACCGCGTCGCCGCGGTCGGCCGAACGCACGTCCCAGAGCTTTTCCAGCGCGTAGAACTCACGGATGCGCGGCAGCATGACGTGCACGATGACATCGTGCAGGTCGACCAGCACCCACTCGCCCTCACGCTCGCCTTCGACGCCCAGCGTGCGGTAGCCCGCCTCGCGCGCCTTGTGGACAACGCTGCTGGCGAGCGACTTCACGTGCCGATCAGACGTGCCGGAGGCGATCACGATCGTGTCGGTGACGTCAGTGACGCCGCGCACGTCGAACACCATGACGTGCTGCGCCTTCATGTCGTCCAGCGCCGCCGCGACGATCTGCGTCAGTGCGCTGTGTTCGGTCTTCTTCGCCGCTACCGCCTTCTTGGGCGCAACGGCTTTTTTGGGCGCGACGACCTTTTTAGGGGCAACGGCCTTTTTGGGCACAGCGGCCTTTTTAGGGGCAGCGCGCTTTGCCGGCGCGGCCTTGGGGGTCTTCTTTGCCGCGGGCTTGGCGCGCACCGGTGCCTTGGCGGCAGGGCGAGCGGTCTTGCGGGCGGGCTTCTTGGCTACAGTCTTGACGGTCATCCCCTTCCTACTTCCTTCCGGGCATAACAGCCCGATTCTAGGATGATACTCCGCACGGCCTCTGGCATGAGGTAGCGTGGGTCGCCGCCGGCGCCAATCAGCGCCCGGACATCGGTCGACGAGATTTCCAGCTGCGTCACAGCATGGATGTAAATACGCCCGGCAAGGGCCTCGTGCAAGTCGCAGACGCTGCCCGTGCCGTGCTCTACGAGCAGTTCGCCCAGCGGACCCATTAACGGCGCCCGCCAGCCCGGTCGGTGGGCGACCACCAGATGGGCGAGCGTCAGCAGGTCGCGCCAGCGATGCCACTTTGGCAGGCCCAGAAACGCATCCATGCCGACAATCAGGCACAGCGGCCGCATCGGCGCCTCGGCGCGCAGCTCGGCCAGCGTCTCAACGCTGTAAGACGGGCCCTGCTTGCGCATCTCGCGGTCGTCAACCGTGAACCCGCTCTGGCCGGCGGTCGCAGCCTGGACCATCTGCAGGCGCAGCTCGTTGCTGGCGATCGTCGCAGGACGGTGCGGCGGGTTGCCGGCCGGCATGAACCTCATCTCGGGCAGTCGCAGGGTGGCGAGCAGCTCGTAGGCGGTCCTGAGGTGGCCGTAGTGAATGGGGTCGAAGGTACCCCCGAAGATACCCATCGGACCGCTCACGGCACTGGCCGGGCAGGTCGCGCTAGGTAGCGTCGTCGACATCGGGGCTCACCCTGCCCGCTTGCGGGGCGCGATGCAAAATTCGGTGGCAATGCGGGTCAGCTCGCCCCAGGCCTGATCCTTGCGCGAACTCTTCACCAGCTGGTCGGCGCGGCCCGCCGCGGTCAGCAGCTCCAGCACCACCGCCCGCGGTACGCGGCGAGCGGCCTGGCCGAGCAGCTCCTTGCGCCGGCGCCCCCCCATGTACAGGCGGCGATGCGCCCCGCTCGGTGGCGGCGGCCACTGCAGCACGGCACGCAGCTCCTCGGCGATGCAGTACAGCACCAGCGGCAGACCCTCGTCCTCGGCCGCGAGGCCATCCAGAATGCGCACCGTGCGCGCCGCGTCGCCGGCGAGCAGTGCCTCGCCGAGCTGGAAGACGTGATAGCGGGCGCTGTTGGCCACGGCAGCGGCCACCTGCTCGAGGTTCACCGGCCCCTCGCCCGACAGCAGCCGCAGCAGTTCGATCTCCTGGTGCGCGGCGACGAGATTGCCCTCGCAGCGCTCGGCAAGCAGCTGCACTGCATCGGCGTCCGGCACGAGGCCGCGTGCGCGCATGCGTGCTTCCAGCCACTTCGGCAACTGCTCCGGCTGCAGCTGGTCGGCGTCAACACAGGCGCCGTGGGCATCGAACGCCTTCACCCAGGCCGCCGACTGGTCCTTGTATTCGATCTTGTCGGTGATCACCAGCAGCAGCACGTCCGGCGACGGATCGCTGACCGCGGCGACGAGCGCCTTGGAGCCCTCCAGGCCCGGCTTGGGACTGGGCAGCCGCAGCTCGACGATGCGTCGCTCCGCGAACAGCGACATGGCGCGCAACCCGCCGAGCAGTTCGTCCCAGTCGAAACCTCGCTCGACGAACATCACCTCGCGGCCGGTGTAGCCGACCGCGCGCGCCTTCGCGCGGATCGCATCAGCGGCCTCGCCCACCAGCAGCGGCTCGTCGCCTGCGACCAGCCAGGCCGGCGCCAGGCCCGCCTGCAGCGTGCGCGACAGGGTTTCGGCGACTAACCGCATCAGCGTGCGGCCGCGGACCCGGAGGTGCGCCGGATGAACGCGCCGGCGTTCTGCGTCAGCGCCGCCAGCGAGGACTCGTTGGCGTAGACCATGTGGCCCGACGGATAGAGCTTCACCTCGATGTTGGCGGCAATCTCGGCCGGCACCGGCAGGTGGTCGAGTTCATAGATCGCCGCAAAGAACGGCGTCGCAAGGTCGTAGTAGCCACCGTGCATCTGCACCTTCAGGTGCGGGTTCATGGTCATCGCCGCCGCAAGGTCCGGCATGACGTTGGTGGCGTGCGGCATCTTCATCGGCGCAGTCGGCGGCTGGTGCAGGAAGTCCCACTTGGCCCACAACCCGCCCATCCACTTGTAGGTCTTGCCGTCACCGAACTTAAGCTCGCGACGCACGTAGTCGTTGAACGCAGAGACGTAGGGCGAGGCGATCGCCGACATCGCCGGGTCGTAGTCGGCATCCTTGCCCAGCGGATCGATGGGCGCGCCCGGATAGCGCGTGTCGAGCCGGCCGGCAGTGGCGTTGCCACCGAGCACGTGCCGCTCGAACACACCACCGGTGATCCGCAGGTTCGCCTGCAGCAGATACTCGACCGGCAGGCCGGTGTAGTCGTGCAGTTTCGCTGCGATCACCGCGCGGCGCGCCTCGGGCAGGCGGTTGCCGGCCGCGAGCGCCGTCAGGTAGTCGCCGAGCGCGAACGCCTCGACCTCGGCCAGCAACGGCTCGAGGGACAGCGGCGCCGAGGCGAGCTTCTTGTGGTACCAGGCGGTCGCCGCGTACGTCGGCAGCGCGAGCGCATAGGCCTGGTCGACGCCTGGATTCGAGTCCGGATTGTCTACGCTGTTGTCGAAGGCGAGGATCTGCGACAGCAGCATCACGCCGTTCAGGTCCAGGCCCTTCTCGTTCTGCAGTACGAACGCCAGCGTCGCCGCGCGGGTCGTGCCGTAGCTCTCGCCGAACAGGTACTTCGGTGAGTTCCAGCGACCGTGCCGCGACAGGAACTCGACGATGAAGTTTGCGAATGCGTGCGCGTCCTGGTCGACGCCGAAGTACGCCTTCTCCTTGTCGGCACCGCGCAAGTGACCAAAACCGGTGCCGGGAGCATCGACGAACACGAGGTCGGATTCCGGCAGCAGCGTGTAGGCGTTGTCGATGAGCTGGTACGGCGCCGCGGGGCCGTGGCGGCCGTCACCGGCGACCACCCGCTTCGGACCGAACGCGCCCATGTGCAGCCAGATCGTCGCCGAGCCCGGGCCGCCGTTGAACACGAACGTGATTGGCCGGCGTGGATCCGCTTCCTTGCCGAGCGAATAGGCGACGTAGGACATCGCAGCGGACGGTCCGATCGGGCCCTTAGCATCGGCGGGCTTCGGATCCTCGTCGGCGGGGTCTGCCGTATGCACCACCAACAGGCCCGCCTCGGCCTGGTAGGCCAGCGTGCGGCCACCGACAGCGACGCTGCCACTGGTCACGGAGGACTCGTCCCGCAGGCCGTCGGCCGACGCGGCTGCCGGGGTCGTGGCCGGCACATCCTTCGCGGGGGCGGCGATGCTCGTTCCAACCACGCCAATGACGGCGAGCGCCGTCCACATTGCCAGCCTGCGCATGGGGTCTACCTCGAGGATGCTTGGGTGAGGGCGCTGAGTCTCTCACACCCACGCCCCGGCCCGGCAAGGGTCCGGGCGCTACGCCGGACGGGCTGCTAAGGTGCCGGCCATGCCATCGTCTGCCGCCATCGACCTGACTTCGGTCCGTTATGCCTGGACGGCCGGGCCGCCGGTGCTGGACATTGCCCGGTTCACGGTCGCGGGCGGCGAGCGGGTCTTCCTGGAGGGCCCGAGCGGCAGCGGCAAAAGCACCCTGCTGGGCATCATCGCCGGCGTGCTGGCGGCGAACGCCGGCCAGGTCAGGGTTCTGGGCACCGATCTTGCGACGCTGACCCCCGCCGGCCGAGATGCGTTCCGGGCCGACCAGGTCGGAGTGATCTTCCAGCTGTTCAACCTGCTGCCCTATCTGTCAGTGCTGGACAACGTGCTGCTGCCGCTGCGCTTCTCAGCGGCCAAGCGCGCACGACTGACCGATCCGCGCAGCGAAGCGCTGCGGCTGCTCACTACACTCGGACTTGCAGCCCCCGAACTGCTGGACCGCAGCGTCGCTGCACTGTCCATAGGCCAACAGCAACGGGTCGCGGCGGCGCGCGCACTGCTCGGACAACCAGCACTGATTATCGCCGACGAGCCGACCTCATCGCTCGACTGGGACGCACGCGCCGCCTTCCTTGAGCTGCTGATGCGCGAGTGCCGGGCCGCCGGCAGTACGCTGCTGTTCGTCAGCCACGATCGCTCGCTCGCCGCCCTGTTCGACCGTGGCGTCTCGCTGGCGAGCCTCAACCGAGCGTCCGCACCATGAAGTCGCTGGCCGGACTTGCCCTGCGCAGCCTGTGGAACCGGCGCGACACCGCGGCGCTGACGGTGTTCTCGATCGCGGTCAGCGTAGCGCTACTGCTGGGCGTGCTGCACCTGCGCGACGACGCGCGTGCAAGCTTCGCCAACACGCTCTCAGGGGCGGACCTCGTCGTCGGCAGCCGCAGCTCGCCGGTCAACCTGCTGCTGTACAGCGTTTTTAGGATCGGCGACGCGACCAACCCGGTGTCCATGGCGATCGTCGACAAGGTCGCCCGCCACCCGGACGTCGCCTGGGTGGTGCCGATCTCGCTGGGCGACTCGCATCGCGGTTACCGCGTGCTCGGCACCATGCCTGCCTACTTCGAGCACTGGCGCTACGGCCACGGCAAGGCGCTGGCGTTCACGGCCGGAGCGCCGTTCGCCGATCTGTACGACGCGGTGCTCGGCGCGGAAGTCGCACAGCGGCTCGGCTACCGCATCGGCGATGCGCTGGTGCTGGCGCACGGCGTCGGCGAGGTCAGCTTCGCCAACCATGACGACAAACCCTTTAGGGTTGCCGGCGTGCTCGCCCGCACCGGCACGCCGGTAGACCGCACGGTGCACATCGGCCTGCAGGGGCTCGCCGCGATGCACGTCGACTGGACGAGCGGCGCACATGCACCGCCCGCCGAGCGCGTCTCGGCGGATGACGCCCGCCATGCAGACCTCACCCCGACGCGCATCACGGCGTTCGTCGTCGGCATGAAGGCCCGCTCGGCAGTGTTCCTGATGCAGCGCGCGCTGAACGAGTACGCGAACGAACCACTGACCGCCGTGATCCCTGGCGTTGCACTGACGCAGCTGTGGCAGCTGCTCGGCGTCGCCGAGGGCGCGTTGCTCGCGATTGCCTGCTGCGTCGTCGCCGCGGGACTTCTGGGCATGCTGACCGCGATCCTGACCAGCCTCAACGAGCGGCGGCGGGAAATGGCGATCCTGCGCAGCGTCGGGGCGCGACCGCGCGACGTGTTCATGCTGCTGTGGCTTGAATCCTGCCTGCTGGCCTCGGCCGGCGCACTCGGCGGCATCTTATTGATGTATGCAGCACTCATCGCCTCACGCCCGCTGCTGCTGCAGCGCATGGGTGTGGCGATGGAGCTCGGCGCGCCGACGACGTACGATCTGGCGCTGCTGGCCGCAGTGATCGGTGCGAGCCTGCTGATCGGCGCGTGGCCGGCGGTGCGCGCCTACCGCCGGGCACTGGCCGATGGCCTGTCGATCCGACTCTGAGCGCGAGGACCCGATGACCGCACCGCACCGCCGCTGGTTTGCCCTACCGCTCGCCGTACTGCTCGCGGTAGCGGTGCAGGCAGCGTCCCCCGCGCCACCACCCGTCGGCACGCCGGCGCCACATCCATCGGCAGACGCGGCACGACCCGGCACGATCAGCTGGGAGGACCTCGTTCCCGAAACAACGCGCAGCAGTTTCAAATCCGGCCCGCCGCCGGCGGTCCACGACTACCTGTCCGGCGAGAGCGGTCTGGCCGCACAGCAGCCGCAGGACTACAGCGTCAATGCCGCACTCGACGGCCACAGCATCCGCCTGCCCGGGTTCATCGTGCCGCTGGAGCTGGACGCGGAAGGACGCGTCACCGAATTCTTCCTGGTGCCGTACTACGGCGCCTGCATTCACGTCCCGCCGCCGGCGCCGAACCAGATGCTGTACGTCACCTACCCCAAGGGCCTGATGCTGGAATCGATGTATGCGGCCTACTGGGTCAGCGGCAAGGTCTCGACGCACACGCGCCAGAGCAAGCTTGGCTCCGCCGCCTACGCACTGGCAGCGAGCGGGATCGAGCAATACCGCTACTGAGGGACCGTCAGCGAGGTGCTGCGGCGTCGAGCGCCGCTCGCCGTGCGGCGAGCTTCATGCACAGCTCCTCGGTGCCCTGCACGATGCGCGGGCCCATGCGATTGACCAGATCGGGATCCAGCGTGATCACATTGCCGCTGGCGACTGCCCGCAGCGGCACGCGGCCCTGCCAGCGACGCAGCCACTGGGCCGTCTCTGCCGGTGTGCCGGCCAGTGCGACGACGTCGGGGTCACGCGCATACACCGACTCCTCGTCGACCACGAACGCACTCGCCGTCTGGTCCGAAAATGCGTTCTCGGCGCCGCACACGCGCAACATCTCGGTCGCGACATGGCGAGCACCGAGCGTGTACAGCGGCGTGCTCCACACCTGATAGAACACCTTCAGGCGGCGCGCACCGCCGTAGCGGCGCCGTAGGCCATCAAGCTGCGCGGTCAGCGCCCGCGCCGCGGCGCCAGCGACAGCCTCGGTGCCAAACACACGCCCGAGCTGCTCCAGCGTCGCCGGGATGTCGGCGAGCGAGTGCTGCTCCAGGCTCAGCACCGGCAGGCCAAGCCTGCTCAGCAGCGCGCGCTGATCGGCCGGCGAGCCGTCGCCCCACAACAGCACCAGATCAGGGCGCGCGGCTAGCAGGCGCTCCGGATCAAGACGGCCCACGTCACCGATGCGCGGTACCTGCCGGGCAGCGGCGGGAAAATCACTCATGTCGATCGTGCCGACCAGGCGATCGCCCGCGCCTGCGGCATAGACCAGTTCCGTCAGGTGCGGAGCGAGCGTGATGATCCGCTGCGGGCTACGCGCCGGCACGACGGCAGCCACCGCAGGCGCCGGCCCCTCGCCGACAACGAGCGTCGCGGTCAGCGCACCGGCATGATCGAATGTCAGCGTGACGGACAGGCCGGCACCCGCGAGCAGCGGCGAGCGCAGCCCCGTCAGCATCAGGTGCTTGCCAGCCGGCCGCAGCTCGAGCCGCTCGCCCGGCGCGAGCACGAGGCTGGCCACGGGCCGCATCCGCATGATTCCCCCCGACAGCTGCGACTCGTGCAGCGCGACACTGGCGGCCTGCGGCGAGCGCAGCCCGATCAGACGCTCGACGTTGGTGCCGTCGTTGCGCAGCACAAGATAACCGGCTGCGACCGAGATACCCGGCGGCGTCGGCCTCACCCAACCGGCCTCGATGGTGACACCACCGGCGCGTGCTGCAGACAGCATGAGCCATGGCAATAAACAGCACAGCGTCCAGCGCGCCAGCCGGCCGCTCACGTGCGCAACCGCCACGTCGGCCGGCCATCTGCAGCGAGCAGACCCTCCTGAGCGAGCCACTGGCGCGGCACGTCGGCTTCCTCTGCATACCAGCGCGCCGCGGAGCCGAGCCTGAACGTGTAGCCCCAGCGATCCATGTCATCCATCAGGCGGGCAGCACCGACGCCCGGCAGCTGGTCGGCAAGCACGATCTGCAGACAGCAGACCGCGTTCTCCTCATCGAAGTCTCCGCCGGCATCGCGATCGAGCACTCGCCGTCGCTCGCCATCCATGCAGATCGCATGGCAGGCCTCGTGCAACACCGAATGAACCGGCGTGTCGAGGCGCACCCAGACGTCGGTGCCGACCACGCCCGCTTCGGGCGCACCGTGATAACTGCCAGGGATCGGCGCGTCAGTCGCCACACAGTGCATCGCCAGTCCGTGACGCGCGAGCAGGCCGCCGATCGCTTCGAGGTGACCGTCGGCCAGAGTGAGCACACCGTCGACCGGCGGCCCGCCGCCAATCACGGCGGCAGCGCCGTCAGGCGACGCATCACCAGCGCCGCAAGCTCGCGAGCGAGCGCGGCGCGGATCATTTCCTGCTCATGCTCCTTGGGCAGCACAGCAGTAGCGTCAAAGCTGTAGTCCCGACTCAGCGTCAGTACCTGCGGCGATAGCGCCTCGCGGGCACCCACCAGCACGCGGTAACGGACCGTGTACCAGACCTCGTACTCGGTAGGCGCGTTGTTCGCCGAGACCGACAACACGCGCTGGCCGTGCTCGTCGCTGATAACCTCGACCGTCGCGGTCGCGCCGACACTCACCAGCGTACTGCCGGAGACACGCAACGCGTCGCTGAGCGCACGATTGAAGTCCGTATAGCGATCCTCGGCCGCAATCGTGGTGGTCGAGAACGCCACCGGCAGATGGGAGACGCCCTGCAAATGAAAGCCGCAGCCGCCTAGAGCGGCGAGCAGCAGCGTCATCGCCAGCAGGCGTATCAGGCGGCTCATCCGGCAACCACGCTGACGAGCTTGCCCTTGACGACGATCACCTTGCGCACGGTCAGCTCGCCGATGTGGCGGCGCACATCTGCGTCGGCCAGCGCCGCGGCGCGCACGGTCGCCTCGTCGGCGTCGACCGCGACTCTGAGGCGGGCGCGCAACTTACCGTTGACCTGCACGACCAGCTCGACCGCATCCTGGACGAGCGCGTCCGGATCGGGCTGCGGCCACGACTCGTCGACCATCGAACCGGCGTGCCCGAGCGCGCGCCACAGCGCCTCGGTGACATGCGGCACCACGGGCGAGAGCGTCAGCACGGCGATCTCCAGTGCCTCGTGCACGACCGCACGCGCGCTCGGGGCTGCGGCGTCGTGGCGAGTGACCGCGTTAAGCAGCTCCATGACCGCCGCGATGGCGGTGTTGAACGTGCGACGACGGCCATAGTCGTCGCTCACCTTGGCGAGCGTCTGGTGCGCCAGGCGGCGCAGATCGCGGTCGGCCGGGGCAAGAGCGGCCTTGTCGAGCGGCCCGACGTCGCCAGCCAGCACGTGCGTATGCACCGCCTTCCACAGGCGCTTGAGGAACCGGAACGCTCCCTCGGCGCCCTCGTCGGACCAATCGAGCGACAGCTCCGGAGGGGCGGCGAACATCATGAACAACCGTGCCGTGTCGGCGCCATAACGATCGATGAACGCCTGTGGGTCTACGCCGTTGTTCTTGGACTTCGACATTGTGCCGATGCCACCGCTCTCGACCGGCTGACCGTCGGCCTTCAGGCGAGCGCCGATCGGCGTGCCCTTGGCGTCGGTCTGCACCTCAACCTCGGTCGGGTTGTAGTAGACGATGCGGCCCGAGGCTGGCTTTCTGAAATAGATGCCGTTGCGGACCATGCCCTGCGTCAGCAGGTTCGAGAACGGCTCGCCCACCTTCACCAGGCCCACATCGCGCATGACCTTGGTCCAGAAGCGCGAGTACAGCAAGTGCAGGATCGCGTGCTCGATGCCGCCGATGTACTGGTCAGCCGGCAGCCAGTAGTCAACGCGCTGGTCAACCATGGACTGGCCGTTGCCGGCCGAGGCGTAGCGCAGGAAGTACCACGACGAGTCGACGAATGTGTCCATCGTGTCGGTCTCGCGACGCGCGGGCTTGCCGCAGGTCGGACACTGGCAGTCGATGAATGAACGCAGCTTGGCGAGCGGACTGCCGGTGCCGTCCGGCACCAGGTCTTCCGGCAGCACGACAGGCAGGTCCTTGTCCGGCACCGGCACGGCGCCGCACGCGTCGCAGTGGATGATCGGGATCGGGCAGCCCCAGTAGCGCTGGCGCGAGATACCCCAGTCGCGCAGGCGCCACTGCACCTGCAGTGAACCGCAGCCCTGGGCCTCGAGGTCGGAGGCGATCGCCTTGACCGCCTCTTCGTGGCCGAGGCCATCGTAACGGCCGGAGCGGATGCACACGCCTTCGTCGCCATACCAGCCGGCCCAGGCGTCGCTCGAGTACAGCTGACCGCCGACGTCGATGACCTGCGCGATGGGCAGTGCGTATTTCTTGGCAAACGCGAAGTCGCGCTCGTCGTGGCCGGGCACGCCCATGACGGCACCCTCGCCGTAGCCCATCAGCACGTAGTTGCCGACCCACACGACGACGCTCTCGCCAGTCAGGGGATGGGTGACGGTCAGTCCCGTCGGCATGCCCTTCTTTTCCATCGTCGCGAGGTCCGCTTCCATGACCGAACCGCGCTTGCACTCGTCGATGAACACCGCCAGCGCCGCATCACTACGCGCCGCGTAGGTCGCCAGCGGATGCTCGGCCGCGACCGCCATGAAAGTCACGCCCATCAGCGTGTCGGCACGGGTGGTGAACACCTTCAGCTGGCGCGCTTGGCCCTCCAGCGTGTACGGGAACGCGATCGTCACGCCCTCACTGCGGCCGATCCAGTTCGCCTGCATCGTGCGCACGCGCTCGGGCCAGCCCTCAAGACGTTCGACGTCGTCGAGCAGCTCCTGCGCGTAGCGCGTGATGCCGAGGTAGTACATCGGGATCTCGCGCTTCTCGATCACCGCGCCCGTCCGCCAGCCCTTGCCGTCGATGACCTGCTCGTTGGCAAGCACCGTCTGGTCGACCGGATCCCAGTTGACCGTACCGGTCTTCTTGTAGGCGACGCCGCGCTCGAGCATGCGCAGGAACAGCCACTGGTTCCAGCGATAGTAGTCCGGGCGGCAGGTGGTGACCTCGCGGTCCCAGTCCAGGCCAAAGCCCAGCGCCTTGAGCTGGCGCTTCATCGTCGCGATGTTCTCGTACGTCCAGCGCGCCGGCGGCACGTTGTTCGCCATGGCCGCGTTCTCGGCAGGCAGGCCGAACGCATCCCAGCCCATCGGCTGCAGCACGTTCTTGCCCTGCATGCGCATGTAGCGGGAGATCACATCGCCGATCGTGTAGTTGCGCACGTGCCCCATGTGCAGTCGGCCGCTGGGGTACGGGAACATCGACAGGCAGTAGTACTTCTCGCGAGTCGGGTCCTCGACCGCACGGAAGGTGCCGGCCTCTTCCCAGCTGCGCTGGGCGGCGGCTTCGACGAGGGCCGGTTCGTAGATTTCTTGCATGGGCTGAAAAACTGGCTGCGGGGAACCGCTTAGGATACCGGAACGGGCCCCGGATTCGGGGCCTGGACCTGCGCAACCTCCCGCCGACCCGGCCCCAGCGCCGGGCTGCCGGCCCTAGGGGCAGACCGCCCGGATCGCGCGGGCAACCCGCTCGATCCGCGTCTCGGGGAGCCCGGCGACGTTGATCCGGCTGTCGCCAGCGATGTAAACGTGATGCTCCGACGCCAGCGCCGCTACCGCCGCAGGTGGCAGACCCAACAGCGAGAACATCCCACGCTGGCCCTCGATGAAGTCGAACCGGCCGCTGCCGAACTCGCCACGCAGCGCCGCCGCAAGGCCGCTGCGGATCGTGCCGACCCGGACCCGCATAGCCTCGAGCTCCACCAGCCACTCGGCCTTCAGCACCGGATCGGCTGCGATCGAGGCAACAATGGCGGCACCATGGTCGGGCGGCATCGAGTACATGCGCCGAGCCAGGATCTGCAGATGGTTCATGACCAGGCCGGCCTGGACGGTATCGCGCGCGACCGCGATCACCGCCCCAACACGCTCGCGATACAGCCCGAAGTTCTTCGAGCAGGACACGGCGATCAGCACTTCCGGCAAGCGCGCCGCCAGCAGCCGCACGGGCGCTGCGTCCGCGTCCAGGCCATCGCCCAGACCCTGGTAGGCGAGATCCAGCAACGGCACCAGCTGCTGGCGCTCGAGTGCGTCGGCCAGCGTCAGCCATTGCGCCGGCGTCAGGTCCTGACCGGTCGGGTTGTGGCAGGAGGCCTGCAGCAGCACGACATGGCCGGCTGGCAGCCGGGCGAGCGCGTCGAGCATCTCGTCGAAGCCCAGCGTCCCGGTGGCCGGGTCGTAGTACGGATAGGCATCGACGACCAAGCCCGCACCGGTCACCAGCGGTCGGTGGTTGGGCCAGGTCGGCTCGCTGACCAGCACCCGCGCGCCGTGGCTGGCGCGATGGATCAGGTCGGCGGCCAGACGCACGCCACCGCAGCCACCCGGCGTCTGCAGCGTCACGACCCGCCCGGCGGCCCTCGCCGGGTGGCTGACGCCGAGCGTCAACTCCTCGATGAACGCAGCGAACGCACGATTGCCGCCAGCGCCAACGTAGGCCTTGGTGAGCTGGCCATCGAGGAGGCGCTGCTCGGCCTTGCGAACCGCGGCCATCACCGGCGTGACGCCGGCCGAGTCGCGGTAGACGCCAACGCCTAGGTCGACCTTGTCGGGGTTGGTGTCGGCCGCGTAGGCGGCCATGACTGCGAGCAGAGCATCCGGCTGCTGCGCTTCGAGCGTGTTGAACACTTCAGATCACTCCCCGTCGTATCTGGTCAAGTTCGATCGATTCGAACAGCGCGCGGAAATTACCCTCGCCGAAACCGCGATTACCCTTGCGCTGAATGATCTCGAAGAATATCGGACCAATCGCGTTCTTGGTGAAGATCTGCAGCAGGATGCCGCTGTCGCGGCTGCCGTCGATCAGGATCGCGCGCTGTTGCAGCGCCTCGAGGGACTCCTCGTGGCCGTCAACCCGACCCGGCACCCCTTCGTAGTACGTCGCCGGTGTGTCCTGGAAGTCGACTCCGTGAGCACGCAGCCGGTCAACCGTCCGGTAGATGTCGTCGGTGGCCAGCGCGATGTGCTGGATTCCCTCACCCCCGTACTCGCTCAGGTACTCCTCGATCTGACTCTTGTCGTCCTGACTCTCGTTGATTGGAATCAGGATCTTGCCGCAGGGCGATCCCATCGCTCGCGACAGCAGGCCGGTCTTCTTGCCCTCGATGTCGAAGTAGCGGATCTCCCGAAAGCCGAACAACCGCTCGTAGAAACCTGCCCACAGGTCCATGTTGCCGCGATGCACGTTATGGGTCAGGTGGTCGATCAGCGTCAGCCCCGGCGGCTGGGCGTCCACCGTCGCCGCCAGCGGCACAAAGTCGACATCGTAGATCGACGCATCGCCGTAGCGGTCCACCAGGTAGATCAGGCTGCCGCCGATGCCCCGGATCGAGGGGATGTTCAGCTCCATCGGCCCCGCCGTGACCGGGCCAGCCTCAGCGCCCAGTTCCAGTGCGCGGCGATACGCGAACGCCGCGTCGCGGACGCGAAAGGCCATCGCACAGGCGGACGGGCCATGGGCGCGTGCAAACTGCTGGCCGAAGCCCTGCGGTTCGGCGTTGATGATGAAGTTGATGCCCCCCTGGCGGTGCAGCGTGACGTTCTTCGAGCGGTGCCGGGCGATGGCCGGAAAACCCATTCGACCGAACACGCCGCGCAGCAGCTCGGGGTCCGGGGCGGTGTACTCAATGAACTCGAAGCCATCGGTCGACATCGGGTTGGTCGGATCCATGGGCATTCCTTTGCGTGTAGGCCGCGATCATAAGGGGCGTACAGGGTGGATCTCGGCAATGGCGTTGCCATGAAGCGACAATTTGATGCTTTGCCGCAATCTGGTTGCGCAGACTTGAGATTTCTGGCAATTCTAGCCACATGCCAACCCGACATGCACCCGACGCCCTCGACGAGGCCGACATCCGCATTCTGGCCGCCCTGCAGCAGGACGCCTCGATCGCGAATCAGGATCTGGCGGCACTGGTGCACCTCTCGCCGGCCCCCTGCCTGCGGCGCGTGCGCCGCCTGCGCGAACAAGGTTACGTACAGAGCGTGGTCGCACTGCTGGACCGTGAAAAGCTCGGCCTGGAAGTCGCCGCCTATGCGTTCGTGACCCTCGACACCCATCGCACCGGCGCCGGCGAACAGTTCGAGCAACTGGTACGGCGCCGGCCGGAGGTCGTCGAATGCGTCCGCCTCAGCGGCTCCTACGACTACCTGACGCGGGTCATCGTCGAGTCGATGGCGGCGTACTCGGAGTTCCTCGACCGGCAGTTGCTGCGCCTGCCCTCCGTCCGCTCGGTCAACACCAGCTTCGAACTCGGTGTGCTCAAGCGCACGACCGCGCTGCCCTTGCTTCCGGCCCGCCCGCCGCGCTCGCCGCGGCCGTCCTGAGGCGTCGGGAAACGCAATTGTGGCGTCCTGCGCCGCGCTGTACCGTCGCTACGGGCAGCACCGACCCGGAGCCACGCCGATGACCGCCGTCACCTCGCCACCACTGGCCGACCACCCGCTACGCGCCGCGCTCAATGACGAGGTACACGCGCGCCCACCTGAAGCGCTAGTCGCACCGCTGATGGCGTCGTTCCTGGCGCTGTACTCCCCCGACGGCGACCGCGAAGCCGAGTGGGCGCACCTCGTGCGGCTCGCACAACGCCATGGCGTTCGGCTTGACGGCCCACGGCGGATCCACCTGAGCCTGGATCTCGGCGCGTTCCGACTGCGCTTCGAACGCCACAGCGAGTTTGTGCGCTACAAGTTCATTGTCACCGGCGACGACGGCGGGCCGTTCGAACGCACCGCGCTGTCGCGCGTGCCGGCCGACTGGGTCGCAGCACTGGCAGGCACGATCATGATCGCCACGCACGTGTCGGTGCGGAAAGATCGCGCCACCGACTACGACGAGCTAGCCGGCCGCTGGTTCGACGGCAACACGCTGATTGCCGCCGAGGTCGGCGACGGGGCTGCGGTCGCGGTGACGGACTTCCACGTGCGCGCCGATGGCTTCGGCCGTCTACTGCTCATCGACCGGAGCCTGACGCCGCGACAGATGGGACGCATGCTGCAACGGCTGCTGGAGATCGACAGCTACCGGATGATGGCACTGCTCGCGCTGCCGGTGGCACGCGAACTCGGGCCGTTCCTGATCCGCGCTGAAGCCGAGCTCACCGCCATTACCGCCGCACTCGGCGGTGCACGCGAGACGGACGAACCGCAGCTGCTCGAGCGCCTGACCCAGCTCGGCGCAGCGCTCGAAAGTCGCATCGCGGCCAACGATTTCCGCTTCGGCGCGGCCGCCGCCTACTGGGAGCTGGTGCAACAGCGCATCGCCGAACTGCGCGAGATTCGCATCGCGGGCCAACAGACATTCCGCGAATTCATCGAACGGCGACTGGCGCCGGCGATGAACACCTGCCGAACGATGGCACAGCGCGAGGAGTCGCTATCGGCACGCACCGCAAGGGCGAACCAGCTGCTGGCGACGCGCGTCGACATCAGCCACGAGCGCCAGAACCAGGCACTGCTGGAGTCGATGAACCGACGAGGCAGCCTGCAACTGCGTCTGCAGCAGACCGTCGAAGGACTGTCAGTGGCAGCGGTGACGTATTACGCGGCGGGACTGGTGGGATATTGCGCGAAGGGATTCAAGGCGGCCGGAATGCAGCTGGACCCGGAAATCATTGTCGCCGTCAGCGTCCCGATCCTCGCGGCGATCACCGCACTCGCCGTCGCCAGGATCCACCGGATGGTGGCGCGCTCAGGCCACTGACAGCGCGCGGCGCCGGCGACCGGCGAAGCCGGCCAACGCGAGCAGCAGCACCGTCCCGCCAAGCACCGGCCAGTTGCGCAGCACCGCGTACGGCGTCAGCCCGGTGTGGGGGACAACCTCGCCGCGCAGCACCACCACCTCGAACTGCTGCGCGCGCGCGACCACGCGCCCGTGCGGATCTATCAGCGCTGATACGCCATTGTTGGTCGAGCGCATCAGCCAGCGGCCGGCCTCCAGCGCCCGCATCCGCGCGATCTCCAGGTGCTGGTGCGGCGCGGTCGAGTCGCCGAACCAGGCGTCGTTGCTGACGTTCACCAGCAGCGTCGCCTCGCGCAGCACGGCAAGTTGCTCGACCGCGTAGGCATCCTCGTAGCAAATCGTCACGCCTATCTTCTGCCCGGCGGCGTCGAGTGCGGGTTGATCAGGAGCGCCGGCCAGGAAGTCCACGAAGGCGAGATTCTTCAGACGCATCCACGCGCGCACGAACTTCGGCACCGGGAAGAACTCACCAAACGGCACTAGCCGGCGCTTGTAGTACCACTGAATGTCGTCGCCAAGCGCGACCAGCCCGTTGTACGGCTGCTCACCGGCCGCGTCGAACCGGTCCAGACCCAAGAGCAGGTCGGTGCCTTTCGCGCGCGCGTCCCGGTAGATCGACTTCAGGTACGGCACGGCGTCCTCGAACGCCTCGGGCAGCGCCGTCTCCGGCCACACCACCAGTCGCGCACCCAGCGCACTCTCGGTCATCTGGTGGTAGAGCTCGAGCGTGTGCTCGCGATTGGAGGCCTGCCACTTGAGGTCCTGCGATATCGACGGCTGCACCAGCGCGACCGTCAGCGGCGGGCCGCTCGGGTGCGTCCACTCGACCCGCATGAGCAGCGCGCCACCGCCCCACAGCGCAACGACCACCGCGAGCAGGAGCAGTCGGTGGCGGACCGAGACCGAAGCGGCGAGCAGCAGCGCGCCTGCGGTGAACGCGGTCGCAAGGCCCGTGCCGTAGATGCCCAGTACCGGCGCATAGCCCGCCAGTGGCGCGTCTATCTGACTGTAGCCGACCGCGAGCCACGGGAAGCCGCTCAGGAACCAGCCGCGTACCCACTCCATCAGGATCCAGCCCGCAGGCATCACGGCTAGCAAGCGCCACGGGCCGCGCGCCGGCGCCCAATGCGCCAGCAGCGCGCCCAGTAGCGCCGTGTAAGAACCCATCAGCGCGACCAGCCCGAACATCAGCAGCAGCGCAAGGGCGATCGGCGCCTCGCCGAAGGTGTGGATGCTCGTATAGAGCCAATAGGTCCCTGCAAGGAACAGGCCCGCGCTGAACGCGAAGCCCGTCGCCGCCGCCTGGCGCGGGCGGGCGCCCTCCCACAGCCACCACAGCAGCACGAGCGCGAGCGGACCGAGCGGCCAGATCCCGAATGGCGCGAATGCCAGCGACTGCAGCGCTCCTAACGGCAGCGCGAGCCACGGCGCCTGGCGCCGCCAGGAGGCGGCGGCCATCAGCCGGAAGTGTCCGGCGGCATGACGTCACGCGGCGCGACGACACGCAACAGATCGATGCGACGCCGGTCGGCGCGCAGGACCCGGAATTCGAATTCGCCAATGCGGACCGAATCCCCGCGGCGCGGCACCCGCCCGAAGGCATGCGCCACGAGTCCGCCGATGGTGTCGAACTCCTCATCGCTAAGCTCGACCGCGAAGAATTCGTTGAACTCGGTGATCCGGGTCAGCGCGCGCACCGTGTACTGGCGCTCGCCATCACGGCGGATAGGCTGATCCTCTTCAACGTCATATTCGTCAGCGATATCACCAACGATCTGCTCGATGACGTCCTCGATCGTCACAAGACCAGCGACACCACCGTACTCATCGACGACGATCGCCATGTGATGGCGGTTCTTGCGGAACTCCTTGAGCAGTACGTTCAGGCGCTTGCTCTCCGGCACGAACACTGCCGGACGCACGACCTCGCGGATGTCGAACTCGCCGCCCTGGTTCTCGGCGTAGTGGCGCAGTAGATCCTTGGCCAGCAGGATGCCGACGACCTGATCGCGGTCCTCGCCGATCACCGGGAAGCGCGAGTGGCCCGACTCGATGACCACCGGCAGCAGCTTCTCGGACGGATCGTCGCGATCAACGACTGTCATCTGCGAACGCGGCACCATGATGTCGCGCGCCTGCATCTCGCCGACTGCGATGACTCCCTCCAGCATCTCAAGCGAGTCCTCGTCGACGAGTCCTCGTTCGCCCGCGTCGCGCATGTCCTCGACGAAGGCGTCGCGATCCTGCGGCTCACCGGACAGCTGCTGCAGCAGGCGCTGCAGCCAGCCGCGGCGCAGTGGCTCACGACCGTTATCAGCCATGGGGCACCTGCCGGTATGGGTTCGGGTAGCCCAGTCCACGCAAGACCACGATCTCGCGCCGCTCCATGCGTCGCGCCTCGTCGTCGTCCTCATGATCGTGTCCGAGCAGGTGCAACACGCCGTGCACGACCATATGCGCCCAGTGGGCCCGCGGCGGCTTGTCCTGCTCGCGCGCCTCGCGTGCAACCACGCCGGCGCAGATGACGATATCGCCCAGCGGCGTCGGGTTGACGCCCGGCAAATCCCCGGCAGGGAAACTCAGCACGTTGGTGGCGTAGTCCTTGCCGCGGTAGTCGCGATTCAGGCGTCGGCCTTCCTGCGGCGTAACCACACGCAACGACAGTACAGCGCAAACGCCGCGGCGGCCCGCAGCCGCCGTCGCCCATCGGCCGAGCAACCGCGCCGACGGCGCCATCGGATGACGCGTGCCGTAACCCACATCAACCGCGAGCGTCACTCTTTATCTCCGGCCCGTTCGTAGGCCTGCACGATGCGCTGCACCAGCGGATGGCGAACCACGTCCTGGGACGTGAACATCGTGAACGCGACACCCTGAACGCCACGCAGCACGTCGATGACATGAAGCAGACCTGAGATCCGGTTGCCCGGCAAATCGGTCTGGGTCACGTCGCCCGTGACAACGGCCTTCGAGCCGAAGCCGATGCGCGTCAGGAACATCTTCATCTGCTCGATCGTCGTGTTCTGCGCCTCGTCGAGGATAATGAACGCGTCGTTGAGCGTACGCCCGCGCATGAATGCCAGCGGCGCGACCTCGATGACATTACGCTCGATCAGGCGCGTGACCTTTTCGAAGCCCAGCATCTCGTACAGCGCGTCGTACATCGGCCGCAGGTAGGGATCGACCTTCTGGCTCAGGTCACCGGGCAGAAAGCCGAGCCGCTCGCCCGCCTCGACGGCCGGGCGCACCAGCACGATGCGCCGGACGCGGTCGGCCAGCAGCGATTCAACCGCACAGGCAACCGCAAGGTAGGTCTTGCCGGTGCCGGCAGGTCCGATGCCGAAGGTCAGGTCTGCCTGACGAATGGCTGCGAGGTAACTGAGCTGGTTGGCGCCGCGCCCACGAATCGTGCCTCGCTGCGTCTGCACCTGAACTTCATCGGCCCGTCCCGGCTCCTGCGGAGTGCCCGTGGGCGCCTGCATACCGGCCTCCTGAATCGCAAGATGGACGTCCTTCGGAGTCACGCCTGCGACCGAACGCCCGTAGAGTTGCTTAAGGATCTTTACCGCGTCATCGGCGCGCTCGCCGCTCACCTGGAAGCGACTGCCGCGGCGATGGACGCTCACCCCGAGCCGGTTCTCCAACTGCCGCAGGTGATCGTCGAGGGGCCCGCACAGCGACGCCAGCCGCTCGTTATCAGCCGGCTCCAGCGTAAGCTCGCGTGCGGTAACGGCGGGTGTACTCACGCGACCCGACCGGGGCAGGCATCCGCAAGCCGGCCGCACAATGAGTTGACCATCGCCTCGGTGACCAGCACGTCGGCGAACTTCCCGATCAGGGTTGCGGGGCCATCGAAATTGACCCAGCGATTGCACTCGGTACGGCCGGCAAGTTGGTAGGAGCGGCGCGCTGGCCGCTCGACCAGAACGCGCATTACCTTGCCGACCAGCGCCTGGTTGCGGGCCGCGGCGAAGTCGTTGATGCGCGCCTGCAGTGTCTCCAGACGGCGCTGCTTGACCTCGTGCGGCACGTCATCCTCAAGGGATGCCGCCGGCGTACCGGGACGGCGACTGTAGATAAAGCTGAATGACTGGTCGAAGCCTACCTCGTCAATCAGCGCGAGCGTCGCCTCGAAATCACGATCGGTCTCGCCAGGAAAGCCGACGATGAAGTCGGAGGTCACCGGAATGTCCGGGCGAACCGCACGCAGGCGACGGATCTTCTGCTTGAACTCAAGTGCCGTGTAGCGACGCTTCATCGCCGTCAGAATGCGATCGGAGCCCGACTGCACCGGCAGGTGCAGGTGGTTGACCAGCTTCGGTACGCGGGCATAGGCCTCGATCAGCCGATCAGAGAAATCCACCGGATGCGAAGTGGTATAGCGAATACGCTCGATACCGTCGATGGCCGCGACATGTTCGATCAGCAACGCAAGGTCCGCAGGCTCGCCATCCTCCAGCGGGCCATCGTAGGCGTTGACGTTCTGCCCCAGCAGCGTCACCTCGCGCACGCCCTGGGTCGCCAGCGAATGCACCTCGTCGAGGACCTGTGCAAACGGTCGGCTGATCTCCTCACCGCGGGTATACGGCACGACACAGAAGCTGCAGTACTTACTGCAGCCTTCCATGATCGAGACGAAGGCGGTGGCGGCGGAGGCCGCCGGCTGCGGCAGCAGATCGAACTTTTCGTTCTCGGGGAAACTCACGTCGACCTGCGGGCGGCCTGTGGCGCGCACCGCGGCGAGCAATGCCGGCAGCCTATGCAGGGTCTGCGGGCCAAACACGACGTCGACGTAGGGCGCACGGCCGAGGATGCCCTCGCCTTCCTGGCTTGCGACGCAACCGCCAACGCCGATCAGCAGAGTCGGCTTCCTCGCCTTCATCTCGGCATAAACGCCGAGGTGTGAGTAGACCTTGTCCTCGGCCTTCTCGCGGATCGAGCAGGTGTTGAGGATGAGCACATCCGCCTGCGCGGGGTCCTCGGTCAGCGTCAGCCCCTCAGCAGCCCGGAGCACGTCCACCATGCGGGCGGAGTCGTACTCGTTCATCTGGCAGCCGAAGGTCTTGAGGTAGAGGTAACCGGGCATGGATGAATGGGACGCGGAACCGGAATCTTACCGTGTCTGCTGCCGCCCGGCAAAGGCGGCGCACACGGCACGCTGCCGGTAATTAATTATAATTCAACAACTTAATTGATTTTAGCCGCATTCCTCAGAACGGAATGTCGTCGTCAAAGTTGTCATTCTTGTCGTGCGCCGGAGCTTCGGCCTGATTGTAGTTGTCCGCCGGCGCCGCCTGCGGCCGACCGCCACCGCCAGCTCCACCGCCACCGTAGGCCGGGCGCTCCCCGCCGGCACCGCCGCCGCCCATGCCGCCACGGCCGCCAAGCATCTGCATTTCGCCGGCCACGATCTCGGTCGAGTAGCGGTCAGCGCCAGTGGTCTTGTCCTGCCACTTGCGGGTGCGCAGCCGGCCCTCGACGTAGACCTGCGAGCCCTTCTTCAGGTACTCAGCGGCGATCTCCGCCAGCCGGTCGAAGAACACCACCGTGTGCCACTCCGTCTGTTCCTTCTGCTCGCCAGTCTGCTTGTCGCGCCAGGACTCGCTGGTGGCGATGCGGATGTTGGTGACCGCCTTGCCGCTGGGCATGGAGCGAGTTTCCGGATCCTGTCCGAGGTTGCCGACCAGAATGACCTTGTTGATGCCCCGCGCCATGTCATGACTCCTGAAATTGCTGCCTGGCCGACCCCCAAGGGTCCGGCCGCCGAATCCATATGCGTCAGTGTACCCTCGGTCGCCGTCCGCGCACCCCGAGAATCCGACGCAAACACCGCATTATTCGTGCCTGCCCGCCGCCGCGCTGCCCGCCACCAGCCACCAGACGAGCACCACCACCGCGGCGCCTATGAACGTGCCCGGCAGGCCGACCTGGCCGTGCAGGACGCTGGCCGCAAAGCCGCCGGCACCGGCCCCTAGCGTTTGGGCTACCGCAAAGACGCTCAACGCCGCGCCACGTATCGCAGGCGGGGCGACCTGCGACAGCCGTGCCGGCAGGCGCGCCTCGAGGTAATTGAAGGCGGTAAAGAACGCCACCAGCGCCGCACATAGCGTCCAGTAGTGGGTATGGGCGAACGCCAGCCCCAGCAACGACAGGCCCAGCAACGTAACGCCGAGGCGCAACACCCGCCACGGGGTCTTCGAGCGCTCGGTATAAAGCACGAAAGGGATGGTCGGCGGGACCGAGGCGAGGAACACCCACAGGTAGGTCTTCCAGTGATCATGCAGACCAATACCCAGTACGTCGCGCAGGGCGTGCGGCACGCCGACAAACGCGGCAGTCAGCACGAAGTTCAGCACGAAGATGCCAACGTGGTACGGCAGCAGCTGGGCAGTCAGTGCGGCTGCGAGGCCCGGCCCACCCTTGGCTTTCGGCGCTGGCGGCGAGCTGGGCTGCGGCACTGCGGTGTACAACAGCACAATGCACAGCACCGCCAGTCCCGCCATCACCCAAAACAATCCCGGCACGCCGATCAACGCCTCCAGCGGCGGCGCAGCCACCAGCGAGAGGACGAATGACCCACCAATACTGATTCCGATCACCGCCATGGCCCGGGTCCGCACCTCGGTACGGGTCAAATCGGCGAGCAACGCGGTCACGGGGCCAGAGACTGCGCCAGCACCCTGCACCAGACGCGCGAGGATCACGCCCCAGATGCCGGTCGCAAGACCCCCGATCACCGAGCCCGCGGCGTACAGGACAAGCCCGGCGGTAATGACCGGCCGGCGACCAAAACGGTCGGATGCCATGCCGAACGGCACCTGCAGGCAGGCCTGCACCAGCCCGTAGGCGCCCATCGCAAGCCCCACCAGCCCTGCGGTGGCCGCTGGCAGGCTGCCCGCGTACAGCGCCAGCACCGGCAGCAGCAGGAACAGCCCCAGCATGCGGGCGGCATAGATGGCCGCCAACCCCGTCAGCGCGTGCCGCTCGGCAGGCTCAAGACGCAGCCGCACCCTACGGGCATCGCGTACAGGACCGGGATCGGCTTTTGATTCATCCACTGGGTTGTCTTACCTGAAAGGGAACGCGCCTTGTATTCTATCGAATTCGCCCGAAATTCCCGGACCCAAGATGCACGAGATTCGTATCCGCGGCGCACGCACGCACAACCTGAAGGGCGTCGACCTCGATCTGCCCCGGGATAAGCTCATTGTGTTGACCGGCTTGTCGGGCTCCGGCAAGTCCTCACTCGCCTTCGACACAATCTACGCCGAAGGCCAGCGTCGCTACGTCGAATCGCTGTCGGCCTATGCGCGCCAGTTCCTGTCGATGATGGAGAAGCCCGACGTCGACACGATCGAGGGTTTGTCTCCTGCCATCTCGATCGAACAGAAGTCGACCTCGCACAACCCGCGCTCGACGGTCGCCACAGTCACCGAGATCTACGACTACCTGCGTCTGCTGTATGCGCGTGCCGGCACGCCGCGCTGCCCTGAGCATGGGCTGGAGCTCGCCGCGCAAACCGTCAGCCAGATGGTCGACCAAGTGCTGGAACTGCCGGAGGGCACGCCGCTGCTGCTGCTATCGCCAGTGGTGAAGGACCGCAAGGGCGAACACGCCCAACTGCTCGAGGAACTCAAGAGCAAGGGCTTCGTACGCGCACGCATCGACGGCGCCGTCGCCGAACTCGACGACCCACCGACACTGGACCTGCGCAAGAAGCACACGATTGAGGCTGTGATCGATCGCTTCAAGGCACGCGCCGATATCGGCCAGCGGCTGGCGGAGTCGTTTGAGACCGCGCTCAAGCTTGGCAACGGCATCGCGTCCATCGCGTTCATCAACGAGCCCAAGCGCGCCGAGCTCGTGTTTTCGGACAAGTTCGCCTGCAACGTCTGCGGCTGGTCGCTGGCGGAGCTGGAGCCGCGACTGTTCTCGTTCAACAATCCCGCCGGTGCCTGTCCAACCTGCGACGGCCTTGGGGTCAAGCAGTTCTTCGACCCGGCGCGGCTTGTCACGCAGCCTCACCTTTCGCTCGCAGCCGGCGCGGTGCGCGGGTGGGACAGGCGCAACGCCTATTACTTCGCGATCATTCAGTCTATCGCCCGCCACTACAAGTTCGACGTCGAGGCGTCCTGGAACGAACTCGACGCGAAGGTGCAAGCGGTCCTGCTCAACGGCAGCGGCACCGAGACCGTGGAGTTCCGCTACTTTGACGGCCGAGGCGGCACCGCGCGCAAGCGCCACGTTTTCGAGGGCATCCTGCCAAACCTCGAGCGCCGCTACCGGGAAACCGACTCGATGATGGTGCGCGAGGAACTCGCCAAGTACCTCGGCCATAAGCCGTGCCCAGACTGCGGCGGCACGCGACTGAATACCGCGGCGCGCCATGTCTTTGTCGCCGGCCGCAATATCGCCGAGATCACCGCGCTGTCCGTCAGCCGGGCGCTGGAGTTCTTCACGACCCTCGAGCTGCCCGGCTGGCGCGGTACGGTCGCGGTCAAGATCGTTAAGGAGATCCGCGACCGAGTGGGCTTCCTCGCCAACGTAGGCCTGCAGTATCTGACTCTAGATCGCAGCGCGGAGACGCTCTCCGGCGGCGAAGCGCAGCGCATTCGGCTCGCAAGCCAGGTCGGCTCCGGACTCGTTGGCGTCATGTACATCCTCGATGAGCCGTCGATTGGCCTGCACCAGCGCGACAACCAGCGCCTGCTGGACACGCTGATCCGGCTGCGCGACCTCGGCAACACCGTGATCGTCGTCGAGCATGACGAGGACTCGATCCGACAGGCCGACTACGTCGTCGACATCGGCCCCGGCGCCGGCGTACACGGCGGTGAGATCGTGGCTCAAGGCTCCGTCGCCGACATCGAGGGCTGCGCCCGCTCCCTGACGGGCCAGTACCTGTCGGGCCGCACCCGGATAGAGATTCCCACCAAGCGCACGCTGAACGACCCCAAGCGCCAGATCCGCGTCAGAAACGCGACCGGCAACAATCTCAAGAAAGTCACGGTCGACTTCCCGATCGGGCTATTCACCTGCGTTACCGGCGTGTCTGGATCCGGCAAGTCGACGCTGGTAAACGACACGCTCTACCGCCGCGTCGCGCAGACGCTCAACGACGCCAGTGACGAGCCTGCACCCTGCGAGGGTGTCGACGGTCTGCAGCACATTGACCGTGTCATCGACATCGACCAAAGCCCGATCGGCCGCACGCCGCGCTCAAACCCGGCGACCTACACCGGCCTGTTCACACCGATCCGTGAGATGTACTCGCAAACGCCTGAAGCGCGCGCCCGCGGCTACGAACCAGGCCGCTTTAGCTTCAACGTCAAAGGCGGCCGCTGTGAGGCCTGTCAGGGTGACGGGGTCATCCAGGTCGAAATGCACTTTCTGCCTGACGTCTACGTGCCGTGCGACATCTGCAAGGGCAAGCGTTACAACCGCGAAACCCTCGAGATTCGCTACAAGGGAAAGAGCATCCACGAGGTGCTGGAAATGACCATCGAGGACGCACACGCTTTCTTCCAGCCGGTACCGGTGATAGCCCAAAAGCTGCGCACCCTACTCGACGTAGGTCTGTCGTACGTGCGTCTGGGGCAGAACGCGACCACGCTCTCAGGCGGCGAGGCGCAACGCGTCAAGCTCGCAAAGGAGCTGTCCAAACGCGCGACGGGCCGCACGCTGTACATCCTGGACGAGCCGACCACAGGCCTGCATTTCCATGACATCGCGCAGTTGCTAATCGTGCTGCGGCGCCTGCGCGACGAAGGCAACACGGTGGTGGTCATCGAGCACAACCTCGACGTCGTCAAGACGGCGGACTGGGTCATCGACCTGGGGCCCGAAGGCGGCGATGGTGGCGGTCGACTGCTCGGTTGCGGCACGCCAGAGGCCATCGCACGATTGCCCGGCTCGCATACGGGCGAGCACCTAACGATCCAGTTGGCACGGCATCCGGCGCCCGCAGCCGCGCGCCCGCGCCGCAGCAAGGCTTGAGGGCCGGCTCAGCCCCGGCCTAGAGTCGGTGCGTTGCTGCTGATAAAGGTCTGGCGTACTTCGCCGTCGCGGACGCGCTCGTCGTAGCGACCGCGCGTATAGGCCATCACCGTCTGGCGCCAGAAGCCCACGGCGCGAACGTTTGCGGTGGCCTCCGAGACCTCCCAGCGACCGGCAAAGCGGCTGAAGATAAGGCTGGCAGCAGCGCGGCCAACGCCGCGGCGGCGAAAGCTGTCGCGGATAAAGAACTCCGCCATGCGAAATTCAAACGCCCCCTTGGCCGGCGAGGCGATCAGTGGCCGGGAGACGAGCGCAAAGCCACAGGCACGGCCCGCATCGAGGATCAGCAGCGGGTGGGAGCGGTCGTCGCGGAACCATCGCGCGAGCAGTTCAGCGTGTCGTTCGCCATGCTCGCCGAGCACCGGGAAGACCCCGGTTCCCAAATGCATCACGTCCGTCAGTTCCTCGAGATACTCGGGGTACACGGCTTGGATCCAGCGTTGGTCCTCATCGGACCGTCTTGCGTCGCGCAGCGTGACGCTCATGAGTTCATCTCATGCAGGACTAGGGAACCGTGGGGGTCCCCAGAAATTAAAAAACCGGGGCAGACCCACCAGCCTAAGCTGGCGATCCGACCCGGTTCGAATCGAAAACGCTTGCGCGTTTCGATTACGGCTTCGGCGCTTCCGCCGGGGCAGCAGCCGGAGCAGCGGCGTCAGCAGCCGGCGCGGCAGCGTCAGCAGCAGGAGCAGCAGCAGCAGCAGGAGCAGCGTCGGCAGCAGGGGCGGCCGGAGCAGCTTCCTTGTTACCACCGCAAGCAGCGAGGGCCAGCGCCAGCGCAATGGCGCCAAAGGCGATTTTCACGTTCATCGGTCGATACCCCAAATTCTAGGTGGTGAGAAATCGCGGCCGGTCCGGCGGTCAATACGAGCCCGTCCCGGTCCACGGCCGGAAATTGTACAGACTTTAAACGGGAATGCGCACAAAACTTAGAAACGTGGCGCAGACAAGGCCAACCCCACTACACTCGCTCATGCCGGGCGCTGTAATTTCAGCCCGTTTACAGGGAAAATCATGCAGAAGAACGCCGCGCTAGACGCCCTTTTCCCGGCCCATTTGGCCTCGATGGCCGCCACGGCGGCTCAGGCGCTGGACGCCGCTGGAGCACACGCACTCGTCATCGGGGCAGGTTTCCAGCAATACCGATTCCTCGACGACCAGACGCACCCGTTCATCGCAAACCCACATTTCAGGGTCTGGGCGCCCATCGACAATGCGCCCGGCTCTTTTCTAGTCATCCGGCCAGGTCAAAAGCCACAGTTGCTCTTCCACCAGCCCGAGGACTACTGGCACAAACCACCGACGATGCCGACCGACGCCTGGCTGGAGAGCTTTGACGTACAGGTGATCCGCGAGCCGGCGGCCGCGCGCCGTTTCGTGCCCGCCGGGGCAGTCTTCGTCGGCGAGCCGTTCACCGGCATCGAAGGCTGGGGATTCGGAGCAGTCAACCCGGCGCCGTTGATGGATGCCTTGCACTACGCCCGAGCAGCCAAAACGCCCTATGAGCTGAACTGTCTGCGGCAAGCTTCGGCAGCCGGCGCACGCGCGCATCGTGCTGCCGCGAACGCCTTTGCGGCCGGCGCATCGGAGTACCAGATTCACCTCGCCTACCTCGCCGCATCCGGCCATACAGAAGCGGGGCTGCCTTACCCGAACATCATTGCCCTGAACGAGGGCGGCGCGATCCTGCACTACACCGAACTGCAGAGCGAGGCGCCGCCAGAACGGCGCTCGCTGCTGATCGACGCTGGCGCGCAGTTCCGCGGCTACGCCTGCGACATCACCCGCACCCACGCCGCAGCGCCTGGCCCCTTCGCGGAACTGATCGCTGACTTTGACGCCTTGGAGCTGAAGCTGTGCGCCATGGTTCGTCCAGGCATGCACTACCCCGACATCCATCTGGCAGCTCACCGCTTGCTGGCGGAGCTGCTGGTCGCACAGAACATCGTGACCTGCTCAGCGGATGCAGCGGTGGCAACCGACCTTACGAGCATCTTCTTTCCGCATGGCATCGGCCATCTGCTCGGGCTTCAAGTGCATGACATCGGCGGACACCAAACCTCGGCCAAAGGCGGCACCACCCCTCCGCCCTCAGCGCACCGCTATCTGCGCCTGACGCGCACGCTCACTGCCGGCATGGTTGTGACGATCGAGCCGGGCCTGTACTTCATCGATCTGCTGCTGGCGCGCGCACGGAGCGACGGTCGCGGCCGCGACCTCAACTGGCAACGCGTCGGCGAGCTTGCGCCCTATGGCGGCGTGCGCATCGAGGACGACGTTGTAGCCACGGAGGGTGAACCGGAGAACCTGACGCGAGCGGCATTCGCCGCGCTGAGCTAGCCGGCGAGCGGCGTCGCGTGCGGCGGGAGGCGTCTCGCCGCCCGCGCGGCAGGGAGTGACTGCCCGCCTGAACCGAACGCGGCTCGCCTCGTTGGCGGCGACGAACTCGGGTCCATCAGGACCTGGGTATGTCGCCAACCAAGTAGCGCTCGGCTCGATTGTCGCCAGAAATGACTGGCTTAAAAAAAGGCCGGGGGAATACCCCGGCCTACTACTATGGCGACTCGATGCCCGTAAGGGTCATCGAAATACGCCGGACTAATCGTTAACTGCTCAGGCGGCCGCCTTCTTGGCGCGGGCCTTCTTAGCGGCCGGAGCCGCCTCGCCATCAGCCGGCGGCGCCTTCTTGGCGCGCTTCGGCTTGCCTGCAGCAATCGGCTCAGCAGCAGCAGTCGCCACCACCGGCTTCTCCGTGAGCTGCATCAGCGCCATCGGCGCCGAGTCGCCAGCACGCGGCTCCATCTTGAGGATGCGGGTGTAGCCACCAGCGCGGGTCGCAAAGCGCGGACCGAGATCCGTGAAAAGCTTCTCGACGAGCGCCTCGTTACGCAAGAACGCGAACGCGCGACGGCGGGCAGCCATGCTGTCGGTCTTGGCGAGCGTGATGATTGGCTCGACGACCCGACGCAGCTCCTTCGCCTTGGGAACAGTGGTGCGGATGGTCTCGTACTGCAGCAGAGCCGCCGACAGGTTCCGCATCAGTGCGTGGCGGTGCGAGCTGTTACGCGACAGCTGCCGGCCGGAATTATGATGACGCATGTACTTCTCTTCGCTAAATGCCGGACGCTAGGTCAGGCCGTCTTGTATTCGTCTTCGCGACGCAGGGTCGGCGGCGGCCAGCCCTCGAGGCGCATGCCCAGCGACAGCCCGTGGCTCTCGAGGACTTCCTTGATCTCGGTGAGCGACTTCTTGCCGAGATTTGGCGTACGAAGAAGCTCGACCTCGGTGCGCTGCACCAGGTCGCCGATGTAGTGGATGTTCTCGGCCTTGAGGCAGTTGGCGCTGCGCACGGTGAGCTCGAGCTCGTCGACCGGGCGGAGCAGAATCGGGTCGAACTGGGTCTCAACCGCCTTGGCGGAACCCTCTTCCTGACCCTGCAGGTCCACGAACACCGACAGCTGATCCTTGAGGATCGCGCCGGCGCGCCTGATGGCTTCTTCCGGATCGATCGTGCCGTTCGTCTCGATGTCGATGATCAGCTTGTCGAGGTCGGTACGCTGCTCGACCCGGGCGGCCTCGACGTTGTACGTCACGCGACGTACCGGCGAGAACGAGGCGTCAAGCTGCAGGCGGCCGATCGGGCGCGTCTGCTCATCGAAGCTACGGGCGATTGCCGGGCGATAGCCGCGGCCGCGCTCGATCTTCAGGGTCATGTTCAGCTCGCCAGCCTTGGTGAGGTTGGCGATGATCAGGTCCGGGTTCAGGATCTCGACGTCATGGTCGCCCTGGATGTCACCAGCGCGCACCGGGCCGGGGCCCTTCTTGACCAGTCGCAGCTCCGACTCGTCACGTGAGTGCATGCGCACAGCAACCAGCTTGAGGTTCAGCAGAACCTCTACCACGTCTTCCTGAACGCCTTCGATCGAGGTGTACTCATGGAGCACTCCGTCGATCTCGACTTCAGTGATCGCCGCACCTGGCAGCGATGACAGGAGGACGCGACGAAGCGCGTTGCCGAGCGTATGGCCGAAGCCACGCTCGAACGGCTCGATGACAACGCGCGCGTGCCTGGGTCCCTGCTCGGTAACCTTGACGACACGCGGCTTCAGAAATTCTGCGACTGATCCCTGCATAGGAGGCACCTGGGTCTGAAACTGCGACCCGCCGGTCGGGCCGGCGGGCCAGGGATTCGATTACTTCGAGTACAACTCGACGACGAGGTTCTCGTTGATATCTGGGAGAATTTCGTCGCGGTCCGGAATGGACTTCAACGTGCCCACCAGCGTCTTCTCGTCGACAATCACCCAGTCCGGGAAACCGGACGAGGCGGCAATCGCGAGCGAGGCGGCAACGCGGCCCTGGGCCTTGGCGTGCTCCCGAATCTCGATCACATCGCCAGCGCTGCACTGGTACGACGCCACGTTGACAACCTTGCCGTTCACCGAGATGCCCTTGTGGGACACCAACTGGCGAGCCTCGGCGCGGGTGCAAGCGAAGCCCATGCGATAGACAACGTTGTCCAGGCGGCGCTCGAGTGACTTCAGCAGGTTCTCACCAGTGGCGCCCGGACGACCGGCAGCCTTGTGGTAATAGTTGCGGAACTGACGCTCAAGCACGCCGTACATGCGGCGCAGCTTCTGCTTCTCGCGAAGCTGAATGCCGTAGTCCGACAGACGCTGCTTGCGTTCGCCCTTGACGCCGCCCGGAGGCACGCCGAGTTTGCACTTCTGCTCAAGTGACTTGACGCCACTCTTCAGGAAAAGATCAGTGCCCTCGCGACGCGAGAGTTTGCACTTGGGACCGAGATACCTAGCCATTGCGTTCCTCGAATAGGGTCGCGTTTAAGCGCCCGTCAGACGCGCCGCTTCTTGGACGGGCGACAACCGTTGTGCGGGATCGGGGTGACGTCCGCAATGCTGGTGATTTTAAGACCGCAGCCGTTTAGGGCGCGGACCGCGGACTCACGACCCGGGCCGGGGCCCTTGACGCGAACTTCGACGTTGCGAACGCCGTATTCCTGCGCAGCTACGCCAGCCTTCTCGGCGGCAACCTGCGCCGCGAACGGCGTGCTCTTACGCGAACCACGGAAACCGCAGCCACCCGACGTCGCCCATGAAAGGGTTCCGCCCTGGCGGTCAGTGATCGTGATGATCGTGTTGTTGAACGAGGCGTGCACATGGGCGATCGCATCGCTGACCTGGCGCCGCGCCTTCTTGGCGCGCGGAGCTTTCTTGTCGCCGCCCGATTTCTGTTCAGCCATTCGCAGATATTCCTAAAAAGAAGTGGGGCTCAGGCCTTGCCCGGGGGTGCATTGAGCTTGACGGCAGACTTGCGCGGACCCTTACGGGTACGTGCATTGGTCCGCGTACGCTGACCACGCATCGGCAGGCCCTTGCGGTGGCGGATGCCACGGTACGAGCCCATGTCCATCAACCGCTTGATGTTCATAGCGGTTTCACGACGAAGGTCACCCTCGACCGTCACGCGCGCAACGAAGCTGCGCAACGAGGCGACCTCGGCGTCTGTGAGGTCCTTGGTCTTGGTGGTCGGAGCAACACCCGTAACTTCGCAGGCATCACGAGCCGTCTGACGGCCGATACCGAAGATATGGGTGAGCCCAATGACAATGTGCTTGTTCATCGGGATGTTGATGCCGGCAATGCGAGCCATGTGCTGCCCTGAAGAATGCGTTTGGAAGAACTACGTACTTTAGCTAAAAACCAAGATTTCCTCAACCGTTACAGCGTCGAGAGATCAGATTTCGGTGGCTTTTTTTGGACAACCCATTGAAAGCATTACCGAATTCAGATCCCCGTCTGCCGGGCTGGTTGAAGCGCTCTGGTCTCAGCCCTGACGCTGCTTGTGGCGAGCGTCAGAACAAATGATGTAAACGATGCCGCGGCGACGAACGACCTTGCAGTTCTTGCAGATCTTCTTAACGGACGGACGGACTTTCATGTCACAGAACCTCGGAGGAGCGCCGCTCGCCGCTTAACGCGACGAGCCCGAACGGCTGGAGCCGCGCAGGTTGGCTTTCTTGATCAGACCAGAATATTGGTGCGAAACCATGTGCGCGTTGAGCTGGGCGATGAAGTCCATCACAACGACCACGATGATCAGCAAGGAGGTACCGCCGAAATAGAACGGCACGTTACCCCACGAAATAAGCAGCTCCGGCAGCAGGCAGACGCCGGTCACGTAGAACGCGCCCCACAGCGTCAGCCGCGTCAGGACGCGATCGATGTACTCGCCGGTCTGCTGACCAGGACGGATACCTGGAATGAAGGCGCCGGCCTTCTTGAGGTTATCCGCAGTCTCGCGTGAATTGAACACAAGACCGGTATAGAAGAAGCAGAAGAAAATGATCAGCGCGCTGTAGATCAGCATGTGCAGCGGCTGACCGTAGCCGAGCGACGCTGCGATGTTCTGCATCAGCGCCTTGAAGCCGCCTGAGATGCCCGTGTCGCTGCCGCCGGTACCGGCAAAGCTCGCGAGCGTGGCTGGAAACAGCAGTAGCGAGGAAGCAAAGATCGGCGGGATCACGCCCGACATGTTGAGCTTGAACGGCAAGTGGCTCGACTGGCCCGCGAGCATCTGCCGGCCGACCATGCGCTTGGCATAGTTCACCGCGATACGGCGCTGGCCGCTTTCGACCCAGACGACGAAGAATGTAACCGCCGCAACGACCAGCGCGAGAATGATCACGAACGCGGGGTTCATTTCGCCGGTGTTCATCTGGCTGAGCGTGTTGCCCAGTGCAGCAGGCAGCCCCGCGATGATGCCCGACAGGATGATCATCGAGATGCCGTTGCCAATGCCGCGCTCGGTGATCTGCTCACCAAGCCACATCAGGAACATGGTTCCGGTCGTCAGGGTAACGGTCGCAACCAACAGGAAGTACCAGCCTGGGTTCAGCACGACACCCTGGTTCTGGAATGCATAAGACGCACCCAGGCCCTGGAAGATTGCGAGCCCAACGGCAGCGTATCGCGTCAATTGCGTGACACGACGGCGTCCCGCCTCGCCTTCCTTCTTCCACTCCGCCCATGGCGGATACACAACCGCAACCATCTGGATGATGATCGACGCCGAAATGTACGGCATGACGCCGAGTGCAAAGATCGACAGCCGCGACAGCGCGCCGCCGGAGAACATATTGAACAGCCCGAGAATGGTTCCTTCCTGCTCCTGGAAGAACTTGGACAAGGCTATCGGATCGATACCAGGCGTCGGGATGAACGTCCCGACACGGTAAACGATCAGACCGCCCAGCAAGAACAGCAGGCGCTGACGGATCTCGGTGAGCCGCGAGGCGTCACCAAGACCAGTAATAGCGTTGGAACCGTTGGCCGTCACGAAGAATTACTCGAACGTTCCGCCGGCTGCCTCAACGGCAGCGCGGGCACCCTTGGTGACAGCCAAGCCGCGGACGACCACGGCGGTGTCGATCTTCCCCGAGAGGATGATCTTGACCTTCTCGATGCCGGCCGGCACCTGACTCGCCGCCTTGAGGGCAGCGAGATCCACGGCGCCGCCATTCTTGGCAGCAACCTTGGCTAGCGTGTCCAGCGTGATTTCGGCGCGCGTCGGCTTGACGTGCGAGATGAAGCCCATCTTCGGCAGGCGACGCTGCAGCGGCATCTGGCCGCCCTCGAAGCCGACCTTGTGGTAGCCGCCCTTACGAGCGCGCTGTCCCTTGACGCCGCGGCCACAGGTCTTGCCCTGGCCAGCGGACGCACCGCGACCAACGCGCAGACGGGGCTTCTTGCTGCCCTCAGCGGGGCTCATCGTGTTGAGTTTCATGGCTCTAAATTCCTCAGGCCTTCTCGACGACGACCAAGTGCGATGCGTGACGGATCATCCCGCGATTGGGGGCCGTGTCGATCACCTCGACCGTATGGCCGATGCGCCGAAGACCCAAACCCCGTACACAGGCCCGAATATTCTTGAGCTGTCCAGCAGTGCTCTTCTTCTGCGTGACTTTGATCTTGCCGCTCATGCTCGCTTCCTTCAGGGATCTCCGGCCTTAGGCCAGGATCTCCTCGACCGACTTGCCGCGCTTCGCCGCGATCGCGTCCGGAGACGCCATCAGCGACAGGGCATTGAACGTCGCGCGAACGACGTTGATAGGGTTGCGCGAACCGTAGCTCTTAGCGAGCACGTTGCGCACACCAGCACATTCGAACACCGCGCGCATTCCGCCACCGGCGATCACGCCGGTACCGTCAGACGCGGGCTGCATGTACACGCGAGTCGTTCCATGGCGGCCCTTGACCGCGTAATGAATCGATTCCGCGCGCAGAGGCACGTTCAACATGTTCTTGCGGGCCTGCTGCATCGCCTTCGCGATAGCCAGCGGCACCTCACGTGCCTTGCCGTAGCCGAAGCCGACGCGGCCTGAGCCATCGCCGACGACGGTGAGCGCCGTGAAGCCGAACTGCCGACCACCCTTGACCACTTTCGCCGTGCGGTTGACCGCAACGAGCTTTTCGATCAGGTCGTCGCCGCTGGCCGTCTTTTCCGGTCTCGCCATGGTTAGATCCCTGCTTACAAATCTTGCTTAGAAAACCAGCCCGCCCTCGCGGGCGGCGTCGGCCAGCGCTTTGACGCGGCCGTGATAGCGGAAACCCGCCCGGTCGAAGGCGACGGTCGTAATGCCTGCGGCCTTCGCGCGCTCGGCAATGACCTTGCCAACCGCCGCGGCGGCCGCGACGTTGCCGGTGGACTTGAGATCCGCGCGCACTGCAACCTGTACCGTCGAGGCGGAGACGAGCACCTTGCCGCCCTCCCCATCGATGATCTGGGCATACATGTGCTGCGGCGTACGATGCACACACAGACGCACGACACGGAGTTCGCGAATCTTTGCGCGGGTACGGGTCGCGCGTCTGAGACGCGTTCCCTTTTTGTCTATGATCTTCTTCATGGCGGCCTACTTCTTCTTGGCTTCCTTGATTTCAATCTTTTCGCCCGCGTAGCGGACGCCCTTGCCCTTATACGGCTCAGGCGGACGGAAACCGCGAATGTCGGCAGCAACCTGCCCAACACGCTGGCGATCCGTCCCCTTGATCAAAATCTCGGTCTGGGTCGGCGTTTCAATCGTGATGCCTTCCGGAACCGGATACGCAACCGGGTGCGAAAAACCGAGCGTCAGGTTCAGGTTCTTACCCTGAACCGCAGCACGGTAACCGACGCCGACGAGCTCGAGCTTCCGCTCGTAGCCCGTGCTGACGCCAGTGGCCATGTTCGCCAGGTGCGCACGCGTCGCACCAGCCAGCGCCCAAAGGGCAGTGGTCGGGGTCGCCTTGATCTGCACCGACAGCGTCTGCTCTTCCTGCGCAACGGCGATGCCGTCGACAAGCTTAAGCGACAGGCTGCCCTTGGCACCCTTAATCGTCACGCTGTCCGACGCGATTGCGGCGGTAACGCCCTGCGGCAGCGGAACGGGCTTCTTAGCAACTCTGGACATGATCGATCCTTTACGAAACCAGGCCCAGGACTTCGCCGCCCTGGCCGTTCGCACGAGCCTGACGATCCGTCATGACGCCCCGCGAGGTCGAAACGATCGCGATTCCGAGACCGCCGAGCACCTTGGGTATCTCGGTCTTGCCACGGTACGCACGAAGCCCCGGACGGCTGACGCGCTCGATGCGCTCGATCACGGGACGGCCCTCGTGATACTTGAGCAGCAACGTCAACGTCGACTTAGCGCCGGCGGTGGTGATAGTGAAGCCGGCAATATAGCCCTCGTCACGCAGAAGCTTCGCAATCGAAACCTTCAGCTTGGACGACGCGCAACTGACATCAGTCTTGCGTGCGGACTGGCCGTTGCGAATGCGCGTGAAGAGGTCGGCAATGGGATCAGTCATGCTCATGAACGGGTCCTCACCAACTTGCCTTGCTCAAACCAGGGATCTCGCCCCGGTTCGCGGCCTCGCGCAGCTTGGTGCGCGCAAGACCAAACTTGCGGTAAACGCCCCGCGGGCGTCCGGTGACCGCGCAGCGGTTACGCTGACGGTTCGGATTAGAGTCGCGCGGCATCTTCTGCAGGGTTTCCTGCGCGGCGACGCGCTGCTCCGGAGTGCTCTTGGGAGCACGGATGACCTCGCGCAGCTTCGCGCGCTTACCAGCGAGCTTCTTCGCCAGGGCTTCGCGCTTTCTCTCGCGCATGATCATGTTGGTCTTGGCCATTGCCGTTACCTTTTCAGAGCTGCTATCGGCTTACTTGCGGAAGGGGAAGCCGAACGCTGTTAGCAGCGCCTTCCCCGACGTGTCGTCAAACGCCGTCGTCGTAATCGTGATGTCCATGCCCCGGACCTTGTCGACCTGGTCGTACTGGATCTCAGGGAAGATGATCTGTTCTTTGACGCCGAAGTTATAGTTGCCGCGGCCGTCGAACGATCGCGGCGAGACGCCGCGAAAGTCACGAATTCGCGGCATCGCGATGCTGATCAACCGGTCGAGGAAGTCGTACATGCGCGCGCCGCGCATGGTGACCTTCGCGCCGATGACGAGACCCTCGCGGAGCTTGAATGACGCGATCGACTTGCGTGACTTGCAGAGCAACGGCTTCTGGCCGGTGATCTTGATCAAGTCAGCGACGGCGTTATCCATCAGCTTCTTATCCGCGACAGCCTCACCGACGCCCATGTTGATCGTGATCTTTTCGATCCGCGGCGCCTGCATGGGATTCGTGAGCCCGAGCTCAGTCATGAGCTTCGGGAGAATAACTTCGTGATACTGCTTTTTGAGCCTGGTCATGATGCTCGAGTCCTGTGTCCTGGTTGGAGAGCGACAACGCCTTAAGCGTCGACGACCTCTCCGTTCGACCTGAAGACGCGCACTTTGCGGCCATCGTCCAGCATCTTGTATCCGATGCGGTCACCCTTCTTCGTAGCCGGGTTGAACAACATCACGTTGGAGGCTTGAATAGCGGCCTCCTTCTGCACGATGCCACCGGCGACGCCCGCCTGCGGATTCGGCTTCTGGTGCTTCTTCACCATGTTGACGTTCTCAATGACGAGCGTGTCGTCATCGTTAACGCGAATCACGGTGCCCTGGCGGCCCTTGTCGCGGCCGGTCGTTACGATGACCCGGTCGCCCTTGCGAATTCGATGCATGTTCTGTGTCTCCGTCTCTGTGCCGCGGTCCCTTACAGGACCTCGGGGGCGAGAGAGATGATCTTCATGAACTGCGCAGTGCGCAGCTCTCGCGTCACGGGCCCGAAAATACGGGTGCCGATTGGCTCCAGCTTGGTCGTCAGCAAGACGGCGGCATTGCCATCAAAGCGAATCAACGAGCCGTCAGCACGACGCACGCCGAAACGCGTACGAACGACCACGGCGTCATAGACCTCGCCCTTCTTTACCTTGCCGCGCGGGATGGCGTCTTTGACGCTCACCTTGATAACGTCGCCAACGCTCGCATAGCGCCGCTTCGAACCGCCAAGCACCTTGATACACATCAGGCTCTTAGCGCCGCTGTTGTCGGCCGCTGCAAGCAGGGTACGCGTCTGAATCATGTCAGTGTTTCCCTAGTACTTCAGCGCGCGCCGCGCGCGACAACGCGCACGAGCTTGTAGCTTTTGCGACGGGACAGCGGACGGCACGGCGTGATCGCCACCGTATCGCCGGCCTGGCACTCGTTGTTCTCGTCATGCGCAAGTACCTTCGTCGTGCGACGGACGTACTTGCTGTACACCGGGTGCTTGATCAGGCGCTCGATCTCCACCGCAATGGTCTTGTCCATCTTGGTGCTGACCACGCGACCGGTGAGCGTGCGCTCGGCAGCAGCCGTCGGCGTCGCAATTGAAATTTCGGCGGACATCAGGCCTTACCTCCGACGCGCTTCTGACTGAGCGCCGTCTTAATGCGCGCAACGTTCTTGCGCACCTTGCCGAACTGGTCAGGCTTCGCAGGCTGACCAGCAGCCGCGGCCATCCGCAGGTTGAACTGCTCACGACGCAGCTTCAGGAGTTCTTCCGTCAGCTGTTCGGGCGTCTTATTCGCGAGATCTTTGAAGCTCATGAGCGTTCCTCTGCCTGCTCAGCGAATCTGGCGCTTGACGAAAATGGTGGCAATCGACAGCTTGGCCGAAGCCAGGCGGAACGCCTCGCGGGCGCTCTCCTCGGAAATGCCTTCCATCTCGAACAACACCTTGCCGGGCAGCACGCGGGCCACCCAGTACTCGACGTTACCCTTACCGCTGCCCATTCGGACTTCGAGCGGCTTGGCACTGACCGGAATGTCCGGAAACACCCGAATCCAGATCTGTCCGCCTCGCTTGACGTAGCGGGTCATCGCGCGACGCGCCGCTTCAATCTCACGCGAGGTCATCCGGCCACGGCCGGTCGCCTTCAGGGCAAACTCGCCGAACGCCACCGTGCTTCCGCGATGTGCGGAGCCGGAGTTCGTGCCCTTGAACTGCTTGCGGTACTTGGTTCGCTTTGGCTGCATCATGATCGTGATTCCGGTTCGCGGGCCTTAAGCTGCCGGCGCCGACTCAGGCGACGGAACAGCGATGTTCTCGGTACCCGACTCGTTGTCGAGCGCGGTCTTTTCGAACACTTCGCCCTTGAAGATCCAGACCTTGACACCGATGATCCCGTACGTCGTATGGGCTTCGGCCAGGCCGTAATCGATATCGGCGCGGAACGTATGCAGTGGAATGCGACCCTCGCGGCTCCACTCCGTACGCGCGATTTCCGATCCGTTCAGGCGGCCCGACGCGCGGACCTTGATCCCAAGCGAACCACTACGCATCGTGTTCTGCACCGCACGCTTCATGGCACGACGGAACATAACGCGCTTCTCGATCTGCTGGGCAATACCCTCAGCGACGAGCTGGGCATCGAGCTCCGGCTTGCGTATCTCGGCGATGTTCAAGCGCACGTCCTGCACTGGCAGGCGCATGCGGCGAGCAACTTCGGCGCGAACCTTCTCGATATCCTCGCCCTTCTTACCGATAACAATACCGGGACGGGCAGTGTGGATCGTGATGTTCACACGACGCGCTGCGCGCTCGATATGAATCCGGCTAACCGAGGCGTCCGCCAGGCGCTTCTTGAGGAACTCGCGCACCTGATAGTCGGTGTGAACGAGACTCGCGAAGTTCTTCGAGTGGGCATACCACTTCGAAGTCCAGTCTTTGGTGATGCCGAGACGGATGCCGTTCGGATGTACTTTTTGGCCCATGTGTATCTAGTCCTCGGCCTTACTTGGCCGCATCCGCAACGTAGACAGTGATGTGGCTGTTGCGCTTGACGATTCGAGTGCCCCGGCCCTTCGCGCGAGCGCCAAAGCGCTTCAGCGTTGCGGCGGTGTCGATCTCAATGCGCCACACCTTGAGCTCGTCGATGTCCGCGTTGTGGTTGTGCTCGGCGTTCGCAATAGCGGACTCGAGAACCTTCAACACGAGCTCAGCGCCTTTCTTTGGCATGAACTTGAGCGTCGCCAGAGCCTGACCCACCGGCTTGCCACGAACCACGTCAGCGACGAGGCGGCACTTCTGCGGCGAGATCCGGGCGTTCTTCAGCTTTGCAAAGGTATGCATCTGCTTACTCCGCCGACGCCTTGCGATCACCACCGTGCGACTTGAAAGTACGCGTCGGGGCAAACTCGCCAAGCTTATGGCCAACCATGTTCTCGGTCATGAGCACCGGCACGTGGTTTCGCCCGTTGTGGACGGCGATCGTCAGACCCACCATTTCTGGCGTGACCATCGAGCGACGCGACCAGGTCTTGATCGGACGACGGTCGTTCTTCGCAGCCGCAACCATGACTTTCTTCATGAGCGGCAGATCGACGAACGGACCTTTTTTCAGTGAACGTGGCACGTTAGAACCTCGGCTTACTTCTTGCGACGCGACACGATGAACAAGCTAGTGCGCTTGTTGTGGCGGGTCTTCTTGCCCTTAGTCTGCCAACCCCACGGCGAAACCGGGTGCGGGTTACCTTGACCGGACTTACCCTCGCCACCACCGTGCGGGTGGTCGACCGGGTTCATGACGACACCACGAACGGTCGGGCGAATACCGCGCCAACGCTTGGCACCGGCCTTACCGTAGACGCGCAGGTTGTGCTCGTCGTTGCCAACTTCGCCAATGGTGGCGCGGCAATCGATGTGAATCTTGCGCATTTCACCCGAGCGCAGACGAACCAGGGCATACAGCCCCTCGCGCGCGGTGAACTGAGCCGACGCTCCCGCCGAGCGAGCGACCTGGCCGCCCTTGCCGGGCTTCAGCTCGATGTTGTGGATCGAGCTGCCCACCGGGATGTGACGCAGCTGCATCGCATTGCCGGCCTTAATCGGGGCCTCGGATCCGGACTGGATCTGGTCGCCAACAGTCAGGCCTTTCGGCGCGAGGATGTAGCGACGCTCGCCGTCCTTGTACAGCACCAGCGCGATATGCGCCGAGCGGTTCGGATCGTACTCGACCGTCTCGACCGTGGCAGGCACGCCATCCTTGTCACGACGGAAGTCGATGATGCGGTACTTGTGCTTATGCGCACCACCCCGATGACGGGTAGTGATCCGACCGTAGCTATTGCGAGCACCGGTCGAGTTCTGAGCGACAAGCAGAGGCGCGTGCCCCTTGCCCTTGTGGAGGTGCGAACGGTCCGGCTTCACGACGAATCGTGTACCCGGGGACGTCGGCCTCATTTTAATCATTGCCATGGCTCTTGCCCTTTCAGTCTCGAGGCCGTTAGGCCTTCGCGGTGCCCGTCAGGTCGATGGTCTGGCCTGCTTTCAGGCTCACGTACGCTTTCTTCCAATCGGAGCGCTTCCCCATCGACGAACCGAAGCGCTTGGTCTTGCCGCCGACGTTGACGACCTGAACGGCCTCAACTTCAACGGAGAACATCAGCTCTACGGCCTTGCGAATGTCGGGCTTGGACGCTTCGCGACGAACGCGAAAGACGTACTGGTTGTGCTTTTCGCCAGCGCGCGCGGCCTTTTCAGACACGTGCGGCGCGACGATCAGGTTGATCAGTCGCTCGCTCGGCTTCACGACGCGCTTGGTGGTTGCTGCTGCAGTGCTCATGCGAGGCGCTCCTCAAGCATCTTGAGCGCGCCGACGGTCACCAGGACCTTGTCGTGACGCGCCAGGCTGACAGGATCGAGCTGCGCGACGGTGAGTACTTCAACCGATGGCAAGTTGCGGGCCGCGAGGAAAAGCTTCTCCTCGAACGCCTCAACCACGATCAGCGCACGATCGAGCTGGAGGCTCTTCAGGTGGCTGACCAGCAGCTTGGTCTTGGGGCCTTCGAGATCAATCGAGGTGACGACGACGAGGCGATCGGTCCGTGCGAGCTCAGAGAGCATCGAGCGGATCGCGCCGCGGTACATCTTGCGATTGACCTTCTGCGAATAGTCGCGCGGACGCGCAGCGAAGGCGCGGCCGCCGCCAACCCAGATGGGGCTGCGGATGCTGCCGGCACGGGCGCTGCCCGTACCCTTCTGCGCGTGCGGCTTGCGTCCGCCACCGCGCACTTCTGCGCGGCTCTTCTGGGCCTTGGTGCCAGCACGACCGGCCGCCATATAGGCAACCATGACCTGGTGGACCAGTGTCTCGTTAAATTCGCGGCCGAACGTGGCGTCAGCCACTTCGACTTCCGCGCTGCCGGCCCCGGCATTCACTACCTTGAGCTTCATGGAGGTGCCTCGGCTTTACTTCTTGGCCGGCTGGGTGCGCACGCGGCGCGCCTGGCCCTTGGCCTTGACCGACGGACGGACGACGACCGTACCGCCCTCGGTGCCCGGAACGGCACCGCGGATCAGGATCAGGTTGCGCTCGGTGTCAATCTCGACAACCCGGAGGTTCTCGGTGGTGACACGGTCGACGCCCATATGGCCCGACATACGCTTGCCCTGGAATACTCGACCCGGCGTCTGACGCTGGCCGATCGATCCCGGCGCGCGATGCGTGACCGAGTGACCGTGCGAGGCGCCGCCGCCGCGGAAATTATGGCGCTTCATGACGCCCGCGAAGCCCTTACCCATCGTCGTACCGGTGACGTCGACGATCTGGCCCGCGGCGAACATGTCGACCTTGAGCTCGGAGCCCGAGGTCAGGTCGGCACCATCGGTTCCACCCAGGCGGAACTCAAACAGTGCCTCGCCAGCAGGCGTATTCGCCTTGGCGAAGTGACCGGCCATGGCCTTCGTCACGCGGGTCGCGCGGCGCTTGCCATAGGTGATCTGGACCGAACGGTAACCGTCGATCTCAGGAGTCTTAACTTGAGTGACGCGGTTGGGCAGCGCCTCGATAACGGTGACAGGCACCGTTTCTCCGGCTTCCGTAAATACGCGGGTCATACCGCGTTTGCGGCCGACCAGCCCTAAGCCATGCTTCAGGCTCATTGGGTCTTTACCTCTTTACGTCCACCCACTGCAATTGGCGGGTGGCACTTCGAAACCGTCAGGTCCGCAGCTTTCGCCACAGGTCCCAACGACCATAAAACGTTGATTCTTCAGCTCGTCCCGGAAAACCCTCCGTGGTATCAACCCCGCGCCAGCAGAGCTTTTCAGGGCTTGCGGACTGTCTGGGTCGACCTTCGGACGGCACACCCGGGAAGGCGGGCCGAAGTGAGCCGCATATACTATGCGGCAGAGTCAGGGAATGCAAGCCTCGCGCGAGCCTTTTTCAGGCCCGCGCCAAGCCTCCAATCAGTTCAGCTTGATCTGGACGTCAACGCCGGCGGGAAGCTCGAGCTTCATCAGCGCGTCAACCGTCTTGTCGGTCGGGTTCAGAATGTCCATCAGACGCTTGTGGGTACGAATCTCGTACTGGTCACGCGCATCCTTGTCGCCGTGGGGGGCGGTCAGGACCGTGAAACGCTCCATCTTGGTCGGCAGCGGGACCGGGCCGCGAACGGTGGCGCCAGTGCGCTTAGCCGTCTCGACGATCTCACGCGCCGAATTGTCGATCAGACGGTGATCGAACGCCTTCAAGCGGATACGGATGTTCTGGTTGGCCATGTCAGGATCCTTTCAGTCCAAATAACGGCAGAAGCATTCAGAATCTGCCTGGAATCCCCTGCCGGTCAGGCGGGTCGCGCAGTGTACGCGACCCGCCAGCCGAATTACAGCAGGATTTTCGCGACGACGCCGGCGCCG